>Ga0078972_1002476_pt1 | contig 60877 bp, 52 predicted proteins | sample YelNatPaOPGAMG01_FD_67568 | JGI IMG/M metagenome (GOLD analysis project Ga0078972, IMG submission 67568) | Hot spring thermophilic microbial communities from Obsidian Pool, Yellowstone National Park, USA - OP-RAMG-01 (SPADES assembly) (version 2) | ecosystem: Environmental > Aquatic > Thermal... | reverse complement strand
AAACTGGGCAAATGGGAGGTGGAACCCTGTCTTTAATTGTTACAGCAACTACAGATAATGGCTTGACTTATTCACAGACTTTTACTGATTCTTGTCCTACTATTTTTATTTATCCTCGTTACCAGCTTTTTGCAGTATATGACTCAAATGGGAACCAAATTAGTGCCGATAAAGATGAGGCTGGGAATATTACTAATCCTCATGGAATTACTGTTACTGTTAGTTCCGGAGGGAGTAGCTATACAACCGTAACTTTAAATGATATATTTTTTACTACAACCTCAAAATCTGCTAGCGACAATTTAAATATCTTATTATCTCCTGAACAACTTACTTATTTCTCATATGCAGATAAGATTGTTCAATTATATTGGCAGTCAGATGTTTCTGATCCGGGTATGATAATGCTCGATTATAATAATTATGGAAGCGTTCATACTATAACGCCTAATCAGAGCTTTCAGATATCAGCTATATTCTTCGGAAGCGATAATATAGGCGCAGATCTTTCGCCCGGCACATATCAATGTCAAATTATTATCTATGATCCATATATAAATATAACTTATGATTATGATACTTATGGAGATCTTGCGATGTTTACACCGACAATTGTCCCGGTGACATTAGTAGTACAATAAAACACTATTTAGTCTGCTTATAAAAAATAAGCAGACTTTTTTTATAAGAAAACTTTTTATTTTTTTAAATTTCTAATTCTCATTTCAATTTCTACTATTGTGGGTAACCCTTGTTGTTTTTTAAAAATTTTCACTCGTCCCGCCAACAATCTATTAAAAGGGCTTGAATCCTCCACTGGGTAATGTACCCTATCACCTGATAATACTAATAAACAAAGGAGGTTCAAGCTATGAGTTAGTTTAACACAGTTGTTAATGAATTGCTACAAATTGTGCTGAGATATAAAAGCTCTGGTATTTGACCGGCCCATAAGACTTACTGGTTATTATACAAATAAGGAATACTCATACCGGTTAACCCAAAAAATGCATCTGAAAAATAGGGAAGTTTGTGTAAGAGACTTCAAGACATGCCATGTTAAGTAATAGTAAAATGCTCACCAGGATTAAGTATAATAATTGATTTTTCTATACCAGCAGACATTGCTGATTGTTTCAACCATTTTATAGGCTCATCAATCGCTTCAAAAGAAAGTTTAAATGTTCCCCAATGTATTGGAATCATATACCTTGCATTAAGGACCTGCATTGCTTTCACACAATCCTGCGGGGTCATGTGGTGACCAAAGACAGACCATGGTTTATAAGCCCCTATAGGTAACAAAGCCACATCCAGCCTAAAAAGCTTGCCAATATCCTTCAGCGCATCAAACCAGCCTGTATCGCCCGCAAAGTAGATCTGGTGTTTACCATCAATTACATAACCCTGATAAAGACTATTTACCAAAGGATTCCTCCCTTTAAAGTGCCTGGCAGGAACTGATAAAATCCTTATTCCATGGGCAGTTGTTTGTTCCCACCATGTTAGCGTTCTTACATCCTTAAAACCATAACGGATAAAATATCTTTCAAGTCCTTTTGGTATTATAACAACTGCATCTCTATTAATCCGTTTTATAGTTGGCAGATCCAGATGATCATAATGACCGTGCGATATCAATACAACATTAACAGTATCTAACTGAGACTGTGTTAGACCGGGCTTGCTCTTCCTTTTCAATGTCCATATCCGATTGCTTAAATTTGGATCTGTTACTATTATAGCACTTTCCAGTTTTATCAAAACAGTGGAATGACCACCATAAAAAATATTGTTTTCCATATTTTAAAATATAATACCCTGGCTAATATATTTAAACAGTAAAAGGTTATGGTAATATAAATTTATTTTATAGCACTTGTATACAAGTTTTTATTGACAAAAAAAATTTATGCTTGCTACCTTGAAGCCTATGAATACAATTTCTGGTTACGATATTGTAGTTATAGGAGCTGGTATAGGTGGGTATACAGCTGCAATACGTGCCTCGCAATTGGGCGCACATGTTCTCATTGTAGACAAAGAAGGCATAGGTGGAACATGCCTTAACAAAGGATGTATACCAACAAAGACATTTAAAGCAACATCTGATCTCTTAACACGCCTTGATAATTTAGAGGCATTCGGATTAACCGGCAGAAATCAGATAAAACCGGATATCAGAAACATCGTAAAACACAAGAATAAGATTGTTAATGAACTTGTAAGGGGTGTAGAATTTCTTTTAAAATCATACAATGTGGTATTTAAAAAGGCATTCGCTTCTTTTGTTGCAAAAAATAGATTAAGACTTACAAATGATGATGGCTCTGATGAATTTGTTGACTCAGAAAGATTTATTATCTGTACAGGATCTTCAGCTTCTTATCTACCAAATCTACAACCAGATGGTAAATTTATACTTACAAGCGATGATATACTCAACATTGATACTCTTCCAAAAAGGCTTATAATAATAGGAGCAGGTGTAATTGGAACTGAATTCGCCTTTATTTTTAGTAGTATGGATGTGGAAGTAACAATGCTTGAAGCCATGCCACAAATATTACCCACAGAGGACAATGATGTGTCGGCATTGATAACAAGAAGTTTAAAGAAAAAGGGTGTTAAAATAAAAACAAATGTAACGGTTAATCATAGTTCAATAAACGCCCAAGGAGTCAATGTGCATCTTGACACAGGAGAGATTGTTTCCGGAGATATAGTGCTTTTAGCTATTGGTAGAAAACCCAATAGTGGGAAACTCGGACTTGAAAATACAGGTATTAATACAGGGAAGAACAAAGAAATCGTGGTGGATGAGTTTCTCAGTACAAAAATAAATGGAATTTACGCATGTGGAGATGTCATTGGTGGAAAAATGCTTGCCCATGTAGCTTATAAAGAAGGTGTAACCGCTGTTTCTAATTTACTGGAGAATAAGAAACAAACTATAAATTACAATGCAATTCCAACAGTTATATACTCTGATCCAGAAGCTGCAAGTGTTGGACTGACAGAAAATCTTGCTATAAAAAAGGGATTAAAAATTAAAATCGGTAAATTTCCATACAGGGCACTTGGTAAGGCAAAGGCGTTTTCAGAAACAGAAGGTGAGGTGAAAATAATAGTAGAAGCAGAAACCTATAAAGTACTTGGCATGCACATTGTGGGTGCTCATGCCTCGGATATTATAGCTCAGGGCGCAATAGCTATTCAAAATGGATTAACCATACAGGCTTTTATTGATACTGTTTCTGCTCATCCAACATATTCAGAGGCTATCATGGAGGCTGCAGAAGATGTTTTGTCAATGTCAATTCATCAACCTAAAAAATTGCGATAGGAGGTTTAGGGCTTATGGCAGAAGAAATATGGTACAATGAAAATCACCTATGGGCTTCAATTGAAAATGACCATGCATATATAGGTGTTTCATACTACGCACAGGAGGAGTTAGGTGATATATCATATATTGAATTGCCCGAGGTTGGAGATAAAATTGTTCAAGGAAAATCATTTGGTCAGATAGAATCTAACAACACGGTAAATGATCTTATTTCTCCACTCTCAGGCAGAGTAGTTGAGGTAAACAACGATGTAATCAACGAACCCTCAATAATAAATGAGGATCCGCTGGGTGATGGGTGGCTTATAGAAATAGAGGGCGTTGATAGGAAAGAATTAAAATCTTTAATGACCCCGGAAAAATATGAAAATTATATAAAGGGAATATCAAAATGAATAAAATAATAAGAAAAAAACAATTATCGCAGGTTATAGCACAGTTAGAGGTACACGCCCCTTATATTGCAAAATCTCAAAAACCAGGACAATTTGTTATAATAAGGATCGACGATAAAGGGGAACGAATTCCACTTACCATAGCTGATGCTAACAGAGAAGAGGGCACTATAACAATTATAGTGCAGGCAATAGGTAAGACAACCACAAAGTTAAATAGGATGCAAGAAGGCGAATATCTTGCAGATGTAGTTGGACCACTTGGGAAGCCATCACATATTCAGCATGTTGGTAGGGTTGTCACAATCGGTGGTGGTGTTGGAACTGCAATAGCATGGCCTACTACAAGGGCTTTCAAGGAGGCAAAGAACGAGGTTATAAGCATAATTGGTGCAAGGACAAAAGAACTATTGATACTTGAAGACGAAATGAAGGCTGTATCAGACAGGCTTATTGTGACAACAGACGATGGTAGCTATGCACAAAAGGGGTTTGTAACAGATGCACTCAAAGGGTTGATAGAAAGTAATGTAATACCTAACCTTGTTCTTGCAATAGGACCGGTGCCAATGATGAAAGCTGTTGCAGATCTTACAAAACAATATGCGATCCCAACAGTCGTAAGCCTTAATCCTATAATGCTTGATGGAACCGGTATGTGTGGTGTGTGCAGGGTTTCAGTAGGAGGTAAAACAATGTTTGCGTGTGTTGATGGTCCAGAATTTGATGCACACCAGGTGGATTTTGTAGGGCTTATGCAGAGACTTAAGATCTATCAAAAAGAAGAAAAATTATCTTTAGAACTTTTTAAATCTTATGAAAGGGTAAACTAAAATGGCTAATTTAGATAAAAAAGAAAGATTAAAGATACCAAGACAAAAGATGCCAGAGCAGGATCCTCTTGTACGGATCACTAATTTTGAAGAAGTGAACTTTGGATACACACCAAATATGGCAATGCTTGAGGCTCAAAGGTGCTTATTCTGCCCAAAACCACCATGTGTAGCAGGCTGTCCCGTTAATATAGATATACCAGGCTTTATCGCACTTATAGCAGATGGTAAGTTTACTGAGGCTGCAAAAAAGATAAAAGAAACAAACAGCTTACCCGCTATTTGTGGAAGGGTTTGTCCTCAAGAAGAACAGTGTGAAGGTGTGTGTGTCATAGGCAAGAAAGGCTCTCCTGTTGCAATAGGTCATCTTGAAAGGTTCGCTGCTGACTGGGAAAGAACTCACGGAGAAATAACAATACCCGAAAAGAAACCACCTACGGGTAAGAAGGTAGCTATTGTAGGGTCTGGACCCGCGGGTCTTACCGTGGCTTCAGAACTTGTGCAGATGGGACATAGTGTTACCGTATTTGAGGCACTACATGTACCAGGTGGTGTACTTGCTTATGGTATCCCTGAGTTCAGACTACCTAAAAGTATACTTGCAAGCGAGATTGAATATTTGAAGAATTTAGGTGTTGAGATTGTTACGGATTTCGTTGTAGGAAAAACAGCTACACTTGATCAACTCTTAACAGAGGAAGGGTATGATGCAGCATTTATAGGTACGGGCGCTGGATTACCCATATTTTTAAATATCCCAGGTGAAAATCTCAACGGTGTATACTCGGCTAATGAATATCTCACAAGAACAAACCTGATGAAATCATATATGTTCCCGGAGTATGATACACCTATAGCAAAGGCTAAAAACGTAGCAGTGTTTGGAGGTGGTAATACTGCAATGGATGCTGTTAGAACGGCTAAGAGATTTGGCACAGAACATGCATATCTTATATACAGGAGATCATGGGATGAAATGCCGGCAAGACTTGAAGAAAGACATCATGCAAAGGAAGAAGGTATTGAGTTTATGTTTTTAACAGCGCCTACAAGGTTTATAGGAGACGAAAATGGGTGGGTTAAGGGTGTTGAATGTATAAAGATGGAACTGGGGGAACCTGATGCATCTGGAAGAAGAAGACCTATACCAGTAAAAGGCTCTGAATTCGTAATTGATATTGAGCTTGCCGTAATTGCTGTAGGCAACGGTTCAAATCCCTTGATTCCACTTACAACACCTGATATACAAACCAACAAATGGGGCAATATTATCGTAAAAGAGAAGACAACAGCAACTACAAAGAAAGGTGTTTTCGCTGGTGGAGATATAGTTAGAGGTGGAGCAACAGTAATACTTGCAATGGGAGATGGTAAACGAGCAGCCAAAGAAATAAATGATTATTTAAATTCTAAATGAAGGGGGTGAAAAAGAATGAGACTAACCAGAGTTTTTACAGTATTAGCAACAATGATATTAATAACATCAATCTCACACACATCAAAGGCTGCACCAACTTATGTTGGCGTGAATCAATGTAAAATGTGCCACATGAAGCAGTACAATGTGTGGAAGGATACCGCTCATGCCAAGGCTTTTGATGTATTAAAACCAGCGGATCAGGCAAAACCAGAGTGCATTAAGTGCCATGTTACAGGCGACAATAAGGAGCTAAAGGGGGTTCAGTGTGAGGCGTGTCACGGACCAGGAAGTGAATACAAGTCATTTGCCGTGATGAAAAATGTAAAGGAAGCAGAGGCAAAAGGGCTGGTTGCAAAACCTGTTAATGTGTGCGTGAAATGTCACAACAAGAATAGCCCAACCTTCAAAGGGTTTGATTTCAATACCATGTGGCCCAAGATTAAACACGGCTTATAAGACAAATACTGAACCAGGTTTATGTATGGTGTGCGGGGATTTTGGTAACAAAATCCCCGCAATTTTTATATCAACTTCTATTCATCCAGAATATCCCAGATAGTGCCATTGGGTGTATCCATAATAGCTATACCCTTATGCAGCAATTCTGTTCTTATATTGTCTGCTTCTTTGAATCTTTTTTCTTTACGCAGTAAGGCACGGGTTAATATCTTCTGTTCTATTTCCTCTTTAGTTATACCTAAACCAATTAAACGCTTGTTTTTTCTTGAATCAAGAAAGGCACCAGCATCTTCATCAAAAACCCCTAAAACATCACCTGCTGTGCGCAAAAAATTAGCAACCCTTTTTATCGCCTCTTCTTCAGGACTGATGCTGAAATTCCTTAAATAGGTATTTATAAGATGTATTGTATCAAAAAGGCTTGATAGGGCTGCTGGCGTATTAAAATCATCATCCATTGAAGTATAGAATTCTTGTTCGTATGCTTGTATCTTTCCTAAAAAATCTTTAATTTTTTCTGAAGAAAGTTTTGCTTTATTAGTTGACGGTAGATTTTTTAGCAATTTTAAACTGCTGTATCCTCTATAAAGGGCTTTCTCTGCCTCCCTGATACCATCATCTGAATAATCAATCGGATTTCTGTAGTGATGCATCAATATAAATAACCTTATTGCCTGTGGTTCATAACGCTCCAGGATTTCCCTGATAGTAAAAAAATTTCCTAAAGATTTTGACATTTTTTCCTTGTTTACCTGTACAAATCCATTGTGGATCCAGTACCTTACAAACTGTGTATCTGTAAGTGCCTCTGTTTGTGCTATTTCATTCTCATGATGTGGAAAGATCAGATCCATTCCGCCACCATGTATATCAAAGCTTTTACCAAGATAGAATGTACTCATTACAGAGCATTCTATATGCCAGCCTGGTCTGCCCTTACCCCATGGGCTTTCCCAGTAAGGTTCTCCTGGTTTACTCTTTTTCCATAATGCAAAATCCAGTGGATCCTTTTTGTTCTCACCAGGCTCTACCCTTGCACCTGCCTCAAGCTCTTCAATATTCTTGCCAGATAATTTACCATACCCAGGAAAGCTTTTTACAGCATAATAAACATCGCCATCAGATTCATATGCGTGTCCTTTTTCTAAAAGCCCTTTGATAAAGTTTATGATATCATTAATATGGGTGGTCGCCCTTGGTTCATATGTTGGTCTTCTTATACCAAGCGCATCCATATCTTTGTAATATTCCTGTATATACTTATCCGAGATTTGACTGAAATTAAGCCCTTCTTTATTTGCACGGTTTATAATCTTGTCGTCAATATCTGTAAAATTCTTGACAAATGTAACTTTGTACCCTTTTAACTGCAGATATCGGTAAATGGTATCAAAAACGATAGCGGAACGAGCATGCCCTATATGGCACAGGTCGTATACCGTTACTCCACACACATACATCCCTACACGATCCTGGTTTATTGGTCTGAACTCTTCTTTTTTTTTCGTTAATGTATTGTAGATCCTTAAAGCCATCCTATTGACCCATCAAGACCACCGCGTATGCGGCAATCGCTTCACCTTTTCCTAAAGCATCCAACCCTTCGTTAGTCTTGGCTTTTACGCTTATAAAAGAAGGGGATAAACCAGTTATTTGCGAAATAGAATTTATGATCTGTTTATAGTATTTTGAAAAGGCAGGTTTCTGCGCGATGATAACACTATCTATATTAATGATTTTGAAGCCTTCCTTTTCTGCTATGGTTAATGCCTTTTTTAATATAATAGAGCTTGATATATCTTTATATTTATCATCATCCGGGGGAAAGTATATACCGATGTCTTCATGTGATAGAGCACCCAGTATAGCATCGCTTATAGCATGCAACAACACATCTGCATCAGAATGTCCTAAAAGCCCTTTCTCATAAGGTATAGAAACACCACCTATGATCAGTTTGCGGCCTTCTACAAGCCTGTGTATATCATAACCTATCCCAATTCTATTCATGACATCTTCTCTATTAATCTTGCAAGTATAAGATCCTCTTCCGTTGTAATCTTTATATTAAATATACTACCTTTTACTACCTTTACCTTTGTACCCAATAATTCTACAAGACCAGATTCATCCGTTATCCCTACAGGATGTCTGTCATATAATTTGTATGCTTCTGCAAGCAGACTATACTTGAAAACCTGAGGTGTTTGGGCATACCATAATCCTTTACGGTTTATGTTTTTCACGATTATATCATTATTATCAACAAACTTTACAGTATCTGTTACAGGCACAGCACTTATGGCAGCACCATATGCAATAGCTGTCATAAGAACATCTTTAACGATCTTTTCTGTAATGAATGGTCTAACGCTATCATGTATGAGTACATAATCTGTCAACTTTATCGTATCAAATGCATTCCTTACGGATTGAATACGCTCTTCCCCACCCTGCACTATGTTTATGACCTTTTTTATGTTAAATTTATCTACAAATCTTTTTACTTCACTTATCTCAGAAGCCTGTGCTGAGATAATAATTTCGTTGATCTCTTCTATTCTATCAATAACTTCAAGGCTATAAATGAATACTGGTTTGCCATTTAAATCAATAAACTGTTTCGGAATTGTTGAGCCCAGCCTCGTCCCTTTACCAGCAGCAGGAACTATAGCTGTCACCCTCACATTACTGATGGTGGGTTCCTCCATTCTCTTCTTTAGGTTTTGCGAAGATCATACGACCCGCTGTTGTCTGAAGCACACTTGTTACAACTGCATCAATTGTTTTACCTATTAATTTCTTTCCATTATCTACAACTACCATTGTACCATCATCCAGATAGGCTACCCCCTGATTAGATTCTGAGCCTTCTTTTATAACCTTAAGCTTCATAAATTCACCTGGTATGACAACAGGCTTAAGTGCATTGGAAAGTTGATTCAGATTAAGTACTGTAACACCCTGAAGCTCAGCCACCTTATTGAGATTAAAATCGTTCGTTATTATCTTTGCGTTTAACTTTTTACCCAGTGCTACAAGTTTTGCATCAACACTTTTGATCTTCGGAAAATCCTGATCTGTAACCCTTACCTCGAGATCGGTCATCTTCTGCATACGTTTAAGTATATCCAGTCCTCGTCTTCCACGCGTACGCTTTAATGGATCAGCAGAATCTGCAATGTACTGGAGTTCTTGAAGTACAAACTGTGGTATAAGAAAAACCCCTTCTATAAAACCGGTCTCACAAACATCTGCTATTCTACCATCTATTATCACGGATGTATCAAGCAACTTAAAACTTGCAGCAGTATTTGCAGGTGTGGCAGTTGTTTTAAGCTCACTTACATCAAATTCTAATCCCTTCTTTGCACCTATTAAAAGTCCAATATAGCCAAGTAATAGGTTTATAACTATATAAATGGAGAGACTTACAGACGGCTCATCAAGCAAATCTCTTAATACACCATAAGTAAACAGGTTAGCTGCAATCAACCCTGCTATTAGCCCTAAAGCTCCACCTATTATTGCTTTAATGTGTTGTTTTCTTAAAACACGCTCAACAATTATTGCAAATAAACCAAGGGCTACACCAAGAACTGCTCCTAATATTGCCAGACTTTGTTGATTTAGCAATTTTAGGAATATGATATAACCACCTAATCCTGAAAAGATCAGGATTACCAATCTTAATAAAATAAGACCCATGTGTAATCATCCTTTCCATAATATTATAATCCGTTAAAACTAATAAAAAATCACTTACAAAAAATGCTATTTATTTCTTTCTCAAGCACTTCTCTATCTTTACCAGTTACAATAACTAATTCCTTTAAAAGGAGATTTCTTGCTGTGTCAAGTAATTTCCTTTCGCCAAAAGAAAGTTCCTTTTGTGATTTAAGTAAAAACAGATCCTTCAATACCTCTGCTATCTCAAAAACAGAACCTGTTTTAATCTTCTCTGTATATTCTCTGAACCTTCTATTCCATGTCTGGCTATCCACCGTTATCTTTTTTTCTCTAAATATATCAAAAATCTTCGGAACCATATCACTTGATATCACTCTCCTTAGTCCAACCGCATTTGCGTTGTTGGTTGGCACCATTACCTTCATATTATTTTCCAGTATTTTCATAACATAAAAGGTATACTTGTTCCCTGCAACTTCTTTCATCTCTATGGCAACTATCTTTCCTACGCCATGTGCAGGGTAAACAGCTATGTCACCTACCTTAAACATTACAAGCCTCCTTATATGATGCTCTCAGTGTACAAAAATTTAATAAAAAAGTCAATTATTTATCTTATTTAGAATATATCTACAGACATGAAATCTGATACCTTATATAATTATTTAGCTTGCAATATTGTTATAAATATAATATTTTTTACACAGTTATCAAGTTAAGGAAGGAGATTTGTATGAAAAGACTACCTTTTGTAGGCATTATACTGGGAATTTTGTGTATATATGTAATTAATACGCATGCTATGGGTACAATTCAGGGTAATATAGAATCCATTCCTATACCTAAAAAAGATATCAGCTTTACAATAATAGATAACATTGGAACTCTAACCAGTGTAGAACACGGTAGCATTGATGGAAAAGATTATATCTCTGGTTACAATGGTTTAACACTTAATGTAATACCTTTAGATAACATAGAATCAATAGATTTTACAAAAACCACCAAAGCCCCTGCTTCTATATTGGAAAAATTAGATAACAATCCTGTTGTTGCTACTGTGCATTTAAAAAACGGTGGCATTTTAACTATACTAATGGATGGTTCTTTGTTATGCTATGGAAAAACACCTTATGGGTATGTAAGGATAAAGCTATCATTAATTGACAGAATCCAAGATATTAAGCTACTCAAAAAGCAAAAAGAGATACCAATTTCAAATCACAAATAGCTTGAAAAATAGCTATGTCAGGCTTAAACTTCTGTGGTAAAGAGGCTTAGGAGATGACAGAAAACATGGAAAATGAACAACAAGAGAAAGAAAAAAGTATTAAAAATAAGCGTACATGGTTTAAGAATAAAAAAAGAAAGTGGCTCGTAGTTAGTGTAATATTTACATTAATTATTGTGGTTCCAATAATATGGTATATAGATATAACATCAGACATACCTGAAATAAATACAATAACAGATTATAAGCCACCTGTTGTAACTGAGGTATATGGTGATGATGGAAGTTTGATAGGTGAATTCTTTATTCAACGCCGTATCCCAATATCACTGGATCAGATGTCAAAATACATCCCGGAGGCTTTTATTTCAGCAGAGGATGCCACATTTTATCAACATGGTGCTATTGATTATGAGGCTATATTGAGGGCAGCAATAAAGGATCTTCTCGCAGGACAGATCATACAGGGCGGTAGCACAATAACTCAACAACTTGTAAAAGACCTTCTTCTAACACCACAAAAAACTATTACAAGAAAGATCAAGGAGTTTATTCTTGCAACAAGGCTTGAGAGACACCTGACAAAAAACGATATCCTGAATATATATCTTAATCAAATATATCTTGGTGACGGCTGCTATGGTGTAGAGGCTGCGAGTGAGCAATACTTTGGCAAAAAGGCAAAGGATCTAAATCTGGCAGAGGCAGCTATATTAGGTGGCTTGCCTCGTTCACCAAATACATATTCTCCGGTGAATTCAGCGGAAAAGGCAAAAATCCGCCAAAAGTATGTTTTAAGTAGAATGGCTGAACAAGGTTATATTACCAGAACACAGGCTGAGCTTGCTTATAATCAACCTGTAAAGATCTATCTCAACAACACCTACACAGCAAAAAATATAGCTCCATATTTTTTAGAAATGTTAAAACAACAATTATTTGCAAAATACGGGCAGGATGCTGTGCTTGAACAGGGTTTAAGGGTTTACACAACTATTGACCCAGAAATGCAATTAGCTGCCAATGCTGCTTTAAAGGAAGGCATTATTCAAATAACCAAAAGGCAGGGATATACAGGACCAGAAGAACAGCTAACAAGCGAAAAGGATATTCAAAAATTTATAGAGAAGGTAAGGAAAACCGAACTCGCGGTATATCCTGATTATTATATCCTAACTCCTTCTATGGCAAACAAAGGAACAATACCTGTTCAGTATGTTATACAACCTAAAAAGATCTATCACGGTGTTGTCACAGGATTCTTACCAAACAATAAAGGTGTTGAAATAAATGTTGGTGGCGAAAAAGGGGTTATTTTTACAACAAATATGAGCTGGGCTCACCCTTTTGACCCTCAAAAATGGTACCCACCTATAACCGATCCACACAAGGTATTAAAGATAGGGGATGTTATTCTTGTAAAAAAGATAAAAGATTATAAAAATTTTATAGAATTCTCACTTGAACCCAAACCAAGGATCCAGGGTGCACTTATTGCCTTAGATGTTTCAACTGGTGCTATCAGAGCAATGGTAGGCGGATATAGCTTTTTAGAGTCACAGTATAACCACGCTGTTCAAGCACAAAGGCAGGCCGGATCAGCTTTTAAACCTATATACTATGCTGCTGCTTTAGAAAAGGGATATACACCTGCTTCTATAATACTTGATACCCCGGTTGTTTACCAGTACACAGAAACAACATCCAATCAGGAAACCGGCACTTCTATATCAGAGCCAACTGTATGGAAACCTCGCAACTATGATAAGGTATTCACTGGCCCGGTTACTTTACAAGATGCTATTACATACTCTAAAAACAATCCTTCCATACGATTACTAAATGCCATTGGTGTTGATTATGCTATAAATTTTGCGAGAAAACTTGGCATTACTGAACCCCTAACAAGGGACCTTACCCTTGCCCTCGGTTCCTCATCCATGAGTCTGCTGGATCTGGTTTCTGCTTACAATGTATTCCCTAATTATGGAAGGCTGGTAACACCATATTTTATAAATAAGGTGGTGGATCGAAATGGTGTGGTATTAGAAACAAGTAATATTACCCCTAATATAATTAATTTCAGTAATGAGATTTCATCAACAACACTAACATCATCATCTTTTACAACCGAAGCCTCTTCAGGGATAACAGGCACAGCCCAAACAGGCTCAACAACCCAGGTTATGAGTCCAGCAACTGCTTATGTGATGATAAGTATGTTGAGGAAGGTTGTTGAACATGGTACAGGCTGGAGGGCTAATGCATTAGGCAGACCGGCTGCTGGCAAGACAGGTACCACAGAAAATGACAGAGACGCATGGTTTATAGGTTTTACACCCAATCTCATAGCAGGTGTATGGGTTGGTTTTGATGATTACAAAAGTTTAGGGATAGCGGAAACAGGTGGAGATGCAGCAGCACCTATATGGCTAAATTTTATGAAGAGTGCTGTAACTAAATATCCATATACAGATTTCCCTATACCACCTGGTATTGTATTTGCCAGAATTGATAGAAAAACAGGATTGCTTGCAACAGCAGACGATCCCAATGCAAGCTTTGATGCATTTGTAGCAGGCACACAGCCAACACAGACAGCAGCACAGGTAAAGGCTCAACATGGAAACGAATTCTTCTTATTCGGTGAATAAATTAACTCAAAAAATGTATTTTTGAGTTAACCCAGAATAAATGAAAAAGTCCAACATATATAATTGGTAAGAAAAGCAGAAGGTAAAAAGTTAAATATATTTACCAAAATTTATATACGGACTTTGTACTTGTTAATTAAAAAAATAGGGTGGTAGGATAGCTTAGATTGTCTCAATCCTTGATTACCAAGATCTTGTTCGCGATTAATATATTTAAAAGAACTACATTCATGTTTACACAACTGTTGATTAATTATTTGAGGTAAACCTTCATAAGATGGATCATATTTTTCTATATGTATAACTGCTGTATCAAAATTTAATCGCTCAGCTACAGAAAATGCTTTTACAACTCCATCAATCAAAATTGCACCACCCATTAGTTTAAGTTCGCTAAAGTATTTCAAAGTTTCTTTGGTAGCAATAATATCTGGTTCAAGAGAGGGATCTTGTTTGCTGGAGTACCATTTTTCTGTCAACCTTATACAATCATCTATCAGACTATCTGTTATACTGAGATACTCGTAATTGTATTTTTTCTCAAACCTTTTTATATGATTTCGCTTTCCATCATATTTACGACCTTTTAATTCTATAAGATCAGAAGCAAGATATACATAATCAGCATTGTCCCTATCCACTTCAAATACTGAAGATGGAAATGCTTGTTTCAACAATTCTACATAACGTTCTTCTACCCTAAACATATTTAATGATTTACCTTCCTTTTTATAAAATTGTGTAAGATATCCCACTGTATCCAGGTATGTTTTAGTATCCTTTGCTATGATCATAAAAGACTCCAATCCATTCCTGTCTATTCCTTTTATGCATATACTATCATTAACAAAACAAACCTTAAATTTATAGAGATGACGCCATATAAATATGTTAGTGAAGTTATATTCAGAGGCTTGAGGTGGGTTTAACATAAGTAGTTTATCAAAATATGATTTCATCCGAAGGTCTATTTCGTAGAAATCAGGAAACATGCCTATCTGTGTTTTTAAGTTTGTCACTTTATCCATAATTATGATAAATTAACTCTTGTTTAGATAATTTCAATCTTCTTATTGCCCAAAAAATTGCTATGAACAGTGATAATAAGGGTTAAGCCAGGAATGCATTCGCAAAACTTGTTCTGAAAGCATGTAGCGATTTGATTTATCAAACAAACGGGTGGATAACACAAGTGAAATGAGCAAACTTCCCTATTGAATTTTTGGGGTTAATTAAGAAGAGGCTTTAATTCATGCCTTTTTTTTATCATGCCTCAGCATTAAAATACCTCTGAATACATACTGTATCAAAGAAAGCACTGTTAACGAAGCTGTTGTATACAAAACCGTTGGATAAAGAGGTGTTGAGTATCCCCTCAATCCAGGTACCTTATCTGTCATCACTATAAGTAAGGTTAATGCCTGAAAAAAAGTTGTAAATTTGCCTAAATATGATGGAGATGCAACAGGAAATTTTTGTGGCATAAAAACTACCAGCAATCCTGCAAATATTATAACATCTCTCCCTACAACTATGCAGGAAACCCAAAACGGTATGCGATCATATATTGTAAAAAAAATAAACAACGAAGCAGTAACGATCTTATCTGCAATTGGATCTAAGTAAGAGCCCAATCTTGACTGTTGATTAAATGTTCTGGCGATAAACCCATCTAATAGATCTGTTAACCAACTAACAAGCAAAAGTACAAGTGCAGCTGTTGGGTAATTGTATCTAATTAGATAAAAAATGAACGGCACCGAACATATTCTTAAAACAGAGAGTATATTAGGTATTGTTATCATAAAAAAGGAGAGTTTTTATGCTCTCTCGCAATCTACTGATTTTTTATAAGCATTATATTGATAGATTCTAATGCTTCATTTCCAACAAACACCCTTTGTATGTATGTTTGATATCCTTCTTTCTTCAACATAATTGTATGAGTACCGTGCGATAGTTTTAGCAATCCTGGATTCCCATTAAATTCTTTAGCCTTGCCAACAAAGTTACCATCTACATATACCTCTGCACTACTTGGCTCTGCAACTATCTTTAATAATCCTTCATTACCAACCGCCTTCAAAGTCTCCTTAGGCATACCACATCCTATCATTAAAATTATTAACATAGATGCAATAAAAATTGTTCTTCTGTACATTATTACCTCCTTACTCTGCCAACTTAACTTGATCCCCCACTTTAAATCCAGTTCCTGATTCTATAATTGCTACAGAGCCATCATTACCAAAAAATCCTATTACCTTAACCCTCCCAAGAACAGGTCCTGGTGCCCTTCCTATAACAACCCCTGTTTCTGGATCTCTTATCTCCTCACCAAGAGATGTTACGATAAGTTCATCTCCTATTCTAAGACCTGTTTGCTGACCTGCATTTATATAAACCCTGTTGCCTTGAATACCCGCAATTCTACCAGTCCATTGGACTGCTTGTAATTGCTGGATCAGATTATCAATAAATTTTGTTATAGCTGCCCTTAAAGCCTCTTGGCCCAGTGTTTCATCATAACCAGCATACTGTCCCATACCTAATACCTGGGATGCCTTCTTTTCATACTCACCCTTACCAGAGTCAGCAAATAAAATCTGACCCGTAGATGTATCTACAACCCTTACATCCACAACACAATCCGCTTTTTGAACTTTTTGCTTATAAACACCGTAGTTTGTTCCGAACTCTTTTACACCAAATTGCGAAATAGAACCTGTAACAATTGCCTGACAGCCTAATAATTGTCCTGCCTTTGCTGCTGTTGCTGGATCAACTGCACCTGTTTGACCAAAGGCTTGCTCTTTAAGGAGCTGTTGTAATTTTTCTCTTTCAACTAATATAAAAGCACCTGATTTAAATAATTCTGTAGCCAGTATATCGGAAGCAGCCTTACCCAGACGCTCCCTGCCATATGAACTTTTGTTTTCAAAATCAACAATGCAAACGCGTTTTTTAGGACCGGTATAATTTTGAATTCTCCCTTCAACAGGAGGTTGTGCTGGTCCCGGAACCCCTGTTTCCCTATAAGTTGATGCACAACCAGCAAACAATGTGGTTACCACTATAAACCGTAAAGCATATCGTAAAACATATTTTTTCCTCATTTTATCTTTTATACCTCCCTAATCAAAAGATAAATTATAAGTATCTTTCTCTTAACAGTACTATTATACTTGAGAGTACCGCGTTGTTGACTTCAGGATCGCATATTCTTGATGGTGATGTCAAGCCTGTGTAGAAGTCCAGTTTTAAAGAAACTACACATGACCTATCTTTTCTGGAGTATGATCGTATCTGGTGTAGTGTTTGTAGTAGTAAAAGTGGATAGAATTGTCTTTTTTGATAATAAGGCATCAATAAGTTGATGAACATCTCCATTATAATCAACATTCATGGTGACATCCCCATTACCTATACTTTCCTCATCAATATTACTTATACCTCCAACGGTCATAAGTTGATCCCTTATTGATGCAAGTTCGGCAAATGTGTTAATACCATTTATGGTAATCTTAATGTGATGGGTACTGCTCGTTTTTTGTTTCCATCTACTCATCATAGATTGTATTATGCTACCTGCTAATTCATCTGTAGCTTTTTTTATAGCCTCATTACCTGCTGCTATAGCATCAATATGAACTGATGCAGCATGTTGTTCTCCAGAAGCAAGCACCTCTCCATTGTGAACATCTACCGCTCTTAAAGAAATATCAGCCTGGGCTGATTTCATTTCGGAGCCAGCTATCTGTCCATATAATTTAGCTACCGCCTTACCATATATAATTATATCCACTTTTGTAAGCTTACCAATCTCCCTTACAGTATCATCGTCAAGAGACTTTATTTTATATCCTGGAGAGAGTTTTATATCCTTTAAAAGGACTGCCTCATCTTCTACATTTATTCCATCGGCAAGAAGTTTCTTCATCAACTCATTTTCAGCTATAGACATGTTTCCAACCTCATTAAGTACCCTTATCTCCGGAATTATATAACTCTCAAACGGTGTTAACGGCGCATAAAACAATGCTGATTCTAACCTCTTCTGTCCTATATTTTGTTCCAGCACAATTACAGCTACTGTGGGTTCAATTTTGGATTTATTAAGTAAACCAAGTTGATCAAGTTCCTCTTTTAAATGATTTAATCCAACTGTGACCTGAAGTGTTACATTATAAATATTATTGTTGACATTCTCATTTAATATTTTGTAGTCATGAACATAATTAGTTGCCTCAGCATATACATTTGTATTCAAGATATTGTAATTCTCTACGGCTGTATTGGAAGACAGAATCACATTAACTGCTTGCTCCACTGCCTTTTTTAGTGCATTATTTATTGCTTCATTCCGTGCATACGATTGTTCATCATTATTTATCATAGCCGAGCCCTCAGTAACAATTACTTGTGCCCCCTTTTGAGGAAAAACAGCAGGTTTATTACCGTTTGGAATGTTTTGAGCAAACACATTTAAAGATAAAAAAGTAAAAACAAATATAGCAAAACCCAGCTCCACAACATTCTTAAAATTCATATTACCTCCTTTAATTAAGAAGATCCCGCGCAAGCGGGATCTTCTCAATCTTTCACCACCCCAAGTAAGTCAGATTTTTGAATTATAAGATAATTTACCCCATCAAGCTCAATCTCGGTTCCGCTATACTTACCATAAATAATCTTATCCCCAACCTTTACGATCTTCTGTAGCTCCTCATCCGTACCAACAGCTTCTATAGTACCTATCTGGGGTTTTTCCTTAGCTGTTTCCGGGATGATAATAGAGCCTAATTTTTTTTCTTTTTCCTCCATGGGTTTAATTAAAACCCTGTCCTCTAATGGTTGTATTTTCATACTTACCTCCTTTTTATTATTCTTTTATATTTAACAATCTATTTATTTCAGCCTTATTAAAACCTATAACTGGTCTATTGTTAATTAATGTTACCGGTACACCCATCTGGTTTGTTCTTCTAACAAGATCCCTCGCAGCCTGTTGATCCCTTGAAACATCAACCTCTTTAAACCTTATTTTATGCTCAATCAAGTATTGTTTTGTTTTTTTACACCAAGAACATGTTGGTGTTGTAAACACAATAACCTGTGGTTGCCTTATTTCTTCAGGCATATTCTAACCTCCTATATTTTTGTTCTCATATATTAAGGATTGCATACAAAACAAATGTTGAACTCGTTATTAAAGGCTTAAATTACATAAAAATTTAATTAGCGGAATGATAAAGGTCAAGCACTCCTTTAAAAGTTTATATTATTTATATAATTGTTGAATTGTTTTTTCTATTGTGTTATCTCATACCTTATGAGTGAAGGTAGAAAAAGGTTAGGAGATTTGTTGGTTGAAGCAGGATTAATAGATCCCTTTCAACTAAGGGCTGCTCTTGCAGAACAACAAAAATGGGGTGGCAGACTGGGTAATCATCTTGTGCGTTTAAAATTCATCACAGAAGATAAACTTATTAAATTCCTAAGCCATCAACTAAAAATTCAATATGTTGATATAGCAAAGATTAAGATCCCACCATCTGCCATAGAATTAATACCTGAAGAGATTGCAACAAAGCATAATATTATACCACTCGGGATAAAGGTAGAAGGAGGAAAGAAAACCCTATTTATAGCAACTTCTGACCCAACAAATTTAGAGGCAATTGATGAGATACAATTTCTAACAGGGTATACAGTAAGGCCAATAATTGCAGCTGACAGCGCCATTTCAAAGGCAATAAAGGATTATTATAATCCTATGCCTCAAGAACCTTTGGAAGAAAAATCTATACCTGTTGATAATATTAATGCAATACCTGTAGAACAACCTAATGTGGAACGGACGACCTCACCAAAGGATGAAATGGTAATAATACGAGACGAACCAGGTATGCAGCAGCCTCAAACACCTATTATTGATACTGAATTACCAGAAGAGGCAAAGGCTATTTTAAATTCTACACTTGGCATTAATCCTGGTCTATCTCAGGAGTTAACTACGCTATTGATGAACAAGGAAACCAGAGAACTTGTAAATATGCTGATAGAGGTTCTAATCACCAAAGGTATTATAAAAGAGGCTGACATTAAACAACATCTCAAATGACTCCAGCTCCCCACAAAAAACTTGGCGAGCTTCTTATAGAAGCACACCTGATAGATGAATCACAATTAAGGGCAGCTCTTTCCAATCAAAAAGCTTATGGAGGTAGATTAGGCACCATACTGGTAAAGATGGGCTTTTTAAAAGAGCTTGATATGTTAAAATTGTTAAGTAAGCAGCTCAATTTACCAATGGTTGACCTTCATAAGATTGTGATAGAACAAAAAATTATTGACCTTATACCCGGAGATATAGCAGAAAAATACAATGTCCTACCACTTGGAATCAAGGTGATATCTGGTAAACCCATACTGCATGTAGGAATGTCTGACCCAACCAATCTTGCTGCAATAGATACTATTCAGTTTACCTCTGGTTATAAAATACAACCTGTATTAGCTCTTGATTCAAGCTTAACTGATTTTATAAATTTTTACTACAAGGGAAAAGAAATCCCAAAACGTACAGAGGAAATACCTACAACTCAAAGGGATGAGGAACTTTACACAGGACTGCGACAGGTAGATATGCACAATGTAGTTACAGAAAAGGTAGAAGAAAAGACTGTGCAAGAACAAAAAGATGAAAAATTATTGCCTTTTATAAAGGCACTTATAGCAATACTTATAAAAAAGGGTATCTTTACTTCAGAGGAGTTTAAAGAAGTACTTTCCAATGAGTATAAAAATAAGGCGTAAGTATTAAGAACTATGAAACATTGACAGAACTAACCTACCTGAGAGAAGGAAGGGACAAATGAATAATATAATTATCTTTACAGACCTGGATGGTACACTTCTTGATTATTATACATACTCTTTTGAGCCTTCTATTGAAGGCATTAATCTATTAAAGAAATTTAATATACCCCTCATTTTTTGTACAAGTAAATCTTATTATGAGGTAATCTATTTTAGAGAAAAAACAGGCAACACCTCACCATTTATCGTTGAAAACGGAGGAGCGATCTATATTCCTAAAGAACAATTCACCCAGTTTGAAATATTCAAAAGCATAAAACAGTTTAAAGAGTTTGATAGGTATATGACAATTGAGCTGGGTGCAAATTATAATAAAATAAGAGAAGTCTTTGAAAAAATGAAGCAGACTTTTAACAACAAGGTTATAGGGTTTGGAGACATGAATGTTGAAGAGATAGCTAAATATTTAAACCTGGATCTAAAGCTCGCTGCTATGGCACGATTAAGAAGACATGATGAACCCTTTATTTTAAAGGATAAGTCTTTATTACATGAGTTGAACCAATTCGCTGAAAAAAATGGTCTAAAGCTCTATCCTGGTACAAGATTCTTTCACCTTATGGGGAACACAGATAAAGGGCTGGCTGTTAAAGAACTTTCATACATGTATAAGAAATTATACAATGGCATCACCACAGTTGGTTTAGGAGAAGGTAAAAATGATGAGCCCATGTTAAAAGAGGTAGATATTCCATTTCTGGTAAAAAAACCTGATGGCACTTTTACTGATACCCGAGTTGATGGAGTTGTAAAAATAGACGGTATAGGTCCATACGGATTTACAATTGCAGTAAAAGAACTATTAAGCAAAATAAAAAAATTGTAACCAAATCAAAAGATATATGCTAAACTTATTCTCGTAAGTTTAAATTTAACTATTATCTAAATGATAATAGAACTAAAAGGAGAAATAAGATGTTAAAGCTAAAAACAATTTTGTTGGTAGGGATTTTGTTTTTGTCTGCTGTAAATGCCCATGCTGTAACACTTGCTGATGCAGAAGCAGTATTCAATAATTACGATAAGGATATTACAAATCTACAAAAATCGTTAGGAATGTTTGAACAGGTTATAACTGGAACCACAGATCAAAAAATTATATCTCAGGCTTACTGTGATATAGCACGCACATATTTAACAATGGGTGATCAGGCAAAGCTTACAAATACTGATGCATTGAAGGACTATGAGGCAGGGAAAGAAGCCGCAGACAAAGCTATTAAAGCAGACCCCTCCAGCGCAATGGGTTATTTTTGGTATGCTGCAAATATTGGAAGGATTGGACAATATAAAGGTGTTTTAAATTCTCTTTTTATGTTACCTGATTTCAAAAAGTATCTCGGTAAAGCCTATGAGATAAATAAAACTGATCCCAATATACTTGAGGCTTATGGAGAGATGTATTACGAGCTTCCATGGATAGCAGGTGGTAGTACAACAAAAGCACTTGAATATCTTAATGCATCATTAAAAAGCGATCCTAATTTTACCCTATCAATGGTGATAATTGGTAAGGTTTACATCAAAGAGGGTGAATATGACAAAGCAAGGAAAATATTGGAGAAGGTTATTAACTATAACACACCCAGCTTTAGAGCAGACTGGTTAATGTCAGACAAACCTCTTGCGCAAAAACTTTTAGACTCTATAAAAGATAAAAAATAAGTTATAATGCTGGAGTAAAATGAACAAATAATAATCTTTTCAAGTTACAGACTACAGGCAGTGTAACGAATGACCGACAGAGAGGTTACAGTTTTTATAGATGGCGCTTCAAAAGGCAATCCCGGGGAGGCGGGATGTGGAGTTGTAATATATGGTTTAGGTGAGGAGCCTATCCTTCTTAAGAAGTATATTGGCCATGCTACAAACAATATAGCTGAGTATAATGCACTCATACTTGCCCTGGAAAAATTGAAAGAATTGAACATCAAAGAAATAATCATCAAATCTGACTCCTTACTTCTTGTATCCCAACTTAATGGAAAATATGCAGTAAAAAACCCAAATATAAGGAAACTGTTTAGAGTGTATTTAAGTCTTGCAGTCAATTTTGATAAGATTAAAGTAATGCATATACCAAGAGAACTTAACAAAGAAGCAGATAGGCTTGCCAACCTTGCTATAAAAGAGAAAGGCTGATAAAAAAGCAATTACTTTGTGTAATCTGGTATAATTGGCTGATCTATTTCTATGTGTGTTTCCAGTGTCTGAAGAAGTCTACCATCAATGGTTATTTGAACAGCCTTTACTCTATCAATATTCTTTGCAATTGAATTTACTATTGCATATAAAGCAGTAATCTCTGTTGATGAACCCTCAGGTGTCTGCGATACAAGCTCTTTACTCAGATCCAGATGCAAAACCCCATCAGATTGCATTTTAACAGAGTTGACCTTTACAGTAACAGGAATAGGAGTAACAAGCCCTGTTTTGGAACCATGTTCAAGTTCATCAATGATTTCTCTGCATTTACCTAATAGATCGTCTACCTTCACAACCTGCCTTTGCTCTGGTTTTAAAGTGTCAGTATCAGGGTTATAAAAATACAGGGTAATGGTCTCCATTTCAGGTACAGGCTTTACAGTAATAGAAATAGGTTTTATATAGGTTATATAGATTATGTAGCCCAGCACTACGATTAAAACTATGAACAGCCCTATAAAATAACTGTGACGCTTTTTACTACTCATACTCATCTAATACCACTTTTTCTATATTGTTATCAATATCGTGAGAAAGAAGTAATTTACCTATCCTTTTAAATTGCAAAGGGGCATCTGTTACAAAAAATTTTACTTTTCCATGCAATTTAACATTGTCTGCATTACTTCGTTTATATGGTGGATTGGGTATATTTAAGAGATCAGACTTCATCAAATACTCATAAACCTTTAATGCAACAGCTTGACCTGAATTGATAAGTTTTACATTATTTCCAACAACTTTTTTAATTACTTGTGATAAAACAGGATAATGAGTGCATCCGAGTATGAGAGTATCTATATTGTGTTTTTTTAAACCCAGCAGATAGTATTTTGCTATATCGTATGCAAATCCTGTTTTATGCATTCCCTCTTCTACAATTGGGACAAACAAGGGACATGCTTGTTGATAAATATTTATCTTATGATTGAGATTTTTTATAGCCAATTTATATGAATTACTATCAATGGTTGCCCTTGTACCTATAACTCCTATTTTTTTATTCTTTGTTGTTTTGATCGCCTGCTCAGAGCCGGGCTCTATTACACCTATAATGGGTAAGTTTTTAAACTCATGTCTTAAGGTATCTATAGCTACTGAAGATGATGTATTGCATGCAACAACGAGCAATTTTATTCCAAATTTTAAAAGAAACTTTGTGTTCTGGATTGAATATTTAATAATTGTATCTTTTGATCTGTTCCCATAGGGAACACGCGCTGTATCACCAAGATAAAAAATATCTTCATCAGGCAAAAATCTTCTAATCTCCTTCAGGACGGTTAATCCTCCAACTCCAGAATCAAATATCCCGATACCTTTCCGTTTTAAGATGGAGTTATGAAATTTATCGGCACTATTTTTCATCTCACTGTTTTAATATATTTGATGCTATAACGAGCCTTTGAATCTCTGAAGTGCCTTCATATATCTCTGTTATTTTTGCATCTCTAAAGTGTCTCTCCACCGGGTAATCTGTTGTATAGCCATATCCTCCATGTATCTGAATAGCCTTTGTTGTTATCCACATAGCTGTTTCCGCAGCAAACAGCTTTGCCATTGCCGCTTCTTTTGTAAATCTAACCTTTTTATCTTTGAGGTAAGCTGCCCTCAAAGTAAGTAGTCTTGCAGAATCAAGGCGTGTTGCCATATCAGCAATCATCCACTGTATTGCTTCAAAATTAGCTATAATCTGCCCAAAGGCTTCCCTCTGTTTAGCAAATTCAATTGATTCCTCCATTGCCGCCCTTGCTATACCAAGCGCTTGAGATGCAATTCCTATCCTACCTCCATCAAGTGTAGACATGGCTATTTTAAAACCATCTCCTATATTCCCTAAAAGATGATCTTTGGAAAGTTTAACATCTTCCAGTATGATCTGAGCAGTTGAGGAACCGCGTATGCCAAGTTTATGCTCAAGCCTACTTATTTTAAAGCCCTGGATATCAGTCGGTACAATAAATGCGCTTATGCCTCTATGTCCTTTTGTCTTGTCTGTCATGGCAAATACAATGGCTATATTTGCCTCTTTTCCATTTGTGATGAAGTTCTTAGTTCCGTTAAGTATAAAAAAATCACCATCTTGAACAGCTATTGTTTGTTGCCTGGCTGCATCAGAACCTGCGTTAGGTTCTGATAAGGCAAAACAACCCAGCTTTTCACCCCTTGCTAAGGGAGTAAGATAATTTCTTTTTTGTTCTTCACTGCCATATCTCATAATAGGATCGCAAACAAGAGAATTGTTTACTGACATGATAACACCGGTACTTGCACACGCTGATGATATTTCTTCCATAGCTATAACATATGATACTGTATCTAATCCTGCTCCCCCATACTCTTGCGGTACCATCATTCCCATAAAACCTAACTCTGCAAGTTGTTTTATAATATCTACCGGAAACTTGCCTGTTTCATCTATTTCTTTTGCCTTAGGCTTCACCACACCACTGGCAAAATCTCTTGCAGTTTCAAGTATCATTTTTTGTTCATCTGTAAATTCAAATTGCATATTTTTCTCCTTCTATTACTTAAGATATTTTACCCTGTTCAGAATAACAACAAGTTCAATGGTGCCATTCCAAAGAGCGGTAAGTTATTACCATAACAAAAGATCTATATTTTTATTTTAGATTTCAATACCAATCTGCTCTGTTTACTGGATAATGAACCATTCATTTTTACTTATCTTTAAAAACCGGTTTCCTTTTCTCTATAAACGCATGAAGTCCTTCTGTGTGATCCTCTGTTGAAAATAACATTGCAAAGGCGTCTCTTTCTATTTCAAGGGCTGTTTTTATATCTGTCTCTATACCATAATCTATCGCCCTTTTTGCCATTGTTATAGCTGTTTTTGATTTTGATGCAATCTTTGAAGCAATAGCTTTTACCTCATCCATTAATTTCTCTTTTGGAACAACTCTATTCACAAGTCCTATTTCCTTTGCCTGTTGGGCAGTAATAATATCCCCTGTTAGTACAAGCTCCATAGCAATACCTTTACCAACCAATCTAGTAAGCCTCTGAGTACCTCCAAATCCAGGTATAATTCCAAGGTTGATCTCTGGTTGACCAAATTTGGCATCATCACTCGCAATGATCATATCACATGCCATTGCAAGTTCACACCCCCCACCGAGGGCATAACCTTTAACAGCAGCTATAAATGGTATACCAAGTTCATCCATCTTTTGTTTTATAACATCGCTTTTCATAGAGAAGGCTGAGGCTCCAAATGGATCCAGTGAACTTAATTCTTTTATATCCGCGCCTGCAACAAAAGCCTTATCCCCGGCTCCAGTCATTATGCAAACTTTTAATTCTCTATGCTGTTTTAATTCATCAAGGGCAAGCTTTAATTCTTCTAACAACTGGGAATTAAGTGCATTCAAAACATCTGGTCTATTAAGTATTATTGTAGCAATAGGACCTTCAAATTGTAACTTTACTGTTTTATATTCCATGGTTTCCTCCCTATCCTTTTTAATATTTATAAAATCCAACACCTGTTTTTTTACCTAACATACCAGCTTCTACATATTTTCGTAATAAAGGACATGGTCTATACTTGGGATCCCCGAGATCTTTATACAACACCTCAAGTATGGAAAGCATTGTATCAAGCCCTATAAAATCAGCCAGCTGGAGTGGACCCATGGGTACATTAGTCCCTAATTTCATTGCTGCATCAATATCCTGGGGAGTTGCTATGCCTTCCATAAGTGCGAAAATAGCTTCATTGATCCACGGTGCGAGTATCCTGTTTACAATAAATCCAGCGGAATCCTTTGATACAACGGTTGTTTTCCCAAACTGTTTTGCCAGCTCAATGGTTGTACCAAGCGTTTGTTCTGATGTAGTAATGCCCTTAACAATCTCAACAAGTGCCATAATAGGAACTGGGTTCATAAAGTGCATACCAATAACCCTATCGCCTCTGTGTGTTGCACCTGCTAAACGGGTAATAGATATAGAAGATGTATTGGACGCAAGTATCACATCCTGTTTCATAAGGGCATCTAATCTTTTGAAGGTATTTATTTTAAGTTCTGGATCTTCTGGTATTGCTTCTATAACGAATTCTGCACTCTGTAAATCATCAAAATTTGTAGTTGGTTTTATATTTTTTAATACTGTTTCTTTCTTTGCTTCAGTAATTTTTCCTTTCTGAACAAATTTGTCAAGGCTTGTTTGTATATTCTTTAAACCTCTTTGCAAAAACTCTTCCTTTATATCGTACAGTATAACTGATTTGCCTGCGACAGATGCAACCTGTGCTATTCCACTCCCCATTTGTCCGGCGCCCAGCACTGCTATTGTATTGATCATAAAAAAACCTCCTTCAGAGTAATGATGGTACCATTATATATTTTTCTATGCAACAAAATATACGCTTTTTGTGTAAATGAAATTCGCAAATAATTCTTCCGAAGATTAACTTTTTGTTATGGCAAACTCTTTTTTATCTGTTATAATCTTTGTAAATAATTTAAACGGCACAGACTCAAAGTATCTATTTATAACCGTTATATTCTTTTTTTTAAGTTTTATTATTTCTTCAGAGGGCATGGGTAAAATATTAAACCTTTCTTTTAACTTATCTGGAACAATCTTCTCTGTTCCACACAAACCATATAAAGGTATTTTTTTCCGACGGCATATTGTTGCTAATGCAAGTGAACCCACTTTGCAAATAAGTGTGTGAGATACAATAGCATCTCCACCAATAAATACACCATCAATATCACCTGCTGCAAGCATACTCATAGCCATTGCATCTGTTGTATATAAAACAGGTATTGATAAATCTGCTAATGCTAACGCCATATTCCCACCTTCGTTCTGGGGACGGGATTCAGGAACAAGAACCTTAAATCTTAAACCCTTTTCATACGCATACCGCAAACTCATAAGAACTGTATAGCTTGCTGAATATACCATTATTGTTTTAGCTGACTCGAGTAATTTAAAAACCCGTTTTGAAATAATGGCAGTATGATCTTTTATTCCGGATTCATATTTATCAAGGTAAAGTAGAATATCATTTCTTTTTACACCCTTTTTCATTCTTCTTAAACCATACGCAAGATTAAGTATTATCCCCATTGATGGTTGAGCTGATATAAGCCATTCTGATAATACATTGCATAAAGGTTTTGAAATTTCTACCTTATCATCTTTTACGAAATCTCTAATAAGCCTTATAGCTTTTAAAGCGATATCTATAGAGCCCGAAGTATTATCGTCTTTGATGGGTTTAAAAAATTCTGTTATGTGATTTATATCTATCATCTTAAACAAATAAGGGGTTCAATATATACTGAACCCCTTAAAATCTTTTTAGGCTTTTCTAAAACTCAAACTTTGCAAAGTCTACAACATTTTAGAGTACATAATTTTCTTTTTCAACTATATGCTGGGCTATCTTATCCTTTATACCTGATAGATTCAGGCTATATGTAAACACAAGCTGTGATAAAGATCTCTCATAGCCAGAAAACTCTTTGATGTCGTCCTCTGCCACATCCCCAAGCACATTTCTTGCTGTTAAAATAACCCTGTTAAGTGCTTCATAAACAAAGGCACGGGTCAAAAGTACAGGGATATTAATAGCAGATTCCCCACCTTTGATATTTTTTAATTTGAGTGTTCTTGCAATTACAGAATCCATTCCGTAGACATCCATAATCATATTTGCCAGTTGCTCAAAAATATACTCGCCTTTACCAAATTGAAATGCCCTATCAGCCAAAGCAGCCATGTACTTTTGAACAGCAACACCAGTTGTGTAAACTGTAATCTTTTTCGCTATATCTGTAGCCAGCTTCTCAACACCTAACAGTCCGTCCTCAGGTTTCTTGTTAATCTTACCTGACTCTATCTCTGCATTTATCTCACTGAATTTACCCATAAAATCAAGCTCACCCTTCATAGCTTTTTTAGCAATAGCACCAGGTATGAGCAACCTATTTATCTCATTGGTACCTTCGAAGATCCTGTTAATTCTTGCATCTCTATATGCCCTTGCTATCTTATAATCTTCTATATACCCATAACCACCAAGGCACTGTACACCTTCATCCACTACAAAACCAAGTATTTCTGATCCATAAACCTTCATTATGGACGCCTCTATGTCATAATCCTCAAATATCTTTGCTGCTTTTTTACTGTAATCAGGAGCACTATGGTCTAATGCATGAATAGCCTCATCTATCATACCGGATGTTCTGTAAGACATGCTTTCAGACGCATAAACCCTTATCATCATATCTGCAAGCTTTCTTCTTATCATCCCGAAGCTTGAGATCGGTTGACCAAACTGTATCCTCTGGTTCGTATATTGAGTAACCTGTTTTATAACCTCTTTTGAACCACCTGTTGATGCAACACCTAACTTTAAACGACCTATGTCAAGCACACCCAATGCTGATTGATGTCCCTTTCCAATCTCTCCAAGTACATTTTCTACCGGTACCTTTACATCATTTAATATAACCGACCTTGTTGATGAACCTTTTATACCCATCTTGTTTTCTTCTTTGCCTGTTGATAAACCTTCGTAATTTCTTTCAACAATAAAAGCAGTAAACTTCTCACCATCAATCTTGGCATAAACAATAAACAGATCAGCAAAACCCGAATTCGTTATAAACTGCTTTTCTCCGTTAAGGATATAGTATTTTCCATCTTTACTCAAAACAGCTTTTGTCTTTGCACTCAAAGCATCAGACCCATATCCTGTTTCTGTAAGAGCATAAGCGGCTATCATCTCTCCCGTTGCAAGTTTTGGAAGGTATCTTTTCTTCTGATCTTCATTACCAAAATAAACAATTGGTAATGTTCCTATACCATTATGTGCAAGAATTGTTGCTGCAAATGCACCTGATTTAGCTATTACCTCAGATACCCTTAACGCGGTTGATAAATTCATTCCAAGACCACCGTACTCTTCAGGAATCTCAATCATCAGAAGCCCTAACTCACCTGCCTTTTTCATGAGCTTTGTATTTAATTCTATTTTCTTGTCGTGGTCTTCTAATGCATCTTCTAATGGAAGCACTTCTTTTTCCATAAAATCATTCGCCGTATCAGCAAAGCTTAGTTGTTCTTCTGTGAATTCTTCGGGTATAAAAATGTCCCTCGCCGCTGCTGGCTCAAGCAGAAAGCCACCACCAATAGGTTTTGTTACATTTTCTTTACTCATTTTTTCTTCTCCTTTGAATGAATATTCATTCATTAAATACCATAATAATTTACAAATGCAAGCAAAATATGAGAAAAGGTTTTAAACAATTATAAATCTATTGCACCTTTGAGCTATATAAAGATGTATTCTTGTGTGCAATAAAAACCTCTGCATAGGATATAATATCTTTGGCAATATCCAGCTTGTTTGCTTTCTCCAATCCTTCTATTCCTGGAGATGGATTCACCTCCAAAACTTTTGGACCTTTGGAGCTTTCAATAATATCAACCCCTGCAATATCAAGTCCTATTGTTTTAACAGCGTGTAAAGCAATGTCTTTGTATAATTCTGGAAGATCTATTTTTTCACCCTGGCCACCACGATGTATATTGGTTCTAAATTCACCTGCCTTTGCAACCCTATGCATAGCTGCCACAACCTTATCTCCCACAACAAGGATCCGGATATCCCTGCCTTTGGACTCTGAAACAAATTGTTGAAGAATGATATTCTGTCCCAAACTGAAAAAGGCATTGATTGTGGATTCTATTGAATCTCTTGACTCTGCAAGTATAACTCCTATCCCCTGAGCACCTTCAATAAGCTTTAAAATAACAGGTGGACCACCTACAATCCTGAGGGCTGTATCTATATCCTCTGGATTACGGATCATAACTGTTATTGGCACATCTATACCCTGCTCGGTAAGGTGTTGTGCACTCATAAACTTATCACGCGCAAGGGCTATAGCGGATGATTTGTTTAAAACAGGGATACCAAGAAGTTCAAATTGTTTCACAACGGACAAAGCAAAGTTGTTTATGCTACCGGATATACGGGGTATAACCACATCAGGAAGTTTAACCGGTTTATCCTTGTAAGTAACAAAAGCCTTTCCACCAATAAGACCAACATTCAGTTTCAATGGATCTATAACCTTTACAGCATGTCCCCTTTTTCGTGCTGTTTCAGCCAGTCTTCTTGTTGAATATATTCCTATCTTTTTAGACAATATCAATATACGCATCAGTACATTATTATAATTTGTCTGTTAAGTGAGAGGGTTTTTATCCATGATTTCAATTGTTTATCATACGCCTGTTGCTCAAGCAAAATCTTTATAGATTTTTCAGCATCCTGTTTATTCATTTCTTTATATGCATTTATATTATCTTTATAGTATTGTTCTATATCTTTGTTACTTACCTTTATAAGTACTCTTACTTCATCATTCAAATACTGGTTAACTATAAGGGTATCAGACATAAATTTCTCAAGATAATTATTCGTTATACCATAATATTTTAAGAATTTTTCTAATTCAGTTTCTGAATTAAATTTCATCTTGAATTGTTTTATTAAATCTTCAATTTGCTGTTGACCCGGTTTATTTAAAGAAAGCAACTGGGCATCTTTTAACATAAGTGTTCTATTAATAAGTTTATCCAATGATGTCCGCATATATTGAGGATCCTTTAACTCCTCAATAGCTTTATTATATCCTGAGTCCAATACAGCAGTTATAGCTGCATATTGAACAAGCTGTACATTTGTTATAACCCCTACTCCTTCTATGGAAGCCACGATTCTATCAATAACGATCTGATTAGCTTTAGCATAATATGAATACAATAAAAGAGCCAGTGTCATTATACCTATTGATTTTACCTTTACTCTAAAACTCATACTGCGAACTCACAAATATTTAATATTAGCTTATAAAAAAATTGCAAGCAAGAAACATATTAAGAAAAGAATTTGAAAAATAATAAAGCCAGTTCATACATTATCTTTTTTATTCATAGCTATAAGATTGTACCTATATAAAAATGCCATGCAGTAAGTGATTCATTTGGTCTTCTATCAAGCTTAAAACCGACTGCCAGATTAAGCGCCCCAGCTGGTGTTACATACCTTATTCCTACACCTGCAGTCTTTCTTATATCATGCATGCCTTTAAACTCAAAAAGGGCAGGTGAAGACCAAACATTACCGCCATCCGTAAATACAATTCCATCAAAGCTATCTATCATTTTTATACGGAATTCTGTTTGATAATTAAGCATAATATCGCCCCCTATTGGTGTATTGTCTGGACCAAGCGGGCCCACCGTATCTTCTACGAAGCCTCTTATAGTAGACCCACCTCCTAAATAAAACCTTTTTTCAATAGGCAGATCAACGGTACTACCCAGTGGCCATGCATAACCGCCTCTTAGAGATAAGACATATGTTAACCCATTTGTTATAGGCCAATACTTCGTTGCAGCCGTGTAAAGCTTTATATACTCCTCTTCTGATAAAAACCATCTTTTAGCCCAGTCAAGCCTGAATATCTGTAAATATCCATTAGTTGGATTAAATGGATTATTTCTATCATCTATAATTACAATTGGTGATACTATCCCAAGTTGCTTTTGCTCAAAGTCTGCAGGCGTTAGAATAGCACCAGGCTGGACATCCATGGGTTCTCTGATTTCAAAATCGTACTGTAGAGAAAGTTTCAGAATTGAGCCGATATTTTTATCCAGACCTATAACAGCACTCTCTGTTTTTAAACCATATCCCACCCATAGATTACGAACATAAGAATCTATGATGTTTAATCTACCTGTCATATCCGTATTAAATATATAGTTTTCTGTATAACCAATCTCCAAATCACGCTGGTTTGTAATATAATTACTATGATTGAACATGGGTTTAATCGCATAAACAACAGGTTGTACTCCACCACCAACATGAAAATCTATTGCCCTTGCAGTACCCATTATGTTGTTATCATATAGATCTACAGCTCCTCTGTAACCCTCTTCCGTACTGTAACCAATAGAAAACGCAATCCCCTTTGTCTTGCGTTCTTTAACTATAACAGCTATATCAACAAGGTTATGGTTTTGTGTGTTCGGTATTGGCTTTATATCAGCGCTTTCAAAATAACCTGTTCTCAACAGATTTATTCTACTCTGCACAATATTATCAGGTATAAAATACATGCCTGTGGTAAAATCTAAGTTCTTTTTTATAATCCAGTCCGCTGTTTTTGTATTACCCACTATTATAATCTTTTCTATCTTTATTCTATTCCCCTCATTTATATTAAAGGTTATATTAGCCTGATCCTTATGTATTGTGTAATCATATTTGATTTGAGCATTTATATAACCGTTTGAAAAATATAATCGTTCAATCTGTTGTTTTATCTCTTGCATTTGCCACATATTGAAAGGTCCACCCAATTTTATTTTATCTATTAGATCCATTACATTTTTATTCATGTTTTCTGAGACACCCTTTATGCTGACGCTATTAACTATTGTTTGTGGACCTTCTTTAATATATATTGTTATATCAATCCATTCTTTTCTTTTATCTATGAAATCTATGGCTATTTTTGTTATTCTAACATTAAGAAAACCATTTATTTTGTAAAGGTATATGATAGCCTTTAAATCATTTTCAAACCTCTCGGGCGCAAGAATACCATTGTATTTGTAGTTATATATATAGCCAAACACTGTCCATGGCACTGTTAACATCTGTGATTTAAGCGCTGAAGAACTCAGATGCGTATTGCCACTAAAATGAATACCAGCAATATATATTTTATGCCCCTCGTGTATATTAAATACGACATGAATTTTTTTTCGCTTTATGATCTCATAATCAACCTTACAAAAGTAATAACCTTGATCTTTTAATGCATTTTCTATTCTGTTTTTATAAAGCTCAAAGTTTATAAAACCTTCACTCTTTTTAATGCCCATTACATTCATCAGCCAGTGTTTTGTTAAATTCTTTGCTCCATTGAATTCTATAACATATTCAGGACCTGCTACTATATTAAACCTTATGTATGCTTCATGAAAATTATCGGTGTAGGTAATCTCTGGTTTTTGAATGGCTACCTCCCAATAGCCTTTTGAATGATAGTACGCTTCAAGTTCACTAACTGCATGCTCTATTTTATCCTTAACAACGCAATCCCCTGGACTTATGCTGATCTGCTTTAACAAAACAGAACTTTTTATCTCTGGTATACCTGTAATATCTATTTGTTTGATCCTTGCTGGTTCTCCCTCGTCAACATTGACCAATACATCCACAGTATTATAAGATGTTTGCGTAAAGTTTACACCAACACTGACTGTTATATAACCATTGTCATTGTAAAAATTTATTATACGATCTTTTATAATGTTAAGCAGCCCATTATAAAAATGGGTGTCAGATGGTAAATAAACTGCATGCTCAAGGTCCTTGATAGACACATTTTTTACGCCATAAAATTCTATCTTTGATACATAAATAATTGGTTTGCAGATATACACCAGACTTACATTTTTTCCCTCCGGTTCAATAACGAGTTGAACATCAGAACACTGTTTAGTTGAGTATAACAACCTTATAGAATCATCCGCATCTGATAAGTTGAAATGCATCCCCTTTTTCGTTTTTATCAAGTCTTTTATTCCTTCTGCTTTTACATCCGGAGGAAACTGTAAAGTGACATCAGATATAAGCATTCCATTATAAGAGCCAATACCCTCATCAGCATACCCAAAATGGGCTGAAAACATCAATATTAAAAAAAATACTATCCTCCAGAAAAAAAATAAATAAGTACGATTCTTCAATTCCCCATTCCCTATTTAAGCTTCTAACTTTATATCAAATATGTCATTTCACAAACCTTTACCACTTTTCAATGTATTCTGGTTGATAAAAATAAAAACATCAGAATTCAATTTTGTACTTTAAATCACCACCAAAATTACCTATACTGTTACTGGAGGAATTAGACTGGATTGTAGTAATACCATTATTCCAGCTTCCTATAAAGTATAGTCCTTTACCCAACCTATACTCACCCTGAAAACGTTGTAGATTGTAACCGCTTAAATCGTAGGAGTACAGTATATTGAAATTATTGGTAAATCGTTTAGTTATAGTTAATCTTACACTTGTTGAAGGTGCACCAATAGGATAATATGGCTCAATCTGAATGTTATCTATCCAAAAGTATTTTCTAAATGTGTTTAAATCCTCTTTCCCAACTACTTCTGAAAAAATATCCTTTGCTAACTTGCTACCAACAGCGCTACCTACCTCATAGGCTGCAGCAGAACCCATCCCGCTTTTCATTAGATCAGATGGTGTTACACCATAGGTAAGAAGGCTTATTATATCCATTTCATCAAGATTAGGAGGATACGATGTAAGACTTATATTTAATTTATCCAGCTCACCTGCGATAGTTAAATAAATTTTGTAATCCGTATATTCATTGTTTACCATAAATTGCTGGTTCGTAGATGCCCTTATATCTATAAATGGTTGTTGAGGATGCTCACGAGTATAGGTTACCACAGCATTATCTATGTTAAAGACAGTGGAACGATAATATATCTGTCCTTCATTCGTAGAAATATTACCAACTATAATAGGATTATCTATATCACCTATAAGTTTAAGCTCTGCACTTAAAATGGTATTTACAATATTATTATCTATTACAATGCTCCTTTCTGACTCAATATTAATATTCAACTTTAATGGATGTCCTCTTTTCTGCTCTATAATCTCAGGCTCATATCTCCTCTTTTGAAATTTTAATATCTCATCCTCCCAGTTTATATAGTCAGTGTAAGTTGCGTTTATTATTTTTATATCTCCTTCCAGGACAGGTTGAGGATAAGTTCCCTCTAAATTTAAATTTCCATTTAATTGTATGGGTATAGTATTGTTATAAACAAAATTCACCCCTTTGAGATTTAGCGAAACATCAAATAACTTTGGTATTAAGTCAGTCATTACAATTCTACCACCACCAGAGATTGCACCTGCATTCATATATCCTGTTATTTCTTTTATAATGATATTATCGTTTGTCATAAGTACTGAAATGTGAAGCCCGGAAACTGATACCGGTTCCTCAGAAAAAGTTGCATCTCCATTCAATTCTGCATTTCCATTAATTGAAATGTTACCCCTTTCCCCGTATATCCTGCTATTCAATCTTAATGTTCCGCTTGAACCAATCAACACATTGGTAAAAATGGGTAAATAACTCAGATCAATATTAGCATTTATAAGAGTATCCACATTACCTTTTAAATTAAAAAACCCTTTGAGTTCAATAAAGCTATTTTTCCCTCTGAATTCAAAATCTCTAAAGTAAACATTATCCTTTGCAATATCCATAAACAATGGCTTGTTATTCTCAAGTATTGCTAAATTCTTAACAAGCGATACCTTATCAAGGTATATATAGCCAACGAGAGAGTTTGGAACATCTTTAATTTTACCTGTCAACCACAATGTTCCATTCACATCGGATGTAAAGTTCACACCGTAAAACAAAGATAGTATGCAATGTGCATCAAAATTCTTAAAGTTAGTTCTTAATCTAAACGGATATCCAACCGTTGTTTCTACCTCTGCTTTAAGATCCAATGTATCTTCAAACATTTCAACATTGGATGTAAAAGTACCGTCTGAAAAATTCATTAAGGCATTGACTTGCGGTATACTAACATCATTGTAAGCTATATTTTTCATTTTAATAACTGCAGTAGCAATAGGACTTTTAACATTCCCTGTTGCATCACCTGTAAATGTTAACACAGCCTTAAGTGAGGGCTCAATTCTTGTGATCGTATCCATGTTAGATATATCAAACTTATTTGTATAAAAATGTAAGTCCATATCTCCATTTTCACTTATGAAACCATTGATAAAGATTTGATCACTATTTTTTTCAAATAAGGCGTTGTTTATATCAAATATTCCTTTGTGCATCTTTATGCTAATTGTTCCTTTATCAAAGGATTGATAATATAGATCCGGTTGAGAAAAATAAAGATTTGCATTACCACTCATTTCTTTTATAGGTCCATCTATATTTACATCACCTGTTATATAACCACCTGTTGTAAAATTATAACCAATATTATCAGCAAATTCTTTCAAAGCTACAGGCTCCATGCGAGCATTCATATGTAATTCTATATCTTTGGTAAATTGTATACCACCATTAACATACATCCTTGAATCACCTTTAACCGCCTTTACAGATTCAAGAGAAAGTACATTGCTACTGAAAGTTATTCCACCATTTACATTGCCCAATTCTATGTGTTCCATGCTGTAATTATTAAATGAAACATCGCCATGAATAACTATATTATTAAATGGACCAGCAATATAACCCTTTACACTACCTATACCTGTGTATGGTATGGAGGCAATAGGACTTACATCCTGCATATTTAATTTATTAGAATCAAATTTTAAAAACATTGCACCGGTAAAATATAAGGCTGTATCCGCGTACAATGTTGATAGGGCAGAACTTACAGTTGTTCCGGTAATATATGCGCACTGATTTGTAAGTATAAGTCCTGATCGAATATTAACTGGTTTAACAATCATAATAGTATCTCTTTTTTTAGACTTAAAGAAATCGTCATACACGGCAAACCTATTAAATCCCATATTAAGATCACCGGAAAAATACACAGGATTAAACCTGCCCTTCACTTCTACCTGGCCTGTTATAAAGGCATCAACATATGGATCATGCACACCAAGTGAATACAATAATTCCCCGAAGCTTACTTTGTTAAGATTTAGCGAAAATGTTGCAGGAAGGTTAGTCTTTGAAAAATCTACAGAACCATTAAAATCCACGGTTCCATTTGCTATGGAAACATTTGCCTTTTTTATATAAAGCTTCCGTGATTTAAATGTATATGATAAATTGCCCGTTCCACCTTGTATCTTACCTATCTTCATATCATTAAACACTATATTGCCCGATGATGATGGATTAAAAATGCTACCTTTAATATTCCCATCAAATTCATAGCTACCGCTTATCTCAGGTAAAGATATAGGCATCGTTTTTAAAAATCCTTTCAACTGTTGAACATTTTTTGCGGATGCTTTCAAATGAAGGTTAAGATAAGGATTATTATAATTGTTTACATTTCCACTCATCACACATTCAAAAAAGCTGGAACTTATCCTTAAACTATTTATAAAGATATCCTCATCCTTAATCAAGCCACTATATTGCACATCTGAAAAGATAATAACATTATTATCATGCGATACAGACAATCCTTTTATATCAACAACACCACTGAATCGTCTGTTGCTGAAATCAGGGTAAAGACTCATTGAAATATTTTTAGCTTCCAGTTTGCTATTTGATGTTGCCATACTTACCGTCAAAGACACATTATTAAGAACAATATGTTTAATATCAACGGGTAATCGTGTCTCTAATTTAGTAATATCTGGTGTAGATGTGCTTCCATGCATTTTACCAAAAGTGGTTGTATTTAAAAAAACAGATATATCTGCATTGTTTATATAAACAGTTTTTAATTGCGGTTTTTTCTTCAGAATACTGGGGGGTTCAAATACCACTGTGAGTTTGCCAATATCAACTTTATAACTTGAATCACTCTTGAGCATCAACGATGATAGTGTTACACTTGAAGATAATATAGAGATACTGATCTTTCCTATAGAAACATTTATCCCTGTTTTAGATTTTATAAATCTTTCTATACTACCTTTAAACAAATTCTCCACAACGCTTGTTCTAAGAATGATGATAATTGAGAATATCAGTAGCAAAATTACGCCATAAAATATGTAAGCCCTACTTTTTCTTGTTTTCATTGAAATCTTTTAATATGTTTACCTTTTGTTCCTGTATCCGATACTCTTCTTTTAGCCATTTACCAAGGTCTATCATCTTACATCTGTAAGAACAAAATGGTCTATAGGGATTTCCTTCCCATTTAGTCGTTTTTTTACACACAGGACATTTAACATCCATAAAACAGTTATATACCAGTAAAATTAAAAGTTTTAAAGTAAATAAGATAATAATAAACTCAACATATATCTGAAATAAAGAAAGTTTGGCTCTCGAAAAAAATATTTTTTAATCTATAATTCTCTGTCTTAAAGCTATAGCTACAGCCTCTGTTTTATCTGAGGCTCCTAATTTTTCATATACATTTTTAAGATGTCTTTTTACAGTTTCTTCACTGATAGAAAAAGCCTTTGCTATTTCCTTATATCTTCTACCTTCGGATAACATAGATAATATACCAAGTTCTGTGGTTGTCAGGAGCTTACTTTTTTCTATCTGCATATCCGTCGCAATTTTTTTAAGGACATGCAGGGTAACAGATGATTGTAAAAATCCATTTCCACGATAAACTGAACGGATAGCCTGAACAAGTTCTGATGAACTCACATCCTTTAAAAGATAACCCTTTGCACCAGCACGAATAGATTCAAAAACATAATTAGGATTATCGTACATTGAAAGCACAATTATACTGCATGACCTGAACTCTTTAGTCACCCTGGGTATAAGAGCCAAGCCCCCTATATTCTTCATTTTGATATCTAACAACATTACATCAACCTTAACCTTTTTAAGTATGGATATTACTTCATCCCCATCGGTTGCTTCAGCAACTACTTTCATATCATTCTGGCTATTTATAATATACTTTATACCTTCTCTTACAACTCTATGATCGTCTACAAGCATTACTGAAATATTAGACATGTTTTAATTGTAAATAAATTTTTTTTATTTTTCAATCATCGTGAAAACTCTATATGAACAAAATGATTTGCTTTACAAAAGAATAATAAAAATCCAGTCCAATCTGTCATCTGTGAACAAATTTTTGACAATTTAAGGTGATACATGTAAGCCCCAGCAGTCTATTTTTAAAAACATGCTGATATACATATAGTATTATTTGACTTGACTAATTATGAGCATATGATTATTTTCTTGTAAAAGAAAAATAAGGAGGAAGCTATGCAGATAAGAGTGGCAATAGCTACAGATGGTGATTTTGTATCACAGCATTTTGGTAGATGCCAGTCATATACCATCGTAGATATTGAAGACGGTAAAATTTTGAAAACAGAGTTAATTGATAATCCTGGATTAGAAGGACATGAACCAGGCGTTATACCAAGATTTTTGCATCAAAAAGGCGTGAGCTATATAGTAGCAGGAGGCATGGGACCAAGGGCAGTAGAATTTTTTAATCAATTTGGGATTCAAACTGTCATAGGGGTAAGTGGAAATATTAAACACACTATTGAAAAATTTATCAAGGGTGAGCTACAGGGTGGACGTAATATGCATGAGTTGTTTAAGCAAGAACACGAACACGGACACGACCATGAACATACTCACGCATTGAAAGACACTGCCTCTCTTATCTGTATAACAGCCCGTGAACCAGACCTGAATGCTGAAGTTGACTCAAGATTTGGTAGATGCCCATACTTTCTACTTGTAAATCCGAACACCTTTGAATTCGTGGCACTGGAAAATACTAATGCTGAAGCTGAAGGCGGAGCCGGAACTCAAGCAAGTCAGTTTGTTATATCAAACAATGTAAAAGCACTTTTAACAGGTAGCGTGGGTCCAAATGCATTTGAAACATTGAGTACTGCGGGGATCGAAATCTACACAGGTGTATCTGGAACTGTAAGACAGGCAATAGAGGCTTATAAAGCAGGGAAACTGAAAACCACACAAAAATCCAGCACAGGTTTAATGCATTGAGCAAAAAATATATTAGGCGATTTCATGATAATCTCTGTTGCAAGCGGAAAAGGTGGCACCGGAAAGACAACCGTTGCAGTTAATCTTGCATTATCCCTCAGCAATGCCCAGCTTGTTGACTGCGATGTTGAAGAACCGAATGCACATCTATTTATAAGACCTGAGATTACAGAAAAGAAATCCGCATATATTCCCATACCGGAAGTTGATAAAGATAAATGTAATTACTGTGATATATGCAGACAGGTTTGTGCTTATAATGCAATCGTTGTTATTCCACCCAAGATAAATAAAAAAGGAACAGTATTGATCTATCCTGAACTCTGTCATGGCTGTGGTGCATGCACATTACTCTGTCCTCAAAAAGCAATAACAGAGGTTAATAAAGAGATTGGCATTATAGAAATAGGGAAAAAGGACAATTTGCAGTTTATCCAGGGCAAATTAAATATAGGCGAGGCTATGTCTCCACCACTTATCCGTCAGGTTAAAAAACATATCAACACTCAAAAAACAGTAATTATTGATGCTCCACCAGGTACATCATGCCCAGTTATCAATGCTGTAAAAGGAAGTGATTTTTGTGTTTTGGTTACAGAACCAACGCCGTTTGGTCTTAATGATCTGGCACTAACTGTTGATGTTGTGCGCGAGTTAAAGATTCCATTCGGCGTCGTTATCAATCGTGCAACCATTGGAAGCAATAATGTTGAACAATACTGTGATAAAGAAGGCATACCTGTTTTGATGAAAATACCCTTTGATAGGAAGATAGCAGAGGCATACTCGCAAGGCATACCAATGATAAATATACTCCCTGAGTATAAGAACAATTTTCAGGAGTTAGTTGAAACAATTACCATGATGGCCCAGAAGGTTTGATGTTTAAATAGACAAAGCTTGGTTAATTATGAAACAGATAGTTGTAGTTAGTGGAAAAGGTGGAACAGGCAAAACAGTATTAACCGCCTCACTCGCTGCACTTGTAAAAAACAAGGTGCTCGTGGATTGTGATGTGGACGCCGCTGATCTGCATTTGATGGTACATCCGGTTATCAAAGAGAGAAATAAGTTTAAAGGTGGTAAAATAGCTGTTATAAACAAGGATGTATGCACGGAATGTGGATTATGCCTGGATGTGTGCAGATTTGATGCTATAGATACCAATTTCATAGTAGATCGGCTATCGTGCGAAGGATGTGGTGTATGCAGTCAGATCTGTCCATACGAAGCTGTACAGATGGAACAGAAAATAGCAGGTGAATGGTATATATCAGATACTGAATACGGACCTTTTGTACATGCAAAACTTGAGGTTGCTGAAGAAAATTCAGGCAAACTGGTTTCAAAAATCAGACATATAGCTAATAAATTGGCAAAAGAACAGCATAAGGATTATGTGATCATTGATGGTCCACCAGGAATTTCCTGTGCCCTTATTTCATCAGTATCCGGAGTTGATCTTGCATTGATCGTAACAGAACCAACGCTATCTGGCATACATGATATGCTGAGGGTTATAGAGGTTACGGCACATTTTAATATAAAAACAAAGGTTGTAATCAATAAATATGATCTCAACCTTGAAAACTCAAAGAATATAGAGGCACAATGCAAAGAAAAAGGTGTTGAGGTTGTAGGACATATTCCGTTTACACCCTGCATGAGTGAGGCAATAGCACAGGGTATCCCACCTATTCGTTATTGCAGCAATGGCATTGCCGAGCAAATAAATAGTATATGGGGAAAAATATCTTAACCCAAAAATGCATTTGTAAAACCTGTCCTCGTGAAAACAGGGATAGGGTAGTAAGTACCGGTTTGATTTATCCAACTCTGTCCTTACTCTACACTCCACAACTTAAATGAGTTGAGGAGTTGGGCAGTTTTGGAGTTTTAACTCCATTGTGTTATTTAGCCTGCTCTCCTTTTAGTAAAGCTTCAATGTCACTTATCTCTTTTTCTATATGTGCCTTTTCATCCTTTAACCATTCAAGGGTTTCCTGTAAGTATGTTCTTGATGGAACCACACCATAATCATAGATACCTCCGTGCCTGAAACCATACCCAAAACCATATCCCCATGGTCCACCACCATAACCAGCCCAATGTCTGTGAAGGCGGAAATGCCTTCCTATACCCCAGCCATAATAACCAGGCCATTCATACCCATATCCGTACATTTTATTTACCTCCTTTTGCCCTTCTTTCTAACAATAATTGATGGTGATATCCTCCCTCTTTAAACATCTTTGCACCACATTTTGGACATACATGCTCCTGACACGGTATACCACGTTCGTGAGGAATCCTTTCACCGCATTTTGGACAAATGCAATAATCTATCTCATGACTCATTCTACCTAATCCATGTCCCTGTCTGCCAAATCCTTGACCAGGACCATGTCTGCCTGAACCCTGTCCATGCCCTTCATGCATATACATACCTCCTTGTTTAATTAAATTATAAGCATATGCTTATAATTTGTCAAGAAACTATTTATTTTAATTTTAATTTTTTTCTACCTTTAACCCAAAAATGCATTTGAAAATAAGAAAGTTTGTGCAGTGGGTGTCCCGAACGAATGAGCAAACTTTCCTATTGCATTTTTTGGTTAACGGGAATTACAATAGTAAGAAACAGGTATGAACAATGATATGATGGATAATGCAAAACAAGAGTCTTTGGTTTATGCTATACAGGCGGTATTATAATATAAAGTTGAAACAACAAAAAGGACTTATATATGTCAGATACATTATGGATACTTGAAAAAACCACTGAGGCAAAATTTCCATATCGCCTGAGTATTAAAAAAGGTGAGGAAATACTTTTACAGCTCAGAGTCCAAGATAAATGGCCCGGCGCCAGCGGTCATATATTCTGTATGCGTGAAGAATTGAGACAATGGTCCGATGTCATAGAGGAAGTAGAAAGGGTTCCTGTAGTATCATTAAATCGTTACGGTAAGAGACTGGCAGTTGTTCTTGATAGACCAAAGAACAAACGATGTGACTTTTTGTTTTTAACAAAAAGGTATAAAACCCGTGATGGTGAATATGAACAGATATTCTGGCGTACACAACAGGGACTAAAACAGAGAAAACCAAAGGTTATTTTGACAGCCAACGGGAATCCTTCATTGCACATTATTGTTGATATAAACGAGAAGTATCCCTGGAAATTTCATGGATGCACGGTTGAGAGGCGAGCCCTGCCAGCCGGTGATTATGCCCTTGTAGATGATAGTGGTATTATCGCGATAGTGGAAAGAAAAAGTTTTGAGAATATGCTCCATGATTTTATGCAGATGCACACCCTACATCAAAAGATTGGAGAGATAGAGGCATATAAGCATAGTGCAATAGTTGTAGAGGCGAATTATTCGGACTTTCTTAATCCTGAGAAGCAGAATTATTATCCCATTACCTTTCTTGGAAAGGCTATAGCAGAGATATATGCAATGCACCCAAGGGTGAACATGGTTTTTGCAGGCAACAGGAAGCTTGCTAATGAATGGGCATTGAGGTACTTCAGTTCAATAGAATCACATGAGCAGGATATACCGCATTTCAAGGTCGCGGAGGTAATGGCTGAATATGGACAACCCAGAGAGGCTAAGGGTGGTGTTTATTTTGATATAAAAAAAAGGATTATTAACGAAACTACGCAGGAATTTAACATTGATTTAATCAAAGAAAAATTTCCAGATGTAGAATTGTCAATTATCAGGCGGATACTTGTGGACTTAACAAAGCATGGTTCACTTACATGCATCGGACGGGGTAAAAACAGAAAGTGGATATGGGTAAACAGACCTGGAGAATAAAAGTATCAGATAAAAAACACTAAGATGCCAGTACCATGGCTTTAATGTCAGCAGGCATAATACTGATATAGCCTTTATCAATAGACCTAATTTCTTAAATGCATCTGAGATCACACAAACTGCTCATTGTACCTGATTTATGTAAAAATCTGTATTATCTAAAGTTCAAAGTTATAGTTTCCTTCAAGAAATGCCTTCACAAACCATTCTACACTTGAATCAGATGTCATCAACATATCAAGATGTAAGGCACAAAGCATGAGTCTTCCAAGCATATCAAGTTTATCCTTTATAACTTCCTTATCGTACTTCCTTAAATATGCCATCACGCGATCCCCCTTGCTCTCTGTAACAAAATTAAATGCTATTAATACATCGTTAATAAATTTTGCCCTTCTAAACCTCCTGATGTCCTCTGAGGCACCTCCTTGAAAGTAAAAGGTAATATAATTGTTATCTTTTATATCATCACAATAGGCGTCTATTGTGTTGAAGTGATAACCTACACGGGAATTAAAATTAAGATAATCTTTTGAGATAATTGCGTAGCTTCTGTCACCAATGGGTTTTTCATAAGTTCTTATACGAGTAGCAGCAGAAGATATAACTGATAAAAAACCTTTTATATCAATACGTCTTGGTTCCCACCATCTTATATCAGGATGTGTAAACCCTTTCATAAAAGCATAAAATGGAACAGACGCAATATCCTCAATCTTTATTATTCCATTCTTTGGTTCACATTTTATGCCTTCACCTATATCAAGGATATACAAATCTACAGGCAACCTTACACCCATCTTTAATAGATATGTATTTTCACCTATTTTTTCTCCTATTTTAAACATATGATGGATAGCCTTCTCATGACAGAATCTCGTAATATCATGAATCGTTTCACAAAACTCTGGCTTAAACCGTTCATTTGATGGATCTGTAAGGTTTAATGGGATTATGTATCTTGAAATATTTTTCAGCTTATTAAAAACAGGAGTGTCTTTCATAATAGATGGCTTTCTGGTATGTACCTGTTTTAATTCACTGATTACTCCACTGTAAACATAACCTGATGTAGCATCTACTGTTATAATTTCATCTTGTTTAATGGTTGAGGTAGCAATGCGTGTATCAGTTATGGTTGGTATATTAAACTCTCTTGCAATAGAAGCCATGTGGCCGGTTACACCGCCTGTATCAGTAATAATAGCGTTAACCCTGTCCATAACCCTCACAAGCGATGGAGATGGATGAAATGTAACAAGTATTGCTCCAGAAGGCACATGGGAAATATCCTTTTCATCCTTCAGAACAAAGGCTTTGCCAATACCTATACCAGGATAAACAATCTCACCGCTGTCCAACAAAATCTTGTATCCATTATATTTTTTCCTTTCTTTTATAACAGCATTAAAAAATCTTAATTGCCTGGATTGAAGTATAAACAATTCGTCGTTCCTGTCTATGCACCATTCTATATCTTGAGGTGAATTAAAATACCTTTCTATCTGCAAAGCCTTATCTGCTAAAAGATGTACCTGTCTGTCAGTTAAACACGGTTCGTTGTTAACTTTTTCAAAAACAAGCTTATCAATACCACTAACATCATTTAGAACCAGCATACTATTTTTAGAGGCGATCCTTTTTTTTACTATGGTAAGTTTGTCACGGTCTACAAAATAGGCATCCGGTGTAGCTGTGCCATCCACAGCAGACTTTCCCAATCCCATCACTGCATTGATGAGAAGGATATTGCCTTCTGGATTGTTTGGGTCCTTCGTATAAACAATACCTGCTGTTTTAGCATCAATCATAACCATACAACCCACACACATCTTTTGCTCAATGCCAGCTAATCCTTTATGCGCAAGATAAAATATCGCAGATGGTGAGTATAAACTTGCAACTACACATTTGTATGCATCGGGTATTTCTTCTTTTTTTACATTGAGCATGCTTTCATATTGGCCGGCAAAAGAAAAAATACTATCTTCACTTATAGAGCTACTTCTTATAGCAACCTTGATAGGTTTACCAACGCTTTGTTCCAATTTATCATAAGCACTATTTATACTGATAATAAGTTCCTGAGGCAGGTCACTATTTAATATCATGGATTGTATATCTTTGCTGGCACGCTCTATACTTTCCTGTTCTTTAAGATCAATAAGGTTCAATACCTTATAAATGTTCTTTCTAAGGTTGTTTTTTTCTATAAATAACTCATATGCCCTTGTTGTTATTGCAAAGCCATCAGGCACTGATAAGCCAAGCTTATTTCTTATCTCACCAAGTGTTGCATTCTTTCCACCCACAGCATCTAAAAGATCCCTGGTAATTTTATTGTACGGAATAACAAGATCATCTACAGATGTTGCTGTGCCGAAAGTTAGCTCCTTCTGTATTTTATTGTTAATGTTTTCTAAGGTGTTATACAATGAATGATACTCGCCCTCTGAAATATGGTTAACTGACTTTATAAGTTGAAAGGTACTTAAGGCAATTTTTTCTACCAAATTTTTTATAAAATCAAAACCGAATAATTCTTCTCCGGTAAGCTTAACTTCAATATCGTTTATCAGTCTTAAAATATCATTATTGTAATTAAGTGCTTCCTTAAAAAAATGATATTTCTCTTTTATCCAGGAATTGCTTGCATTAGAAACAGACCTGCGGTATTTTAATGGTTCCTTTATAAATCTAAAGAGCCTGTTAAAAAAATTACGGAGCATTGATGTTATTCATAACACATACGCACATAAATTTCATATCCTCTTTAGATTAGCTTTAGCCTTCTTTGCTCTCAATTCATTTCTTGCGCCCTGAACCATTTTAACCGTTATATAGGTGCAAAGCAGGATAACGAGCCCAAAAATTATAACAGTTGATGTGTTGAGTAATAAATGTTCGTATTTAGGAAACTTGTTTGCAAATTGTTTTAAGAATATGGATACAAAAACACCTATTACCGAGATACCAAATGCATATTTGATCGCAAAGCCTTTTATGTATTTTGTTGCAATAGTCCCTATTTGTGCACCTACTGCTGCACCAAGTATCATGATCAAAGCTGCTGCAAGCTCTGTTCTACCTTTCATTGTATAAGTAAATGTACCATATAGACCTGAAAACATAACCCCGTAAAGACTTGTTCCCACTGCCACATGAGTAGGACACCCAATAAGATAAATAAAAGCAGGTAAAACTATCAGTCCACCTCCTATACCGAGTGTACCGGAAATAAGTCCTATAAAGAAACTTATTGTAACCGGTAACCACAAAGAACAGTACACACCGGCTGTTTTAAAATGTATCATAGGAGGGATTTTTATTCTGTGTAATCTTTTGTACCAATCTATACCGACCGCTGTCTCCTCAGTAGCACCAACTACAAATTGTTTTTTCTGTTTAGCTATATCAGCGAATACTGTCCATGATATAAGAACAAGCAATATCATATAGCAATATCTTATTACACTTCCAACTACACCAAGCTGTTCAAGATACATAACAAGCCGTGCACCCATTTCCACACCAACAAGCGTACCAACGATCATAATTGTGCCAAGTTTATAATCAACATTGCCAAATTTGGCATGCCTCATTGTTGAAACGATTGAATTGGCAGACATCTGAGCAAGATCGGTGCCAATAGCAAAACTTATTGGAAAGCCAAGTATATTAAGACCGGGTGTTACGAGCCAGCCTCCACCCATCCCAAAAAAACCACCAATGACACCAACTCCAAATCCGAGTAAAACCAATCCAGGCCAGAATATAGATACACCTGATATGGGCATATGCATGTAATACCATTCCATAATGTCTCCTTTATTTAGCTCTTGATTTTAGATCGAGTCCTATTTTGCTTATAATAAAATCTGCAATAGTACCAAGTATAAAACCAACAACTGGAATAATAATAACCGTAACGATGGCACAATAAAACTTATTGGAATTATAAAGATTTGCATACCAGAGCTCTATGCCTGAAAGCCCTTCTGTATTAGCAACAAAATTTAGTGGCTCTGCCTTCCCTCCTGAAGCAAACGATGAGGCGATAAAGAAAAAATAAAAGCATACAAAGAATATAAACTTCCGCATAACAAGGCGTAACCTTTTTATCGTCTGCATAGCTTCACCTCCACATATTGTATACTGTATACAAAATTCTAAACTGATAAAAAAATATTGTCAAGTGTTATTGAGAATATCGTATGAGGCAGCATATTCCGAATTAAACCTGCTGGTGATTCAGATCCATTTTCACGGGAATGACGCTGGCGGGATGAGATTGTTTTGCCGCCGAAGGCGGCTCGCAGAAATGAGTAAACTTACTTATTGCATTTTTTGGGTTAAGGCTGTTTCTTGTAAAGTTGGTAAATTGTATTCCTGCGATCATTTGTACGGTGGAATTCTGGTTTCTGCCTTGTTAATCCGATCTTCCTGCTGCTTCTTTCTTTCATAGGCATCCCTTATCTTCTTCACAAGTTCATCAATATCCGCTGGCTTCATAATATAATCAAATGCCCCTTTTTTCATACCTTCTATACCTGATTGCACAGAGGCATATCCCGTTAGTAAAAGTACCTCAACAAGAGGTTTTATCTTTTTTATTTCTCCAAGCAATGTAATTCCATCCATATCTGGCATTCTCACATCTACTATTGCGACATCATATTGCTCTGTTCTTATTTTTTCTAAAGCATCTTTGCCATTTGTTACAAATGTTGTTTTAAACCCTCGTTTAATAAGCCTCTTTGAAAGTGTTTCAACAAATTCTATCTCATCGTCTACCAATAGCAAACTTATGTCTACCATTGTTTCCTCCTATTTATAAGAGAGATTACCTTTATTGTTGCTTAGGGGTAACTTAATAGTAAATTTAGTACCTTTTCCTGGTTCACTGTCCACCAAGATATCACCACCAAAGCTCTTAATTATTTCATAGCAAATAGATAATCCGAGCCCGGTACCACCTTTGTGTAATTTCGTTGAGAAAAATGGTTCAAAGATCCTTGTCAGATATTCCTTTGGAATACCTACCCCGGTATCATTAATACTTATCTCTATAAAGTTGTTAACAAGTTCTGTCTTTAAAGTTATTTTTCCATTCCCCTGTATTGAGTCCATTGCATTTGTAATTATATTCAGAAAAACCTGTTCCATTTGGGAAGCATTACCATGCCAGAGAGGAAGATCCGTTTGATAATCCTTTACGATTTCAATGTTCTCATGTTTTGCCTCTTTTTCAAGAAAGAATATAGCTTCATCAAGTAATTGATTTATGTTAACAGGTTCAATACCTTCACCTACACGTCTTGAAAAACCCAGTAGCCTTGATGTTATATTTTTACAGCGATCTACCTGTTTTTTTATCTGCTGGATACTTCTTTGGAACTCATTATAATCTATATGTACACCGTCCTTCATACTATCTTTAATAAGATCGCTCATCCAACCTGCCTCATTATTTATTATGGCGGCAGGATTATTGATTTCGTGTGCAATACCAGCAGCAAGTCTTCCAATAGCAGCCATTTTTTCTGCCTGAATTAACTGGTTATTTAGACTTGCCCTCTGCATATCTGAACTGTACAATCTATCTGTGAACCATTTCGAAACTATATATGAAAGAATAAATATACACAGTATTCCACCTGCAAATAATATCTTCCACACCTTCATAGCACCTGTAAGCGGCTCTACATTATTTTTGATTGCCTCCAGAACAACAACCACCCAATCACTGTCAGGTATCCAAGACTGTGCACAATAAAATAGATTGTTATTAGCATCGTGTACTTTGATTATTTTTGTTCCAGTGATGGGCTGTTCGGGTGTAATAAATGATTTTTGACCAATGCCACCATTTTTTAGAGACGGTATTTGATATATACCATCTTCGTTAATAATAAATGCTTTCACAGGAGCTTCCACTTCTGCTACCCTCATTAGAGATTGAAGTGCATCTATATTTATTGTACTCCTTATGATAAAGGTCTTACCGTCAAAAGGCTTCTTTATAGCTATTATGAAATGCGGGAACCTCCTAAATCCAAGAAACACATCGCTTTTGTATATGCCTTTCACCATTGCCTCTTTATACCACTTTTCATTAAAATAGTTCATGCCACTTAAGTTATATGGGCCTACATAGCTTACTGCTTTACCATATTGATTCACAATGCTTATATCCACATAGTCTTTACCTTCTTTTTGGAGTGACTCAAATATCCTTTCCAGATTTTTCTTATTACTGAGATAATCATAGGTATATAAATTCCCTATTACAGATAGTTGTTCTATCTTTTCTTTTAGAAATAACTCTATTGCATCTTTCCTGTTCTCTGCTATATTTATCAAAACACTTTCTATTTTACTGCGTATTGCCTTATTGTAATATGACGAACTAACAGCATAGATGATAGTCAACGGCAGTATGCTCACCAGGAAAACAGTGAGAAATAATTTATATCTCAATCGTTTGTAGTATCGTGGCTTAATATTATTCATCTATACCCACTCATGAATTACAAAACATTATACCTTTGTTCTTTAAATGCGTTGTAGTATTTTTCTATATCATTATCTGCTACCATAGCTATATCTAATCTATTCACAAAACCCAACAAACGTCCAACATATTCAAGCTTTGCCTGCATCTCAACTATATCAAGATTAGTGATACGCGCATTTATTACATCCATAGTCCTAACACAAACAAAACCAACATCACTTAATATCCTTTCAATAAGACTTGCCCTTCTACTCCTTCTATCAAGCGCGTTAGCCCCACCGCTGAATCTAAAATTTATGTAATTTGATTCCCTTTGTTCACCCGAATATGCATCAATTGTCGTAAAATGATAACCCACTCTGGAGTTAAAATTCATATAATACTTTGTAATAAAAACATAACTTGGTGCACCAAGTTCTCTTATAGAGGTACTTTTATCAACCATATAACTTGCCATGGCTGAAACGAGTCCTGAAATATTTATGTTCCTCTCACCCGACCATTTTATACCCTTATACATCATACCATTCCATAATGCCCTCATCGGGATTGATACGACATCTTCCAGAGGAACATTTATTTCAGGAGCATTATCAATTATGCCACCTCCAAGATCGAAAGCTATAAGTTCTATCGGAATAGGACTTATAATTCTACGAATTTTATATCCCTTTATTATCTTATTATCACAGAGCCTGAACATCTCTTCAATAGCAATCTGATGAACAAATCTTATAATATCATGTACGGTTTTGCATCTTAAAGCCTGTATATTGGAATTTTTAGGGTTTGGTATATTTAAAACAGCTATATCCTTCAGCAAGCTTTCAAGAAGTAAAGTTGATGATGAGGTCATCTTTGCCTGATTGTTGATATCTTTAAATTCTTCAACAATCCCTTCATATATTTTCCTATTTGTAGCATCAAGTGTTATCTGCGTTTCATCTGGTATAATTATATTTCCTGTTCCAAACAAGGCTGGTATACGCATCTCTCTTGCAACTGTTGCAAGATGACCTGTCATATCTCCCTTTTCAGATACTATTCCTTTAACCTTTGTCAATAATACTGCAAGTCGTGGATTGGCAGTTTTTGTTATTGCAATACTACCGGAAGGAAATCTTAAGATATCCAGATCCGTATTAACATTGAATGCCTTACCAATTGCTATACCAGGTGAAGCAATGATACCACCATCAAATATAACCTTGTTTGTTATAGCATTAACAGTGATATGCTTGGGTTTTAGAGCTTTTTTACCAAGCTCCACATACCCAAGCATATAAGGCATACCATTTTCATCCAGAGTCCATTCTATGTCAATATCACTTTGTTCTTCTCGTTTTGTGACATACTCAGGTATAACGAGCAATGGCCTGCACTGTAACAGAAAAATATGATCATTTTCATCGGTTGCCCACTCAATATCTAATGGCATCTTGTAAATATCTGTTAATGTTTTTCCTATTTTAGAGAGTTTGACAACCTGCTCCTCTGTAAGAACTGGTTTATTTATATCATCTTTATTAACCTTTTCTTCTCTTGTACCATAAAGATCACATGTCAGCATAATGGGCTTCTCACCTAATTTATGCTGTATAACCCTGTTCAATTCTAAATCGTAGATATATGTATCCGGTATAAGCGAGCCATTAACTATATACAATCCGAGTCCATAAATAGCCTGTATCATGATCTGTGATTGTTGCTGCCATTGTGTATACATAATTCCTGAATTCTTTGCCTTAATCATTTGTTGAACGCCAACACACATACTCAAATCATTTATCTCATAACCATGTATCCTTGCATAAATAATAGCCTCTGGCTCAAACTTACTGGCAACAACACGGAGATAGGCATCATTAAGCTCTTCTTCAGATACATTTAATATAGATCGATATTGACCTGCAAAACTTGTGTACTGATTGGACTCAAACAAGGCAGAACTTCGCACTGATACTCTGATCTCATCAGAAAGTGATTTTTCCTTTAAAATACTGAAGGCTTCATGAATGGCATTGTTAAATTCATCAGGTATTTTCGTATTGATAATCTTTTGCTGGATCTTCGCGCTTGTTTTATATAAAGCCTCCATATCAGTAATATCGGTATTGCGTAATAAGCTATTGATTTCATCTGATAGATTATTTTTTTCTACAACAAGCCTATATGCATTCTCAGTGATAGCAAAGCCATCTGGAACAGGTATAGATGTTTTATTCTTTATATCACATAAAAAAGCTATTTTTTCGCCAACAATATCTATATGCGATCTGTCAATATTACTAAATGGTATAACAAATTTATCTACTATCCTTTTGTCTTTATAGTAAGTATTCTCTCCTATTTTGCTTCTTATATTGCTCGCTACTCTTTCGTAAACCCTGAACAGATTTGAATACCTGCCATCGGATAACTCATTGAGGTTTCTTACCATCTTATATGTTTCTACAAGGATATTTGTAATCTTCTTTACAATAAATGGAATAGGTATAGATTCTTTACTTTGAAGGCTTTGTTGTAATTGAGCAATCTCCAACAAAGCTGTATTGTTAGAATCAAGTATATCGCTAAATCTTTTTATTTCAAACTGTAGATCCTGTATTAAGTCAGCTTTAATAGCCATATTATATTATATAGCATAAAATTTTGAGCTTATGTATTATATTACAAACTGCTCTACAGATAAAAATCTACTTTACCAATTTTCTTTCACTTACTTATCAGCAAAAGGTATATAATAAAATTATAATACTCCCCTTGTTTTAAAAATCAGTTGCGTTACTTAATGAATAGATTTTTCTATTGCTGCGTTTTTGATGATATCAATGATGCGAAATTGGCTTATGCCTTTTGCTCTTTTCATGAGGAATTACAAATACCTTCCCTGTTAATAGCTCTTTCATCTTCGGCTTACCAAGAAGTTTAGAAAAGGTACTATCATTAACAACAACCATTTTATACGATGGATTTATCTTAAACAGTTTTTCAAGTGCCTGAAAAACACCTGATTCATTATGAAGAAGTACATCAATACGTGCCAATGTGTACCATGAAACAGGATCTTCTGGCGCAACAGTTGTAAGCTGAACAGCATATTTCTGTGCATCTTCGTATCTATTTACCTTCTCAAGAGACTCTGTAAGATTAAGCAATATCTTGAAATCAGAGGGATCCTTTTTAGCTGCCTCTTTCAAATATATGACAGCACTATTATAATCACCCTTCATATAGTATGCAGTACCAAGTAAAAAATTATAGATTTGATTTTGAGGTTCATCTTTTAAGAGTGACAAAGCAAGTGATATAGCCTTATCAAAATCATTTGTACCAAGATAAGAACTTATCAAATAAGGACCTATTTCAGTAATAGATAAAGGCATAAGCTCAATAGATGTATTAAACTCGTTTATTGCGCCAACATAATTATCTTTGTTGTAATATAAAAATCCAAGTAGTTTATGCCCATAAGAAAAATAAGGTGCCAGGCTTATTATTTTCTTTGCATCTAAAATAGCATCCGCTGTGTTAAAACTACCTGCTTCTGCCCTCGCAAGTGTATACAGTATCATATAGTCATGTGGTGCAAGTGAATATGCTCGAGTTATTACATCCATTGCTTTTTTAGGCATTTTTAAATCAAGATATGTCTCAGCCTCTGTATTATAGATGTTAGCCATTGCTTGATTATATGCAAAGCTGGTAAGATTACCAAGTATTATTACAGATATAATAAACATTGTGACAAATACAAACATCAATGTAGTATTGTTAACCATACTTAATTCAAAATCATATTTCCACCTCCATTTAAATCTGGACAACTTTTTTAGTGCAGATGTAAAACCATATTCATCCTCAAAATGCTTGTATCTTCTCTTTCCAATAATAAGACCGGCAAAGGACCAGAACATAATAGCTGATGCCGGGTTTTCAAGATTGAAGGTAAAAAGGGCACTAACAAGCGCAGCCACAATGCCTGTTATTAATGCAATATTCCACAAGCCTTGCATGCTGTCCTCAGCATCCTTTATACTTTTTATACCCGCTACAAATATTTCAATTATAAACCAGAGAAAGCATAAAAAACCTATAATGCCGAGTTCAAACATTATTTGAAGGTATTCATTATGAGCATTATTAAGGTATCGCAGATCTTGCCAGTCTATTGTTTTTAATGCATCAACTTCATAAAGGGGTATATTTATAGGGTAATTACCTAATCCTATACCAAATACTGGATTATCCTTTATCCCTTTAATGGTACTTTCCCATACGAGTATTCTGAATGCATTTGACGGATAATGTAGATTAAAAATGCTTTCACCTCTTTGAACGAGTTCTGTACCTGTTTTTGTAAAACCTATTGCCATAATTATGGCAAAAATAATTGCAATACCAGTATAAAACAATAAATGTCTTGTATCGCTGGTTAAATGGAGATCCCTTTTGTACTTGTTAAATAATACCACATAAAGTGGCAAAGAAGATAATAGAGCAATCCAGCCTGCCCTGTTCTTACCTATAATTATATAGGCAATAGCTAATAGCAAACCGATATAGGTAGAGTATTGAATATATTTATTTTTCTGAGCTGTTAAAAAGGCTGTCAATATCAATGGAATAACCATTACAAAATAATCAGTTGTAAAATTTGTGAGTCCCATAGTACTTGCTGGATTTGGTCTTCCCCATGGATCTATAGGGGGTGAAATAATATTAAAGAACTGTGCTATACCATATATACTGGCAATTATTGATACAACAGTCACTGCTACCGCAACGGTCCTAAACTTGATGTTTCTTGCATAGTAAATAAATAAAAAGAAAGGTATTTGATACGCTATTTGTTTTACAAGAACCTGCAACGATAAATAATAATTATAGGCATGAAAGACAGAGAAACCCGCGACAATATCAAGTAATATCACCGGAACAAGTACAGGTGTATAAAAAAAATCTATGCCTCGTTTAAACATAGATTTTAAAAAATATGAAATCATAATAGGCCACAGGATTAAATAAACTGCAAATATCTTTATCCAGATAAATTCATTTTTGTAAAATACAAGAGGTACAAAAAGCAATATTGAGAGTAAACCTATTATACCTACATAATCAAGTTTGCTAACAAATGTCTCGGAGCTTTTTATAAGGAGTCTGTTTTCATTCATCTTTAAAATCAACCCTGACCTTTTTTAGAGGTGCGTTAATGATATCATTGTAAGGTATCCCAAGTCCTTTTTCAATAATATCTATAGGACCAACTATTCTATTGTTTAGCTTCTTCAGTACTATAATAAGCCTGCCTCCTTCTTCTATCTTAATGGTATCTATAAAAGCCCTTACATCAATTTCTTTATTGTTATTACTTGATACTATCATGAACTTTTCACTGTTTAATAATAAATTTATAGCTGAATCCAGCACAGAAATATTACAGCTGTTTACTGAATCAAGCGACATTTCATAATACACTGCTTTAGTTGCATTACTTACTGCCTCGCTACCATAAGGAAGGCACACAACATCTACAAAAGTTAAACCATCGTATTCAACTTCTTTTAATTTTTTCTTTATTACATCTGTGTCAATTTCTCCATACAGCTTTATATCTAAATATTCAGAATAGCTCTCTATCCCCACAGGCAATGGATCACTAAACGATGCAACGGGTTTGGGGTGAAAGCCCCTTGTGTAAACCAATGGCAATGCAGCCTTATGAAGCAGATGCATCAAAAAATCCACAAGCTCAAGATGCCCCAAAAATCTTATTAATCCTAATTTTGTGTATTGCACACGGACAGTTGTCGTCCAATTGTACTGTTTATTCGGATCTGCAATATCCGGCTGTTTTACAAAAATGTCTGGTAAATCATTTTTTGCATGTATGGGTTCCACGCTCTTGAAATCACATACACCGCAATCATAGCATACCTGAGTAAAACAATCCGGGGTAAGCACACCTTCGGCAGCCTTTTTAAATTCCTGAAAAAGAAATGTCTTTGGCACAAAGGTATTTATGTGATCCCATGGCAGGGGCTCCTCAACATCTCTCTGTCTTAAAAGCTCTGACAGAGAGAATCCTCTTTCCTTTAATACCTTAAACCATACCCCATGATTGAAGCCTGTTTCTGAACTGTCGTAGTTGATACCATATTTTACCACATCTTCAATAACATGCCCAAGCCTCCTATCACCCCTTGCAAGTATTGCCTCTATAAGGCTAATTTCCGGTAGTTGATACTTTATTACTACGCCAGTATTTTTTATAAGTTTTTTTATTACAGATAATTTTGCCTTAAACACTTCTGATGTAATCATCTCGGACCACTGAAACGGCGTATGTGGTTTAGGAATAAAGGCAGATATACTCGCGTTGATCTGGGTCTTTTTGTTATATTTTCTTACAGTAGAATAAATGCGTGATATAAGATCAGCCATTCCCTTTACATCATCTTCTGTTTCAAAAGGTAAACCAAGCATAAAATATAACTTTATCGTTTGCCATCCTAATCTTGCTGCCAATTCAACACTTGATATTATTTGTTCATCTGTAATATTTTTATTTATTATATTCCTTAATCTTTGAGTACCTGCCTCTATAGCCAGGGTAAACCCTGTTTTTCTAACCTGCTTGATTTGATCGAGTATAGACCCGGTTACAGAATCAACCCTTAATGATGGCAAAGAGATAGAGCATCTATCGTCTTTAAACTCATAAACAAATAACTTCAATAAAGGCAATATATGAGAGTAATCTGCGGCACTTAGCGATAATAAACTCACATCATAAAATCCGGAAGTCTTCATGTTGTACTTGATTTCTTCCAGAATAGTATCAACATTTTTCTCTCTTACTGGCCTATAAATTATACCAGCCTGACAAAATCTACATCCTTTTGTGCACCCACGCGCTATCTCTACAACAAGTCTGTCATGGACAGGTTTTATAAAAGGAATAATAGTATGTTTTAAACTCACACTATTTATATCAGATATTATAGCTTTTGTTACTACCGGTGGAATAGAATTATTTACAGGAATGACACCCTTAAAATTACCAGATGTATCTTCCTCTTGTTTGTAAAAACAGGGGATATAAATACCTCTTATCTGAGCTAAACTTTTAAGACAATCATACTTTGAAACATTCCTTTCCTTACATAAGATTAATGTGTCAAGCATATCCTTTATAACAGCTTCACCATCACCGATTACAAATGCATCAAAAAAATCTGCCAGTGGCTCTGGATTGTAGGTACAGCTACCACCACCAACAATAATAGGGAATTTCCGTTCTCTCTCGTTTGCTCGCAGAGGCAAACCAGCAAGCTTTATGATATTTAGTGCGTTAGCGTAGTTTAGCTCTGTCTGAAGCGTAATGCCTATAACATCAAATGCATCCAAAGGAGTGTCTGACTCTATTGTAGTTAATCTGGCATGGTATTTTTCCATTACAGCTTGCATATCAATACCAGGGCTATAAGCTCTTTCAGCAAGTGCATATGGAAGCCCATTTATAAGCTCATATAATATTTTAAGTCCTAAATTTGAAACGCCTATTTCGTACAGATCCGGATAAACAAGTACAACCTTTATTTTGACACTATCATGTGGTTTTACAATAGCATTGGGCTCAGGACCTATATACCTGCCAGGTCTTCTTACATACTGTAAAAATTCTCTCATAAAGGCATACCGTAATATCTGAGATCAAAATTGCCATCCTTGAATACAACATAACTATAAGCATTGAACCAGTTACCCGTATTAATATAAATTATCTTTTTGTTGTCAAAAGAATATTCTCTTATTTCTGGTGTGTGGAAATGAGCTGCTATTACTACATCAAAACCCTGTTCTGCCTTGGTTTTTACAAACTCATCAATTATATAGTTTGGTACCCTTCTTTTTACAGTCCAGCTTTCTTTGCTTCTCTTTGAAAGACTAAAAGCAATCCATTTAGTAACACTTATGGGTAATAGATCTGAAATTATATCTATGAATTTACTTCTAAGAATTAGTCTCAATGCCCTATATTTTTTATCTGTGTAATCTATCATATCTCCATGGGTTATAAAACAATGTATACTATCCAGATTTATATCTAAACCATCCTCAATAATATTTATTTGAGGAAATATTTTATTAAATGTACGCTTTATAAAAAAATCATGATTACCTATGTGATAATATAGCTTAATATTGTTTTCTAATAATCTTCTTAAAATATCTACTATACGCACATAAACAGGATCTATAAAACCACCAGGGTTTATCCAATGATCAAATATATCTCCCAAAAAAAACACAACATCAGGATGTTCCTTGATAACGCCCTCAAGAAACCCAACGAGTTTATCCTGATTTTTATCAAAGTCACCCTTTAAATGTGCATCAGAAAGAAATATACAATACATATAAAAATATAATTATATGTATTTTTCTTGCTGTCAAATAATATAAGCTAATCCCCCTATCTTTAACAAAAAATGTATTTGCAAGTATGGAAACATGCGACGGCTTGATTGGGGTAGTTTGGGTGTTGGGGAGTTGGGAAGTTAACTTCAGATTTTTTAAAATTCTTTGAACTCCTGAACTCTGAACTACAGAACTCTGAAACTTAAAAAAGCGGTCGCATTTATACGACAGTGTTTTTCGTTTGATGAATCAAACCGCTACATGCTTCCATATCCTCGTTCTCACAAGGACAAGTTTTGCAAATGCATTTTTGGGTTAAATAATTTTAGCAGAAGTATAAAATAAACTGTAGAAGGACAGAGGGAAAAACATGGGAATAGCTAACTACTTGAAAAATAAAGAGCCGGAAGTGGGACTTGAACCCACAACCTGCGCATTACGAATGCGCTGCTCTACCATTGAGCTATCCCGGCTTTAGCAGTCTTTTCAATAAGTTACAGAAATTTATCCGCATGTCAATTGTCAACTGTGATCGTTTTTGTGATCACTTTGTTTTGGAACTGGTCTAATACTTTTATACTTTCCTTTAAATTGCTTGCAGACAAATGTGAATACCGCAATGTAGAACGGAGATCTTTATGACCCATCAATTCTCGGATTGTGTAAACATCTGTTCCTTGTTGCCTGAGCCATGAACCAAAACAATGTCTTAAATCGTGCCAGCGTAGATTTTCTATGCCAGCCTTTTTACAAGCCTGCCTGAAGTGTTTTTGTAGTTTTGTTTCTTTCACTCGTGTTCCGTCACTATTGGTAAACACATAAGGACTGCCAATAAATCTTATCTTGCTCAATTCCTTAAGTGTGTCTTTTACTGCTTTTATCATTGGCACAGTGTAAGGCTGATGGTTTTTTGTATGCAGAGCCGTGATCCATTCATTGCTAAAATCAACTTGCTTCCATTCAAGCTCCAGAAGATTTGTTTTTCGTAAACCTGTAAATGCTGCCACGATAATAAGAGGCTTCAACCAATCATCAGAGGCATCAATCAAAGCCTGAAACTCTGTATCTGTTAAAAACCTCGTACGCTCGTTGTGAACCGTTTCCATCGGCACTCTTAAAAATGGATTATCACCTATCCATCCCCAAACTCTTACTGCAACATTGAACATGCG
>Ga0078972_1002474_pt1 | contig 60894 bp, 58 predicted proteins | sample YelNatPaOPGAMG01_FD_67568 | JGI IMG/M metagenome (GOLD analysis project Ga0078972, IMG submission 67568) | Hot spring thermophilic microbial communities from Obsidian Pool, Yellowstone National Park, USA - OP-RAMG-01 (SPADES assembly) (version 2) | ecosystem: Environmental > Aquatic > Thermal... | reverse complement strand
TGGCGGAGAGGGTGGGATTCGAACCCACGTTCCTGATCACTCAGGATACCCGCTTTCGAGGCGGGCCCGTTATGACCACTTCGGTACCTCTCCATTGCATATTATATGGTAGTATGGGAACATTGATAAGTCAAACCCGTGGATATAGTTTGAAAGGTTGCATATTTACTGTACATGCAGTATAAAGATCCTTATCCTTAAAAGGAGGGTATGTATGATTATTGATTGTCACTATCACCTTGATGAGAGGCTTTTAAAAATAGATGAGCTATTAAGCCGAATGGATGCCAATGGTGTAGATAAGGTAGCGATCATGGCTCCAATGGTTGAACCATTTAAAGAGCCTACCCCCTTTTTAGTGGGTGTGCTGCAATTTTTATTAACCCACAAATCCCTTAGGGGGTTAGGCAAGTCTTTGGTTGCTAATTTTGATCCCAATGGAGATATAAACATACTTGGTAAGGTCTATAAAATAGATAAAGACCCCGATAATGAGCTTGTATTTAATGCAGTGAAAAAATATCCTGAAAGGTTTGTAGGCTGGATTTTTGTCAACCCAAGGGGTAAAAATGAGCCTGTTAAAGAATTTGAAAAATGGAAGAATACACCAGGTGTTATAGGGATCAAATCTCATTCATTCTGGCACCATTTTAAACCTGTTGAACTCGCGCCTGTTGCAGATGCGTTGACAAAAATAGATAAACCACTACTTATCCATGTAGGTTTTGGAGAAGAGGGGGATTTTTATAGTTTGTTAAAGGAGGTACCAAAGCTAAGGTTAATACTTGCCCACGCAGGGTTTCCTGTTTATAAGGAGACATGGGAGAAGATTAAAAATAATAAACAGGTTTATGTGGATCTGTCCCAAACAAGCTATGTAGGTGATAAAATTACAAAGGATGTTGTAGAATATCTTGGACCAGAGCGTTGTTTGTTCGGCACTGATGGACCATTTGGCTTTTATGCATCAGATGGTAAATTTGATTATGGCTTTATTAAGCGAAGAATAGAAAGGTTATTCCCGGATAAGGGTATACAAAAGAGATTGCTTGGTGAGAATTTTAGAGAGCTTGCAGGCATCAAATAATAGCTTATCCTGAAACGGCACTCATATTGGTACCAGGACAATGAACCCCAATAACGCACATATCGTAGTTGGAATTACCGGTGCAAGTGGTTCTGTTTATGCTCTGCACCTTATTAGATGGCTTACAAACAATGGATACGCAGTGGATGTTATTGCATCAGACACTGGCAGAAAGGTATTTGAATATGAAACAGAAGTTCCATTCTCCATAAATGCAATAGCGGTTAATCAGGATTTAATTACTTTACATGATAATGACAACCTATTTTCTCCATTATCAAGCGGTTCACATGTATTTGATAAAGTGGTTATAGTCCCCTGTTCTATGGGAACGCTTGGCAGGATAGCGACAGGAAGCGGTTCAAAGCTTATAGAAAGGGTTGCTGATGTAGCGATCAAAGAGAAAAGAAAACTTATAATTGTGCCGAGAGAAACACCTATAAATATAATACACCTAAAAAATATGCTTAAACTTGCTTCTGCTGGAGCTGTTATATTGCCTGCTATCCCGGGGTTTTATCATAAACCTAAGACTATTGATGACATTATAAGTTTTTTGGTCTCCAAGATACTTGATGCCCTGGATATCCCTAATGACCTGTACAAACGATGGAACGGTAAAGGGGGTTAATTATCTGATAACTCAACCTTTTCAGGTGTGTAGTTCTCAAATCGTGTAAACTCACCAATAAATGTAAGCTTTATATTCTTTGTTGGACCATTTCTATGTTTTGCTATGATGATCTCTGCTATACCCTTATCTTTGCCGGGGTTATCTTCCTTACTGTAAAGCTCTGGTCTGTGAATAAATATTATAAGGTCTGCATCCTGCTCTATTGCCCCGGAGCCCCTGAGGTCTGAAAGCTGCGGTCTTTTATAATCCCGTCTTTCGCCTTCTCTGTTCAGCTGAGAAAGCAATAAAACAGGCACATCAAGTTCTTTTGCAAGTGCCTTTAATGAACCGGACAGGGCAGCTATAGCAGCCTGTGTGTTTTCAGCATCTCTTGGCTGTTCCATTATCTGGAGGTAGTCTATTATAAGCAGTTTTAATTTGTTTTCCGCTTTAAGTCTTCGGGCTTTCGCCCTTATTTCCAGCATAGATATAGCAGGTTTATCATCAATAACTATCGGCGCATTCTGTATAACAGAGGCTGCTTTATTGAGTCGCTGGAATTCCGCAAATTCAAGATAACCTCTTAATATACTCATGTACCTTACCCGTGCCTCCATAGAAAGTAGTCTCAATGCAAGCTGTTGTTTGCTCATCTCAAGCGAAAAGATGGCTACTGGATTCTGATATTTTACTGCAGCATTCATTGCAATATTAAGGGCAAGTGAAGTTTTGCCAACCCCGGGTCTTGCTGCTATAACTATAAGGTCAGAAGCCTGAAGCCCTGAAGTTATTTCATCCAATGCATCAAATCCAGTGGGCACTCCTGTCACTGACATTTTATTTTTTCTTCGTTCTTCAATGATCTGGTATGCTTTTTCTATAAGTTCCTTTGAAGTAACCATGGTTGATGTAAATCTTTTCTGAGTTATGTCAAAGATCAACTTTACAGAATCATCAAGATAGCTATCTATCTCAACAGATGGATCATACCCCATCTTGGCTATCTTCATTGAGTTTGTTATAAGCTCTCTTCTAATAGCCTTTTCTTTAATGATATTGGCATAGGTTGTGATATTTGTAGTTACAGGGGCAAGGTCTATAAGTGAAGCTACATATGACTCTCCGCCTGCCATCTCTAACGATCCATTGTTCTTAAGATATTCCGTAATGGTAAGTACATCTACAGGTACACTTTTTTTATTAAGTTCAAGCATGGCACTGTAGATAAGTTTGTGGGAAGTGGTGTAAAAATCATCCACTGTGAGTATGTCCATCACTCTATAGATCGTGTCTTGATCAAACAGTATATTTCCTAACACAGCTCTTTCTGCATCAAGATTTTGAGGTAGTACACTTTCTATAAATGATGCGTCTGATTTAGCCATGCGTTCAAGAGACCCTTCCAACCACTTTTACTTTCAGGTTTGCTATAATCTCAGGGTGTAATTTTACAACTATATTGTACAATCCTATGCTGTGTATAGGGGTATCAAGCTCTATCTTCCTTTTATCTATCTTTAAACCATTGTTTTCAAGTGCCTCTGAAATATCCTGTGCGGTAACTGCACCGAAAAGTTTTTCCTGATCACCCATTGGTTTTTCTATTACAAGCTCTAAATTCTCTATCCGCTGCTTTATATCTGTTGTGGTTTTGATAAGTTTCTTTTTCAGGTGTTCTACCATCATTTTCTGATGATTTATTGCCTTTACACTCCCTGTATCAGCCTTCATTGCCAATTGCTTTGGGATAAGATAATTCATTGCATATCCATCTTTTACATCAACTATATCCCCAACCTTGCCAAGTTTTGGTATATCAGATTTAAGTATTACCTTCATATGCGATCTCCTCTATAATTCTATCTTTTCTTTTACTGTTGTAAATGGCAAAAGTGCAAGTATCCTTGCCCGTTTTATAGCAATCGTTAATGCCCTCTGATGCTTTGCACATGTCCCCGTTAATCGCCTTGGCAGGATCTTGCCCCTTTCTGATATAAAACTCATAAGCATATCAGGGTTTTTATAATCAATGGTTAGATCCTTTTCATTACAAAATCTACAAACCCTTTTCTTTACGACAATTGCCCTCTTTTTGAAATTCTTTTTCTTTTCTTCCATTTATTTCCTCCTGATTTGTTAATTAATACTCAATTGTACTTTTCTCATCCAATAGCTTATCTGCACTTAAACTTATAGGGAATACGCTGTTGGCAACTATTTCTACCCTTGATCTTATTTTTTCTTCACCTTCAGTTTTAATACTATATTTCACCTGCCTTAGTCTGCCATCTACAAGTATTTGATCCGCCCTTTTTATATTTTGTTCAACAAACTGACCAACCTTTCCATATGCAACCACATCAAAAAAACTGGTTTCGGGCTCTTGCTTATCTTTTGTATAATGATTAACAGCTAAACGCAGATTTGCCACAGCTATTCCGTCAGCTGTATATTTTACTGTTGGATCTTCTGTTAGTCTTCCAGCAATCAATACCTTATTAATTTCAGGCATGTTATGTTCATCAAGATGCTTTATCTTTCCGTATGGTAAGGTATCTCAGCACACCATCTGTGATCTTAAGAGTTCGTTCGGTCTCGCTTATAATATTATTTTCCCCTTTGATGATATTTAGAATGTAGGTTCCCCTTTGTCTTTTTTTAATTGGATAAGCTAATTTCCTATCTCCTAAGTTCTGTTGTTCTAAAAGCTCACCATTCCGTTTTATAGTACTGTTGATCTTTTCTATGACGGCTTTTATACCCTCTTCCGGCAGAGAACTATCAACGATGTACATTAACTCATATGTTCTTATCATCTTTTTTTCCTCCCTTTGGGTTTTATTAGCCCCCCTTTTTAAGGGGAGCAGAGATTAAACAAATATTTAAATTAACTTTTTATAATGTCAAGAAGATTTGTGTTTCAGAAAAATAAAAAAAGGGGCGATCAAGGATCGCCCCTGGATATACGAATTTACCATCATTCAACTTCAACATTAATCTGTTTGGGTTTAGCAGCCTCTGTCTTCGGTATGGTAACCTCCAGTACCCCATCTTTGAACTTTGCCTTCACTTTCTCCTTATCAACAGACGCTGGAAGTGTAAAGGAACGACTGAAGGAACCATATGCCCTCTCCATCCTGTAGTAATTTTCCTCCTTCGTCTCCTTTTCAAACTTCCTTTCTCCTTTCAGGGTTAGGACATTGTCCTTGATCTCAATAGAGAAGTCTTTTTTGTCCAGCCCTGGCAATTCAGCTTTCAGCACCACATTATCCTTGGTTTCGTAGATATCAACAGCTGGACTCCATGAACCTGCTGAGAGCTCAATATCCGGGAACCTAACCCTCCCTATGTTCTCATCAAACAGTCTGTTGATCCTCTCCTGAATGGTTGTAAGTTCCTTGAATGGATCCCATTTCATTATTGGCATATGTTTCCACCTCCTTTTTTATTATTTCTTTTCTTCAAACTCTGCATCTATTACATCCTCTTTCTTACCGGACCCTGCACCTTGCTCTGCTCCGGAAGAACCCGTTGCTCCACTCGCAGTAGATGCCTTTTTGTACATCTCTTCTGCGAGCCTGTGAGAGTCCTTTGTAAGTTGATCTATTGCTGCCTTCATCTTATCCATGTCCCTTTCCTGGAGAACAGACTTAGCCTTCTCAATACTGTCCTCCAGCTGCTTAACCTCATCAGGATTAAGCTTATCTTTATTCTCATTAAGCAATTTCTGAACACTGTAAATCAGGTTATCAAGATTGTTGGCAACCTCAATTCGCTGTTTGTTTTTTCTGTCTTCCTCTGCATGTTTTTCTGCCTCTTTCACCATCTTTTCTACTTCTTCTTTAGAGAGTCCACTTGAAGCTGTAATTACAATCTTTTGTTCTTTCCCTGTCGCGAGATCCTTCGCTGAGACATTTAGTATACCATTTGCATCAATATCAAAGGTAACCTCTATCTGAGGTATGCCTCTTGGAGCGGGAGGTATACCAACGAGCTGGAATCTGCCCAGGGTTCTGTTATCTGCTGCCATTTCCCTTTCACCCTGAAGCACATGTATTTCAACACTTGTTTGATTGTCAGCAGCTGTTGTGAAGATCTCACTTTTACGCGTTGGTATGGTAGTATTCCTGTTTATAAGCTTTGTCATAACTCCACCAAGAGTTTCTATACCAAGTGATAGTGGAGTAACATCCAGTAACAAAACATCTTTTACTTCTCCAGAAAGCACAGCACCCTGGATAGCTGCTCCAACTGCTACAACCTCATCTGGATTTACACCTTTATGAGGTTCTTTGCCAAAGAACTCCTTTACCATTTCTTGCATCTTTGGCATTCTTGTTTGTCCTCCAACGAGAACAACCTCATCAATGTCAGATGGTTTCAAGCCAGCATCTTTAAGGGCCTGTCTAACCGGATCAAAGCTTTTCTCAAGCAGATCCATGCATAGTTGTTCCAATTTTGCTCTGGTTAATTTCATTATTAAATGTTTGGGTCCTGAGGCGTCAGCTGTAATAAATGGCAAGTTTATTTCAGTCTCCATTGTTGAAGATAGCTCTATCTTTGCCTTTTCAGCCGCCTCTTTTAGACGCTGTAAAGCCATAACATCCTTGCTGAGATCTATACCCTGATCCTTCTTGAATTCACTTATTATCCAGTCTACTATCCTTTGATCTATATTATCTCCTCCAAGGTGTGTATTACCGTTCGTAGACTTAACCTCTACAATATTCTCGCCAACCTCAAGTATAGAGATATCAAATGTACCTCCACCAAAGTCATATACAGCAATTAGCTCTTCTTTTTTCTTATCAAGTCCATATGCAAGTGCGGCTGCGGTAGGCTCATTGATTATTCTTTTTACCTCTAATCCTGCTATCTTACCTGCATCCTTGGTTGCCTGACGCTGACTATCATTGAAGTATGCAGGTACTGTTATAACCGCCTCTGTTACCTTTTCTCCTAAGTATGCCTCAGCAGCTTTCTTTAGCTTTTGTAAGATCATTGCTGAGATTTCTGGTGGAGAATAGAGCTTGCCTCTTATACTAACTCTCACATCCTGATTCTCCGCTGGTACTATCTTATAAGGTACCATCTTCATCTCTTCGGTTACCTCGTTATACCGTCTACCCATGAACCGTTTTATAGAATAGACAGTATTTTCCGCGTTCGTGATCGCCTGTCGTTTTGCGACCTGTCCCACCAGGATTTCGCCTTCTTTTGTAAAACCTACAACAGAAGGTGTGAGTCTGCTGCCCTCTTCATTGGGTATAACAACAGGATCACCCTTCTCAACAATGGCTACAACAGAATTAGTAGTACCTAAATCAATACCAATTATCTTCCCCATAGTGTTTACTCCTTTGTCTTAAAAAATAATCACTTATACGCCATCGTCAATATTTGTTAAGTAGTTTACAATATTTGTCATTTTCTCAAACCGGGCATATTTTGTAATAAGAAAATTAATATGTTAAACTGGAACAAATTTTTCATACTATGTTATAGTATAAGGTTAAGAATAGTCATAAAGATATGGAAACAAAAAACAGGGCACCAGAGTTTTTGATACTTTTAGAGCTGGAAAAGCTTATAAGGCTTTTCTCTTTTTATCCAGCCGGACATCAATATTTAAATGTAGCATCGCAACGCATCTTAAATGCCATAAAACAGCAGTTTGGGGCATTGAAAAGTGTAATATATACAATTGATAGGAGACATGTATTTCTTAACGATAATCCCTTAGATGGTTTTGACAAACTCGCAAGGTTACTCTTTTATAAGAGGATTAAAACACTTATTATTTACAATACAGTGAAGCCAGAAGAACTACTTAAATTTGTAAGTGAGGTTTCTTACGGTGACCTTGTGTTACCGAAGGAAAAAAGTATTAAGGAAATATTATTTAAAAATGGTATTGCAGGCATAGATGTGGAAGAGCTTGACTATGACACCATCAGGGAGGCAATAGAAGATGACATGGATCAACAGGCAGATACTGCTGAAGAAGAGATAAAGCTTGAAAATGTTGTACAGGATCTTACAAATGATGAGCAAGAAGCCATCAGGCTTATAACACTTATTGAAAATGAATCTAACCCTAAAAAATATGATGAACTTTCAAATACGCTTGCTGTGATAATAGCCAGACTTATAGAAATAAAAAGATATGAAATTCCTCTTATTGCCACAAGGATGTATACGAATCATGTTTACCTCAAAAACAAGGATAAAAATATTGCTGAAAAAGCAAAGGCAATGGTTGAAACGATTTCCTTTGAAACCGAGATGCTGAACAAGATCCTGGAGCCCATAATAACAGGCAACCCATACTATTATAGTTCATCTTTAAATACAGTAAGGATAATAGGGGATAAAGCCCTTCAGCAGCTTGCTCAAACAATGATAAAGACTGATTCATTACAATCTATTAAATTTATAGCAAATGCCTTATCTACCTTTCATAAGCAGGCATACGATTATCTTAAAAACGTCATCTTATCAAACAACTATAAGGCTTCAATAGTAGCCATTGATACTGTCTTCCAGATAAAGGCAGGTGCTGAACCTATTATTTCTTTTGGTTTGACACATAATGATATACGGGTGAGAAAAAAGGCTCTACAGTCATTATTTGAACTTAACACATCGCATGGAAACAAATTGATTGAACAATTAATAAATTCTAAAGACCAGCGTACAATAGCTATTACAATAGACTTGATAGGTAAATATAAAAGACAGGTGTTTATTCCAGAAATTAAAAAGGTACTACTTGATCCATCGTTACCCTACCATATAAAACAAGATGCAATACTCGTGCTCGGTGAGCTTGGTAGTAAAGAAGCAACCGATTTAATTGTTGAACATGTTATTGAATCAAATGCATCCTTAACAAACCAGCATCCAGAGATTAAATTGGTTGGTATAAAAGCACTTGGTATTGCAATGAATGAAGTTGCCATTGCAAATCTTGTAAAATTGTTAGAAAGTAAAGAAGGAGATACCAGAACCGCAGCATGGAACACTTTGAATGAGATTGGAAAAAAATTAAATGCCTAATAATGAACAATTTAATGAACTTATAACATTGATCACCGGGACGGTCAAAAACCTGTTACTGTATCCTCATACACATCCAACGATACAGACTGCGATAAAAAAGATAAATGGAATACTTCACAAGTTATTAATCACGCACAGGGAGATTGTTATTGCTGTTATAAGAAATACATTACTTATAGAGAAAGTGCCGTTTTATACAACAACTAAAGGGATTGAAGATTTTATTGATAAACTATCTAAAATAGGGGTCAATGGATTGATCTTTTACAGAACAGTCAATGAAAATGAAATATTACTTTTGCTCCAGAGTCTGAACACCTCACCGGAAGAACTCATTAAACAGGGAGGAATTGGAACAAGGCTTAAAAATCTTGGCGTAAAGGGTATTGATTTTAAAAAGATAGAAGAAGATGTTAAGACAGAAATCTTTAAAACATATACAGCAGCAAGGGATGAGATCGTCAGTATAATGAGTGAGTTAAGGCTTGGTCATATCCCAAAGAAAACAAAAATAAAAGAGCTAATAAATGATTTAAACGAGGCTATGTTAAAAGACAGAAATACATTGTTATGTTTAACCATGCTTCAAGATTATGATGAATATACCTTTAATCACTCTGTAAATGTTGGTATCTTCTCTCTCTCCATTGCTCAGGAAATAGGGCTTAAGAATGAAGAGCTTTTATATGTAGGGCTTGCCGGCATTCTACACGATATAGGTAAAACAAGGGTTAAAAGAGAGATTATACTGAAACCCGCAAAGCTCACATCCGATGAGTGGATTGAAATGAAAAAACATCCTGTACATGGTAGAGATATAATCTACGAAATAGGAGGAATAAGTGATACAACTGCGCTCTTTGTTTTGTATCATCATTTGAAGTACAACCTTTCTGGATACCCTAAAACAGATGGCATGGTATCACAACCAGAAGGTGCAAGGATAGTATCCATAGCAGATACATACGATTCAATGACGACATTAAGACCTTATCAAAAGCGTTTTGATCCGCGGGAAGCCATAGAATTTATAAATAGCAAAGCAGGGGAAGATTTTGAACCGGAATATGTAAAGGCATTTATAAAAACACTTGGAATATACCCCATAGGCTCTGTTGTTAGACTTGATACAAATGAGATAGGTGTAGTTATCAGAACAAACGAGGCAAACCCGCAGAGGCCGGATATTAAACTTATCATGGATGGAAATGGCAACACCGTAAATCAAATTCAGGAAATATCCCTTGATGAAAAAAATCCTTCTACCAAACAATATAAAAGGAGTATAGTTGGAACAGTTGGTTCTGCTTTACAGGGGCTTATTGATCTTAATAAGTATATGAAATAAAAATACCAGCATCCGCTTCCGACTTTCCCAATTAGTGCGGTTTTTTTATCAAGAAACACACTAAGGTATTACCTGAGATTTTGCCTTTTAATGTGATTGTCCGTTTATCATTTGTATCTGCCTACGTGAATGGCTGTTGCTCCAGAATGTATTTTAACCTTCCTAATTTTATCGTAGTGTGGTTTCACACTACCTTTTTATATGTAACTTATTGATAGATAGATCAACCTTTTATTTTTTGTGCCGAAAAAGTGGAAAAGTCAGGAAAATAAAACTCATTTATAGTAATAAATATTTCATTAAATTAAATAAACAATGTACCTTGATTTTGGGCGATGATTTGGTCACGAAGTCCTCTACATAAAGGAATGAATGCGTTAAACCCCAATCCCTGATTCTTTTTAAACAGTTCTTCTGACAATAAAAGATATTCCCATGTTTGAGGTTGATTATACTCGGATGGTGGGTTGACTGTTGTTGCCTGTTCACACCAAGCCATCGCTGCTCTGACCTTTACTGCCACATTTGGAGTACTTATATCTTTATCTGCTTTGGTTTCTACCAGATACATTTTATCTTTTGTTTTTACAATAAAGTCTACTTCATAGTTTCTTAAAATACCAGTATGGTCACGGTAGGTTATTTTTAATCTGTGCCTTCTATCCAGTTTGGCATAAGAGAGTACTTCTGTAGAAGGATTAAGAACCTTGAGCATAAAATCCCGTTCAAAACCACCGCCTTTAATTTGATAGCCAATCCGGGGGTATATGCTTTTATCTGTTTCAACCGATTTGCTTTCTCTCATCATTAATCTAGAAACTTCAGATAATTTACCCCATGTTCCTTTAATTTCATATTTATACCCTTCAATTAATTTTAAAATTGCCTTATGAACCGTCTGAACCACATGGTCAAAAACGAGAATATAATTCAATACAGAATAATTTTCTTGTTCTGTAAAATCAATTGATTCTCCGAAACAATATTCTGAAACATAATCATCTATAATCTGTGCAATCTCTGACTGCTTTGCAGTCAAGATTGATTCATTTCCCCTTGTAGCCACTGCTCTAGATGCCTGCCTTAAAAAGTGAGAGTAGTCAAAATATTCATTATCTATTTTCCAAACTTTTGTTTTCTTTCCAGTTTCCACATGTGTTTCTTGAACAGTCAATTTAGAAAGCCAATTTTTAAGTTGATTAAAATTGCCATTATACTTAGGAATTTGGCTTATATCTATCTGTGAAAGCTCTGGCATTCGTCCTTCATCAAAAATTTGAATAGGCCAAGCAATATCAAAGTCCTTAATTCTTTCTGTTATCGCATCTACCGGTATTATATCGCCAGTAGAAATGGTTTCACCTGTATTACCGCTGCCAATAATGTATCCTTCATTTTTTAAACTCTCATAGAAAGCACGGAACCTCGGATGTTCAACTATGAACAGAAAATCGAGAGAGTTTGAAGGCGTTTTATTTCTTCTGATTTCAGTATATGCTTCTCTTTTTGCTTCCTGCAATGCTGGATAAGAATATGAAGGGAACATTAACCTTAATCCCCTGCCTACAATTTGCTCTAAAAGAAGGTCCGCTTCAGTTGCTCTCAAAACTACCACTACACAAATATTATTTTTATCAAATCCTTCTCTTAACATCAGGACGGAAATAACAACTCTCAATGGGTCGTCATCTACATCAATTTTATCTAATCGCTTCCTGGCATTTTCAAGCGTAGTCCCATGTTTAACTTCCGTAAGTTCAGAATGAATTACCATTACTTGTTTATCATCATAGTAATTGCCGGTTTCATCAGTAAGGGTAGCAAAATGTTCTCTTGTTAAATCAGCAACCTTCGTGTCTTCACAGAGAACCATCAAAACAGGTTTTTTATCAAGCCCTTTTTGTTTGAATTCTCTTGATAGTTGTTCCATCTTCAAACGGCCAATTTCCAGAAGAAGCTTTTGCCCAGTAGAGAGAGATTTTATCTCACCACGTCTATGACCACCTTCCGCTTCGTGTCTTTCAGCCCGAAAATCAAGGTCATCTAAAGACTCACCACCTATGGACTGACGCTCTTCCAGAAAGAGCTGTTTTACCAGCATGTCCTGCATAGCACTAATTAAATCATAATCATAGATTATATGAGGAAAATATTCTCGTTTTTCACCACTCCCATAAAAAGGAGTAGCGGAATAATCTATTTGAAGAAAAGTGCCGAACTTCTTGCCATGGATATTTTTTAATCTATCATAGAGGATATTCATGAACTGTCGCCATACTAATTCTTCGCCAGTTGCACTTTTCTTACCATGAACATGGTGAGCCTCATCATTCATTATAATTAAATCAGGGTATTGCGAAAGGAAATCCAGAATTATCTCTCCACGAGGCATTTCTTCAACATCCTCACCCGTATATTGAGCCCATAGGTTTTGTGCTGTGCTTTTCAGCCGAAACTGCTGCCAGTTTGTGATAAAAACAAAAGGACCGTCTGGGGGAGTTGTATTTGGTTGAACATCTCCTGGCTCAAGTATTTCAAAATGAAACCTATCCCGCCAGTGTGCTCCTTCGGGTATAAACAAGGGTCTTTTATAATCAGATTTTTCTGGATTTCTGTTCCCGGTTTTAATGTCTCGTTTACCCTTGAATGAATCAAGTAAACGATTTAAAACTTCGTGTCCCGGCGTTACTACCAGAAAACGATAAGAATAATCGCCTTCTTCATTGTTTATCTTATTGAAATATTGCCAGATAAGTAACGCTGCCATTACCCATGTTTTACCTGAACCGGTTGCCATTTTTACTGCATATTTAGGAAAAGGGATAGACTCAACTTCCTGCTTTAAAGGAAGATGCTGCTCAAGTGCCTCTGGCGATACCCTTTCAAAGAGTTCCAACAAGGATTTGGATTTCAATATTTCACAGCAATATACAACTGTTTCAATGGCTCTTCTCTGGCAATCATAAAACCTTTCTTCAACATCTTCTCCTCGCTGAAACCAGTAATTAAAAAGATCAAGCGTGGTTTGAGTAACGCCAGGCCAGCCCTGGTTAACCCATGACTGTACTTCTCCTTCAAGTGCTTTTGCTAAATACATCTGGGAAAAAGCTTCTTGATTATTTTTCTTTGCCATCTATGCCTCAGTGGTAACAAAATTTAATTTTTTTAGTATATTTACTGCCATATCAATATCATCTTTTGTAACGTTCCATCCAAAATTTTTCGCCTTTTCTTTTATGGCGTTCATATTCATGGGTTTTCCTTCTTTTTCAAGAATAAAATAAGCCTTAGCAGCTATTGATAGAGAAAGATAATCTGGATCACCTGTTTTAGATTTAAGTTTTTCAACAAAATCTTTTATTTTGTTGTATTCTTCGCGATTATCTTCCTCTATGGCATCTGAAAGTTTTTGTCCTGAGTTTGTAAGAAAGAAGTCATATCTTTTAAACTCAAAACCTTTGCTTACATCAACGCCAAAAATATTTCTTGTTACATCTACAAAACCAGCACCTATTAGTTCATCAAGCCCTTGTTCTACCTGTATTGAATAAGGGCCATAATAATGTGGCTTAAATTCCAAGTCCTCTCCCAGTATTAAAGAAATAAAATAAATCATCTTCTGTATTTTTGTTTTACTGGTAATATTGCCACCATACGCTTTCAATAACATTAATATTAGATGTCTTGGTTCCATTCTAACCCCCTTTTTTTCCTTGTAAGATTTCTAAAATTTCTTTTTGAAATTTTTTTATTTCCTCTCGCTCATTTTTTTGATCTACATATTCTACAGGAGCATAGACTTCAAAATATACATCTTTCATAGACTCATCAATAGAACTAAATACAGTTGATTCTTCTTCAAAATTCTTTTTATTCCCAGTCCTATCAATAATTATTATTTTCCCTTCCGAATTACGAGACATCTCCCTCACAGATTTTATCGTAAAACAGTTTACTATTACATATTCTTTTTTACATTTTAGCAAAGCAGATATTTGTTTTTCTATTTTCTTTCTTAATTTTTCATTTTCTTTAGAAGTAATATTTATTAATTTTTCTTTAAATTTTTCATTTCTTATGTATATGTTTTTTAGCTTTTCGGAAAATATTCTTTTATATAGTTTCCTGTCATAAAGCCTTTTAAAAATTTCTTTAGCATAACTCTTTTTATTTGAAAAAACAATTTTATAAACAACTCTTTCATCAAAATAATTAATATATTCTTTAAGATATTCATCATTGTCTTCATAATTATATATTTTCTTTAGAAATTCTATTTCGTCTTTTTCAATTCCCAATTCTAACCCTCTTATAATCATTGCATCGGCAACTAATCTCACTTTATGACAATATACCTGTGTAGTCATATAATATTTAGCTAAAACAAATTGTTCTAAAGAATTTATACCGTCATAATTAACTGCTATGTATTTATCTGAATCCTCATTGTAGAATGTTAGAGTATTAAGCAATCGGTGTAGATCAAAAACACCGTATTTTACTCCACAAAAATAGCTATCGCGTAATAAATAATCTAGCTTATCGGCATCTATAGGTCCTGATATTATATTTTTCATTAAAGAAAATTCTATTTGGTTTCCATTTAATAGTCCTATTATTTTTTGTCTATCATCTTCACTCAATAACTTTTTTAATTCCTCGTCGGAATTAATTAAATTTTGAGTAATTAATTCGTGGATTTTTTCCTTAGATTGACTATTTGTAGTTGAATACTTATTTAAAAGTTCTTCGGAGACATGTGAAAAAGGTCCATGTCCAATATCATGAAGTAATGCTGCTAATCTAATAATTCGTATTTTTTCCTCATTTTCTTTTTTTTCTTCAAAAAGTTTTTCCGACATTAAAGACGCAATATGAGAAACTCCTATCGAATGTTCAAATCTCGTATGGTTAGCACCTGGATAAACTAGATATGCCATTGCTAATTGTTTTATTCTTCTTAGCCTTTGAAAAATATGGGTGTTGATTATTTTAAGTTCAATTTCTGTAGGTTTAATAAAGCCATATATAGGATCTCTTATTTCACTCACAAATTACACCTCTATAATTGCGTCTGCGTCGTTGCCAAATATATCTACTACTCGCACAGCAATAGTTCGTTTCTTTTTCTTTTCCAAAGTTTCAGTTGCCACAACAGGCACTGTTTTCGTCTTTTTGCCATTTCCTCTGAATGCTTGCCACTGACTTTTAAAAGTGAAGCCATCGTAATCCCAATCAATAGCCCAATAATCAATAAGGACTGCAAAATTATCCTTGGCAAGCTTCATTAAAGCATTGTAAGTTTCCTGCTCTTTGGCTGATGTGCGACTAACTGGAATATCCATAAGAACATATCGTTTAATTGCTATCTCTATTTGGACCTTGTCTGGTTCCCCGCTTGCGCTGGGACAAGCTTTTATTTTTGGTTTATCAAGACGCAGGTATGGTCTCTCATAAAATTTCACTTTATCTGCAAATGATTCTATGTCATCTTCTGTTTTTGCTTTCTTTAAATAGTCATAAATGTCCGGCGGAATATCCCGGCTTTCAATTTTAACTTTCAATTTATCTTTTAATGCATTCAACCGCGACTCTAAAATCTCTTGGTAATTGTATTCATAATCCCAGCCGAGAATTACTAATCGTTTATAACCTCTGCCGTCTAATTTCTGTGCCTGAATAGCAAGTTCTTCTGCCTTCTTCGCTGTTATTGGTCTATCAGGATAGCCCACATAAACAAGTTCCTCAGTTCCATCTTCACCTTTTCTTATACCAAGACCGCTTGTTTTATCTCTCGGAGTTGCACCATAGAGTTTTAGAATAAGAACCTGCATCTCCCAGATTCTACCACCAGTAAGATAAATCATCTCCCGTTGATAATTACCAATATTCTCAATCAGGAAAGGTTTTGCCTGCATATCCACAAGCCGAGCACGGGTAACCTGAATTCCAACCTTACCAAGTTCACAACCAATCCAGCGACGATTTAGTTTTTCTGCAACAGCAAGTGTGGTGCCTGAGCCAACAAAAAAATCAGCAACAAGGTCGCCCTCGTTGGAAGATGCTTCAAGGATCCTTTCTAATAATTCATCTGGTTTTTGTGTCACAAAACCTGTTCTATTTAAATCTTTTGGATCAACTGGCTTAATATCCCATACGGAATCAACAGTAAATCCTTCCAATCGATAGATAACATCATCTTTTGTAGGTTCTCTCCCAGAATTTTCTCTTCGCCATTTCTCAATAAATACATTAAACCTTGAATCGGTCTTGGGATAATTATCTCCTCTAATTTCCCCGTCGTTTACTAAATATCTATTCCACCTTTTATAATCTATATTTTTGGTAATATCTTTTTCCTTCAGTAGTTTAAATTTGGGATTTTTATCTCTATCTTTTACATAAAATAAAATCAAATCATGTTTTCTAGGATAATAAGAACGAACTTGCCCTTGATAAGTTCTATAATGCCATACTATCTCATTCATGAAATTATCTTTTCCTAAAACTTCATCCAAAAGTATCCTTACATACGAATCCTTATGCCAATCCAAATGCACATAAATACTACCATCCTCTGCCAACAATCGTTTCATCAACTGTAATCTCGGATAAAGCATATCAAGGTAAGAATCAGTGCCACCGGTCCATGTATCTTTATAGGCAAGCCGCTCAATAACTGATGGTTCTTTTGTAAATTCATTTCCTTCAATAGTCATCTTGTGAGAGTAATCTGCTTTACTATCAAATGGCGGGTCAATCTAAATGAGATTTATTTTCCCTTCATATCCCTGAGCAAGGAGTGCCTGCATTGCTAAAAGATTGTCGCCCCAGATGAGACGATTCATCTTCTGTTTGTCAATTTCTTGCTCACCCAATAAACCGTCTCGGAACGACAAGGGAAGTTGACCTGCATGCTGTGGATTTGGAATAACAACTTCTGCTGTCTGAAATTCTATATCCTTTGGATTAGGGGCTCTTCTTGGTTTTGTATCCCACACCAATCTTGCCGAATCCCTTTTTCTGTATGTGTTGTTGCCATTACTCATAATTATTTTTTCATATCTTCCTTCTTAGAAATTTTTACTCTCAAATTATCTGCTATTCTAAAAAACTTCTTAATCAAAAACGGATAACGATACTTCCTTTATGAGTGCTGAGACAAATTCATATGCAAGATTTACAACTTTTGGTTCAACATTTTCAAACACATCTGTTTCCCAATGCCAGTTAGGCAAAATACCATTTTTATCAAAAGCCATAATACTCATTGCTCCAAATCCACGAGAAAGGGCTACAAGTGCATCTGTAGACATGGTTGTGAAAACCCTTGGTTTAACATCTTCAAACCCTTTTTTTCTCAGTCCATCTGCAATCGTAACCAGACGCGGATCCGAAGGATATTTCTTGATCATACCTTCCTCTATAATATAAGAAAGCTCACCTGTTCCACAGTTGTCTAAATTTATTATAAATGCATCCTTAAGAAGCCTTTGGTGATTTTTAACAAATGCTATCATGCCTACCATACCAACTTCTTCAGCGCCAGTCGCTACAAGATAAAGCTCTGTATCATCAAGTGGTTCACGCTTAAATCTTTCTGCAACACCAAGTAGCACCCCGACACCTGATGCATTATCGTTGGCTCCATTTGTATAGTCACCTTTTATTTCCCTGTGCAATAACAAACCAATTGTAACAATTGGATCAACCGCTAAAATTACAACTATGATCTTTAAAAATAACACTTTGGTGATCCAGTACATAGCTGTTAGTATAAATATTGAAAAAATAGAGATCACAAGTCCTATGAATGTATTTCTAAAGCCTTTAACAAATCTTGGTGAGAACATAATTCCAGACCTGGAGGAATCATAATGTGCGGTTACTATGATCCTGCTTCTGGCTTGTTTAAGAGCAGGTATAAAACCTATTACATTACTTGAAGTTCTTTTGGGTAAGAATAGGGCTGCAACCTCAAAAGAGGAATTCTCCAGAAAAAACATTATAGCACCTGCCCCTGTAAGGATGATCGCTATTATCTCATAGTGGAATAATAAAAAGATTACCCCTATGACACTTAACAAATAGATCACAATATAAGGATAAGAAAAGGATGTAATTGTTTTAAATGATTCTGTAGAATTCTCAATACCTAATTGAGTAAAAACATCTTTTATATAATCTCTTGCTCTGTATTCACCCTCAGTAGCAGTTCCTCTTTTGCCTATTTTTACAGAGAGATTATAGATATGATCCATTATAGACAACATACTATGTGCTTACCATATTTGTTTCCGAATATCCAACATAATTATTATAGAGATGTATCTTTAACAATTTCTACCAGTGTTCTGATAAAACGACATGTAAGTCCCCATATTATATGATTGTCGTAATTATAGCCTTCAACATTAAGTTCGTTTCCCCTGACAGAAACCCTCTGCTGGGTATAATTGGATTCATCAAGAAAAAATTCAAAAGGTACTGTGAAAACCTCTTTGACCTCTGAAGTCTGAAGTTTAAATGTGGGGACAGTTTTAAGAGATGCAACAAATGGTGTAACAATGTATCTACTTATCGGAACAGAATCATCATGAAACCTGCCTATTATTTCAAGGTATTTTTTGTCTATTCCTATTTCTTCTTTCGTTTCCCTCAATGCAGCCTGCAGCAGCGTTTCTCTTTTTTCAACGCTGCCCCCTGGGAAAGAAACCTGGTCCGAATGATAACCAATACCCTGTGCCTTTTTTGTAAGGATGAGTTGGGTTCCTTCAGCCGTGTTAAACATAATCACAAGCACAGCAGCCTTTTTCATTTTATCTGAATAGAGCTCTCTTGGCTTTAAATATTTAAGCTTTTCCTTTAAAAGGGATATATAATCAATCACATTAGTTCTACTATCATAGCAACGGCCTCGCCCCCGCCTATACACAGGCTAACAAGACCTGTTGACTTATTCATATCACGCATTGCGTGTATAAGTGTAACAAGCAATCTTGTTCCTGAGGCTCCTATAGGATGACCTATAGAAACAGCTCCTCCCCTTACATTAACCTTTGCATGATCAAGCTTTAGTTGATCCATTGCGACCATGGTTACCACAGCAAAGGCTTCGTTAATCTCATACAGGTCTATATCACTGGTTGACATACCTGCCTTTTTAAGAACATTTTTTATTGCATCAACCGGTGCTATTGTAAACCATTCTGGTGCTTTAGCCGCTTGAGCGGAAGCTACAATCCTTGCAAGCGGTTTTAAACCATGTTCTTTAGCATACTCTTCATCAACAACTACAACAGCACCTGCACCATCGTTTATGGTTGAGGCATTTGCAGCTGTTACAGTTCCATCTTTTGTGAATGCAGGTTTTAAGGTCGGGATCTTTGCAAAATCCACCCTTGCGGGCTCTTCATCCTGCTCAACAACTATGACACCTTTTTTGCCCTCAACCTCCACAGGTACTATCTCTTTTTTAAACAATCCCTGATTTATTGCATTTTGTGAGCGTTTGTAGCTCTCTATAGCAAACTTATCCTGAGCCTCTCTTGTATAATGATATTCTTTAGCGCATAATTCAGCTGCATTACCCATATGAAAGTTATTGTATGGATCCCATAATCCGTCCCAGATCATAGAATCTATAAAATTCCCGTTACCCATCCTGTAACCCGTTCTTGCCTTTTCTAAAAAGTATGGAGCGCTACTCATATTTTCCATACCACCAGCAACAATAAGTTTGGCATCACCGGAACGTATCATCTGATCTGCTAACATTACTGATTTCAGCCCTGAACCACACACCTTATTTATTGTTAATGCACCTACATGAACAGGTATACCAGCATATATCATAGCCTGGCGTGCTGGTGCCTGCCCTTCACCACCTGTAAGCACATTACCCATTATTACCTCATCTATATTTGACGCATCTATACCAGCTCTTTTAATTGCCTCTTTTATTGCAATACCTCCGAGCCTTGGTGCTGGTACACTTGATAAAGAGCCTAAAAAACTACCTACCGGCGTCCTCACAGCACTCACGATTACACTTTTTTTCATAAATTAACCTCCATTTTCATTAACTAAAATTAAATAGAAAGTTTACTGTTTTGCTTAACCAAACAATCCCCCTAAATTTTCTACAAACTTATCTATCTGGTGTTTGCTATTCAGTTCTGTTACATTTACAAGCAGACAATCTTTCATGTCCTTATCATATTCTTCAAGCATTATCCCTGGTAAAAATCCCTTTTTTATCAAACTATTATAAACATTATAAAGATTTTGTATCCTGACAACAAATTCGTTGAAAAATGGACCATTAAATGGAAACACCATACCCGATAATTGAGAGAGCCTGCTGTGTAAGTACGAAGCACGCTCATGATTAATATAGGCTATTTTCATAAGCCCTGTTTTACCAACAATGCCAAGATAAATACTTACTGCTATTGCCAGCAGCCCTTCGTTGCTACATATGTTAGATGTTGCCTTTTCTCTACGGATATGTTGCTCTCTTGTAGAGAGGGTAAGTGTGTAAGCCCTTTTGCCTTCCCTGTCTACAGTCTCACCAACAATTCTACCTGGAAGCTGTCTTACAAATTCCTTTTTTGTTGCAATAACACCTATATAAGGTCCACCGTAAGAGAGTGGTACTCCGAATGATTGACATTCCATTACTGCTATGTCTGCACCGAGTCTTCCTGGCGGAGCAAGTAGACCTGTAGAAATTGCCTCTGTAATTACAGCTATGGACAATACTTTTTTGTTAGAAGCCTCAATAAAAAGGCTATCAATAGGTTCTATTACTCCAAAGAAATTAGGGTAACCAACCACAAAACATGCAGTGTTATCATTAATTGCTTCTCTAAGAGCTTCAACAGATGTCATACCTGTTTGCAGGTCATAAGGTATATATTCAATTTCTGCGTCCATGCCCTGAATATATGTTTTGATTACCCTTATATACTCAGGGTGTAAAGCCTTTGAAATCAGGATATGTTTTTTACCTGTTATTCTCATGGACATAAGGATTGATTCCGCACATGCAGACGCACCATCGTACATGGATGCATTTGCCACATCAAGGCCCGTTAGCATTGCTATGTAGCTCTGAAATTCAAAGATAGCTTGTAATGTACCCTGAGCAATCTCTGCCTGATATGGAGTATAGCTTGTAATAAACTCTGAACGGCTGAGTATATAATCTATGGCAGAAGGAATAAAATGTTTGTAAGCCCCAGCACCTGCAAAACATACCAGTTTTGTAGCTTTTTCATTTAAAAGTGCAAAGCTTTTTAGCTCATCTACCACTTCCTGCTCTGTAAGAGGATTAGAAAATGGATAAATTTTACTGAAGGTTTTTTCTGCCTTTTCTCTTATACCTTCAGGGATACAGGAAAACAATTCATCAATGTTGCTTACGCCTATATCTTTGAGCATCTGTTCTCTTTCAGCCTCAGTTATAGATATAAATGGTAATTTCATAGTTAATAATTTCTTAACAAGATATTCAGGTTAATCAGCCTCTTTACAGTATTTCTCATACGCCTCTGCATCCATCAGATTTTTTATCTCATTTTCAATATCACTTGCTGACAGCTTGATCATCCATGCCCTACCGTAAGGGTCCTTATTTACAAGTTCCGGGTTGTCAATGAGAGCTCTGTTCACCTCTTTCAATGTCCCGCTGAATGGACTGAATACATCAGACACTGACTTTACTGATTCAACCGTTCCAAATTTTTCTCCCTGTTTTAAGGTGGTTCCTTCTTCTTGAATCTCTATAAAAACAACATCCCCTAATTTATCCTGTGCGTAATCCGTGATACCAACTGTTACTATATCTTTTTCTATCCTTGCCCATTCGTGATCCTTTGTATACCTTAAATCCCTTGGTACCTGCATGTTTACCTCCATTTATTTTTTTAAGAATGGTAATTGAATAACATTTCCTGTGTGAAGAATCCCCCTGATATCAACGCCAACCTCATTAATCTCAATGTTATTATCCACATAAGCCATTGCAATACCGCGTGATAATGATGGTGAGTATGTTCCAGTTGTTACCTCGCCTATTACCTTATCTTTAAGTAGCACAGGGTTTTTATGCCTCGGGATAGATCTACCATTCATAACAATACCTACAAGTTTTTTGGTTATGCCCTTCTGTACAGCAATTTCTAAAGCCTCTTTTCCTATAAACGCGGCCTTGTCAAGCTTGATCACCCATCCAAGGTTTGTAGATAGTGGTGTACTTGTATCGTTCAATTCCATTCCATAAAGTGGATACCCCATTTCAGCCCTCAATGTATCTCTTGCCCCAAGTCCTATTGGTTTTATAGCGTGGGGCTTCCCTGCTTCTATGATACTGTCCCATAACTTTACAACAGCCTCGTTATCAATAAAACATTCAAAACCGTCTTCACCTGTATAACCTGTCCTTGATATTATGATCTGTTTACCAGCAAAAGAATCAATCTTGAATGTAAATCTTTTGAGCGTATTGATACCGCCAAAGATAGCCTCCATAGTATGCGATGATAGCGGACCTTGAACAGAGATCATTCCAATATCTTCTGATCTGTTTTCTATCTCTACATTGCCCCGCTTATGCATAAGGATCCAATTGTAATCCTTATCAACATTAGATGCATTAACACAAAACATAAATTCATCCTCTGCAAGTCTATAGATAATAATGTCATCTATAACACCTCCTGCGTCGTTGAGCAAAAAACTATACTGAGCTTGGTTAACGGTGAGTCTTGATACATGATTTGGCGTAAGCCACTCACAGAAAGCTAAAGCCTCCTTACCCTTTATGAATATCTCGCCCATATGACTTACATCAAAAATACCAACCCTGTTTCTTACATTAAGATGCTCTTCTATTATGCCGGTATACTGTAAGGGCATTTCATAACCACCAAATTCCATAAACTTGGCATTCAATCGTTTGTGTGTCTCATATAAGGGGGTATGTTTCATTTTAGATCCTTTCAAGTATAACGGGTATGTCTTTTTCCTGTCCAACTGTCATTATATGAACCCCGCTGGAAATCTCTCTTAAACTTTTTATAAGCTCTACAGCTATTTCTATACCTTCAAGGCGAGGGTCAGAAGCATTTTTAAGTCTTTGAATCATAACCTCGGGTATCTTTATGCCTGGCACATGATCATTTAGATTTAATGCCTGTTCTGCAGAATGCAAAAGTAATACACCAGGTATGATAGGGGCTTTAAATGAAGCTATCTTTGTCATAAACAGCTCAAATGCACCAATATCAAAAACAGGCTGCGTCTGGAAAAATTCAGCCCCAGCCTTTATCTTTCTCTCCATGGACAGTAAAACCGGATCAAGAGGCTGTGTTTGAGGAGTAAGCGCCGCTCCTGCAAAAAAATCAGTGCTACCCTTTAATGGATGATCATTAAGATCAACCCCGGAGTTTAACTTTTTTATGGTTTGCAATAATGTTGTTGCATCAAGATCGAAAACCGGTTTTGCCTCTGGAAAATCTCCTGCTGATGGGTGATCCCCTGTTAAGGCTAAAACATTCTTTATGCCAAGTGTAGCAGCTCCCAAAAGATCGGACTGAAGCGCAATCCTGTTTCTATCTCTGCAGGTAAGCTGGAATACAGGCTCTGCCCCTTCTCTTAAAACAAGATAAGAGGCGACCAGAGAACTCATACGCATAACAGCCCGTTGATTATCCGTGATGTTTATTGCGTCTACCTTCCCTTTGAGTGCATGTACCATTTTTATAAAATTGGTTACAATTGTCCCTTTTCTTGGTGAGAGTTCGGCAGTGATCACAAATTTTTTATGCTGGATGGCTTCTCGTAACTTTGACATCACAACGCCTTTCTTGACAACTTCCGTGGTTCTATCTTCAAATTTCTTATACTTTTATACGACCTTGCAGGGGTAATACTGGCAAGTCTGTACTGCTTATTTTGAGACTTTAATCTTTCGTATATCTCCACCCACACACATTTCATAGTATTATCAACCTCACACATCCCATTTATCATACCTCCGCACGGACCATTCACCAGACCTTTCGGGCAACGTGTAACAGGGCATATCCCTGCTGTATAAGAAAGTACACAGTTACCACACATAGAGCAATACTTCAAAAACTCTCCGGCTCTGTATGTTGTACCAAGAAACATACTGTTTAGCCCTGCAACAACCGGCTTCCCTGTTGCCTCAGATACAGCCTGCACACCTGCGCCACATGCAAGTACAAGAAAAGCGTCTGCATCAGATGCAGACTGTGCCTGTCTTATTTGACTTTTCAAAAGTAAGATATGGCATGTTTCCTCTGGAACAATATATCCTGCTGGTTCTTTACCGGAATTTTTTAGTTCCTCTATCCACTCCTTGCATTCCTCTTCCCCACCGGTTTTACTCGCGGTAGCACATGAACCACAACCTATAACAAAAACCTTCTGGTAGTCTCTTAAAGATTCTAATACTTCATGCTGTGGCTTTTTTTCAGTAACTATCATGACCTGATTTGCCTTTCAGTGGCTGCAAGTGTGTTTTTAAGAAGCATTGCAATAGTCATAGGACCAACCCCGCCGGGCACAGGCGTTATAAACGAAGCCCTTTTTTCTGCTTGTTCAAATTCTACATCGCCTGTAAGCTTGCCAGTTTCAGTTCTATTTGTGCCTACATCTATCACAACAGCACCTGTTTTAATCCACTCACCATTTATAAGCCCTCGTTTACCAGCAGCTGCAACAAGTATATCTGCCTGTTTTACTATTTCAGAAAGCTGCTTTGTTTTTGTATGACATACTGTAACCGTAGCATTTGCAGCAAGCAACATCAATGAGAGTGGTTTGCCAACAAGGTTGCTTCTTCCTACAATTACAGCATGCGCTCCGGAGATTGGAATTGAGTATCTTTGCAGGAGTATCATAATCCCGAGGGGCGTGCATGGATAAAGGGCTTGCTCTCCAATCATAAGTCTTCCCATATTAAAGGGAACAAGTCCGTCTACATCCTTATCAGGATGTATAAGGTTTATAAGAGCTCTTGCATCAAGTGGTTTTGGTAACGGCATCTGAATAAGAATACCATTATACTGAGGATTTCTATTTAATTCTGTTATTAATATTTCAAGCTCTTTTTGTTCAACATCTGCTGCAAAGCTGAATGTTCTTGAATATATACCCACCTCATCGCATGCCTTTTGCTTGTTTCTAACATAGATAGCAGAGGCAGGGTCATCTCCTACAAGAATAACAGCAAGCCCTGGGGTAACATTGTACTGCATCTTTAACCTTGCTACCTGTTCCTTTACCTCAAGCTTTACCTCAGAGGCTACAGCCTTGCCGTCCATTATTTGAGCCATGGTTTGACCACCATTTCCTTTCTAATTATTCGTTATATAGAGCATTTGAGGAAAATATCAATTATAAAATCTATGTTGTCAATCAAAAATATAACCCTTACTAAAAAACAAATAAACCTTTCCTTTATAATGCATGACTAAAATAAGGTAGGTTGATCATTGCTCTGAGGTAGAGCTTTAATACTTATTTTTCCGTAGGCTCCATCGTAACCTGGCTCAATGCTTACCATACCATTTCTCATATTCAGGATCGCATGTGCAATCTCCACAGGAAAAAAGCGATTTAATTCATCCATTGGAAAATCTTGCAAAATGTTTAGTTCTGGTATGCCTTTATCTACTATAACCTCATTATATAGTTTATTTATTTTAACGGTATTTACGCGTGTTGAAAAGGCATCTGCCATAATCTCTTTAAGTGGTATAATATGTTTAAACGGTATTGCGTTATCCGGTATTATCCCCTGCCTCCTTGTTGCAAGTTGTTCTATCCTGTTCAGAACACCTATGGTTAATGGTTTTCCACAAACTGGACATATTCCATTGTTTTGAATAGTTTGTTCTGGTGAAAATCTGATCCTGCAGCTACGGTGGCCATCAAAATGATACTTACCCTCCTGTGGAAAGAATTCAATCGTGTAGAGGAACCGCTTTGTATCCTTTGTTTTTATAGTGTTTATTACATCAGTGTAACTCATTTCGCAGTCAAATATATTTGCCTCCCTTCCCAATTTTTCTGGTGAATGAGCATCTGAATTAGATATAAGTGTAATCCTGTCAAGTGATCCAATACGCCAGTTCATGGGTGGATCAGATGAAAGCCCTGTTTCTATTGCATAGATGTATTTTGCCTGTTCTTCAAAGCACTCCTCAATAGAATCAAAACCTGAATTTGAACCAAATATAGAATACCATGGTGTCCATGCGTGTGCTGGTATAATCATACTCTGCGGAGATGCGTCCAGTACAAGCTTAACAAGTTCTTTAGCACTGAATCCAAATATAGGCCTTCCATCGTAATCAAGCCGTCCAAACCTGGAAAGGGCTTTATTAATCTTATCAACCGATTCAAATGAAGGTGCTGTAAGTATGTTATGTACCCTTCTCAATTTACCTTTGTAAGAATACACATTGCTTACCTCGGTTGTGAGCATGAAATTTACACCCTTTGTGCCTTTTAATACAAAAAGTCCATTGCCTTGCGATATAAGACCCTTTTTTAATTCTTTAAGATAATCTGGATGGGTAAAATCACCTGTACCTACAAGGTTTATGCCTTTGTATCCTGCCCATAATCCAATGTTGTAAACATCCATATCTTTGCTTGTTGCCCTGCTGTATTTAGAATGGACATGCAGATCTGCTATTATCTTCATTAAACCCTTATGTTGATCCTTTCTCCACAGTTACCACAACGATTACCCTTTAAACTCTTGATCCTCACTGTATAGCCTATCCTTTCTATAAGCAGGCTCTTACATTTCGGGCAGTAGGTGCTATCTGTCTTGCTATCTATAACATTCCCGACATAAACATAATTGAGCCTTTTAGTGGCATATTTATAAGCAAATTCAAGAACTTCAAGTGGAGTGGGAGGTGCATCAAGCTTGTAGTTGGGAAAATAGCGAGAAAAATGAAGAATTGTGTCCTGACCAAGTGATGCTACATAATCCACGAGCCTTTTGATCTGATCTTCAGAGGTATTATAACCTGTTACAAGCAGGTTTGTCAGCTCCACATGTACCCCTTGTTTAATAGCATACTCTATAGTGTACTTTACAGGATCAAGTTTACCCTTGCATAATCTTTTATAAAAGTCGTCATCAATTGCCTTAAGGTCTATATTCATGGCATCAATATATGGAATGATATCCTCAAGAGGCTTTGGATTTACAAACCCATTTGTCACCAGTACATTTAACATACCTTTTTCGTGAAAGAATTTCGCTGTATCATAAACAAACTCATACCATATAAATGGTTCATTGTAGGTATAAGCAAGCCCTATAGAATCCATTTGTCTTGCTTGCTCGTAAAGTTGTTCCTTGGTTATCTCATGTGTAGGTACTTCCCCCTCTACCAGTTCCCAGTTCTGACAGAACATACAGTTAAAGCTACAACCTATTGTTCCAACCGATAAAATAGCTGATCCTGGATAAAAATGATACAGAGGTTTTTTTTCTATGGGATCAAGGTTTATTGCACTCACACTATTATAGGTTTCTGCTATAAGGACGCCTTCTATGTTGCTTCTTATACCGCATACCCCTCTGTGTCCTTCTGATATCAGACAGTTGTATGGACATAACTGACATCTTACCCTGTTATCTTTTTCTTTAACATAGTATCTTGCTGCTACCTTCATTGTTTATCCTTTTAAGAATTTATTTATCATTTAACAAAAAATTGCAATAACAACAATTTAATTTTTGTTTGTTTTACAGCAATTGTTGTTACTAATTAAACATCTTTAAAAAATACTTTAAATATTAATACCTTATACTTACATTTTATGGCATAATTATTGCATGTTATGTTTATATATGATGAAAGCCCTTCACAAGAAAGCGATAACCCTTTTAAGGGTAAAAAGGCATAAAGGCATGAACCTTAAAACATCCGGAAACATGCCACATATATCCTCAGGTGATGCTGATGGGGTGTTTAATATGGATTATCACTGCAACAATACAATAAAGGGCTTTACATTGATTGAGCTTATGGTGGTAGTTGTGATTATAGGTATACTTGCTGCGATAGCTATACCTAATTATATTGCGATGAAAAATCGCGCTAAAGAAGCAGCTGTAAAGGCAGCAATGCATGCTTTCCAGCTTGCACTGCAGAGTTATGGAGCTGTTACCGGTGGTAAATATCCTTCTGTCGGGAGCATACTTACAGACGATGTGTTTATGAAACAGTTTGTAGGTAATGCTCCACCAGATGATCCTTATTGTGACGCAAAGTATAGATTTGATTCGTACTCAGGTTCTGACAAGTGTGCTGATCCCGATTTTTCACCTAATACTGCGGACAATCCTATTGGTACATGTTTAGGTTTGACCCAACCATCTGCTGGCAAATCAGGATACATATTTTATTATGTTGATGATCCAGAGAACGACGATTGGGCAATGGCAGGTGTGAGTAATACAATCCTTCCAGCAGGCAATTGGATTATGGTTGGTTCAACTGTATTTTGTGACCATAATTAACCCCAAAAAAATGGATTTTCCGGGGTTAGCTTTGTTATTTATGCAGGAATTTTTTTACTGCATCAGGAAAAAAGTATGCAAGAAATGTTTGTGCTCCAAGGTAGGAACCTTTAATCGTCCATTTCTTTCCGTTTACCACAAGGGCTGCTACAGCAATTTGAGGGTCATGTACTGGTGCAACACCAACAAACCATTCATAATCTCCCTCGGGATCATACCCATGAATAGAGCCTGTTTTTCCTGCTACACTTATATTCGCAAGAATATATCTACCTCTTCTGTTAAAGAATGCCCTTCTGGATGTGCCTTTGGTTATGGTAAGCCTCATCATATCTATGAGTTCCTTTGCTGTTTCTGGACTTATAATTTGTTGAGTGAATTGTCGAGAGCTACCAAAGCCTTCATACGGTACGCACATTTGTCCCCTGTTGCCTATTGCCTGCGCTATGAGTGCTGCATGAAATGGGCTTAATGTTGTATCAGGATTTAAGCCAGCACCTGTTTGTGCTATGTCTACACTGTTATCATCTACATAAGCCTTGCTTTCCTGTATAAACGATGGACCAAGCGATTTGTTAAAATAAAACCTATCAAAGTATGACTGCAGATTAGTACTGCCAATCTTATACAATGCAAGCTTACCAAATACAGGATTGTTTGATTTTGCAAGTGCCATGGAAAAGGTTATTTTTTTCCTTCCATCGTAATAACCATTTGTCAAAGCCCTTATACTTTGAGATGCATTACGAGAATCATAATAGAATAGAGCATACGGGGAGATATGATTAAGTTCAATTGCAGCTGAGGCTGTAACAAGCTTTATTAAAGAGGCTGCTGGATATGATTTGAATGCAGAGAAATCTTCACCCCTGCTTACAATTGCAATAGGTTTACATGTCTTAATATCAATAGCTACAACAGCTCCATATCTTACCCTGTATATATTCATAATATATTTTATCCATCTTGTAACATCATTATCAGGAAGATTTATATTTTCTGCACTGCTTATTGTAGTGGTAAACTGGTTTTGTTCTGGAGGTATTACTGCTGTGCCTGTGATATTGTTTTCTTTTGTAGCCTGCTTTATCTGAGTTTTCTGTTTAGAGTAATGATAACCTTTTACAACAAAATAAAAAAATACGCTGATCAAAATTATAATAGAAATTAACATGTAACCACGATAGCTGTTTTTGGTCTTTCTTCCAAAAGCCCTCAAATGTTTTTTCTGATATGAACGCCAGTTCATTGTACTTTAATGTAAGGCAATAAGGATTGATCATATGTGATCAAATAGGCAAGCATCCTTGCCTGATCACTGTATCGCTTTATTATATTGGGCAACTTAGAAGGGGATTCTTTAAGTAAATTTAACAATAATTTTGTATCTAAAATATCATTTCGTTGTTTTTTTGTCATACCAAAGTACTCAGCAAGATTTGTAATTTCACTTGGGGTATGATGTATAAATAAAGATGTTAGCATAAGCAATCTTTTGCTTTCCTGATTTATTTGTTTCTGACCCTGTATCCTTTCAAACACAATTCTGGTATCATCTAAAGACTTTTGATCAGAAATGATGCTGGATATTGCCCCTAATTCGTACGCCCTTTTTATCATCTGGAACGGGTTTTCTTCAGCCAGAAAAAGGTTTAATTCTTTTAAACATCTCTGACCGCTTATGGTCTTCAAAACATTTAAAGACAAAGCGTTTTTTAAAGCCCTGAAGGTTTGCTCTTCTATCTTGAAACCAAATCTAACCTCAAATCTTATAGCCCTGTATATACGGGTAGGATCGTCTATGAAACTTTTTTGATGCAGGATCCGTATTAAGGATGTTTGCAGATCAGAATAACCATTAAACGGATCAATTATATCTTCTTCGCTTTTTGTATTCAATCTTATAGCCATAGCGTTTATTGTAAAATCTCTCCTACCAAGATCTTTTAAAATTTCTGAAGTAGGCTTTACCTTTGGCAGCGCACCAGGATAATCATAAACCTCCGTACGCATGGTTGCAATATCAATATGCTTATGATTTGGCAGGGAAAGGGATGCAGTTAATCTTTCTTTATAAAGGGTTAGCTCTCCACCAATTTTTTTAACAAGAAGTGTGGCAAATTGGATACCATCATTTTTCACCACAATGTCAATGTCAATGTTGTCTCTGTTCAGCAACAAATCACGCAGTGGTCCACCTACAAGATAAACCTCGTCACCTGATTCCATCGCAGTCTTCTCTATTATTAAAATGTTTTCCTGGACATCTTTATGCAATCTTTTGATGATATTTCCTATATGAAGTTTCATAGCTAACCTACTACATCAATCTTTTCCTAATTCAAGGATTAGAGCTATTTCATTACAATCAGGAAACTGCGGGCACTTCAGACAATCACTCCAGATCTTTTGAGGTAAAAGGGATTTGTCAACTATCCTGAACCCTAACTTTTCAAAAAATTCTGGTTTGTAGGTAAGTGAGAAGATCTGATCAATCTCAAACTGTTTAGCCTCCTCAATGCATGCCTTTACAAGCATAGTACCAATGCCTTTGTGTGTGTGATCCTGGCGTACCGCAAGTGAGCGAACCTCTGCGAGTCCGTCCCAGAAAATATGCATGGCGCATACCCCTATAAGTTCACCTGTATCAGTTACATAGACTATGTAGTCGCGGATATTTTCATATATTTCAAGCAGAGAACGAGGAAGCATTTCGCCCTTTTTTGCATAAACATCTATAAGCTTCTGGATCTCCTTTACATCACCCATCTTTGCTTTTCTTATCACTTCTTCTCCTTTATATTTTTTAAAAATTCTTTTGCTTGTTTTCTTGCGAGTTCTGTTATGCTTTCGCCTGAAAGCATCCTCGCTATCTCTTCTATTCTTTCTTTTTCGTCAAGCATCTTTATGGTTACATCTGTTTTTCCAGAAGTTACATGTTTTTCCACTCTAATGTGGCAATCACCATACACAGCTATTTGAGGAAGATGCGTAATACATATAACCTGATGATAATCCGCCAGTTCCTTTAGCTTTTTACCCACTATCTCTGCAGTGGTTCCACCAATACCTGCGTCTATCTCATCAAACACAAGAACCGGTACAGGTGAGACCCTGGCAAGTGCCCTTTTTATAGCAAGCATTGTTCTGGAGAGTTCACCACCGGATATAATCTCTGTTAATGGCTTTACAGGAAAGCCTGGATTTGCAGAAAAATAAAACCTTACATTATCCATACCGTCAGAGCCTATGGGCTTTCCCTGTATTGTTTTTGTATCTTTCTTATTAAGTGGTTCTACCCTTATCTGAAAAACCGCGTCTTTAATACCCAGTGTTTTAAGTTCCTGTGTAACTATTTTGCTAAGTTCTATTGCAGATCGTTTTCTTTCATTTGAGAGTGCTTCTGCTTTGTTATAAAGTGTCTTCTCAATCTCGGATATCCTTTCTTTAAGTTCTGACAACTCGTTATCAGCGTGCTTTAGAGTGGCAATTTTGTTTTCTATCAAATCAGCATAGCCAAGGATATCTTTTATAGTTTTACCATATTTCTTTTTCAGTTTTTCAACAAGTTCAATTCGTTGTTCTATCTGGTTTAGTTTTTGTTGATCCACCTCTATCCTTGAAACATAAGACGCTAAATCAGCAGATATGTCTTTTAACTCTACCAGAACAGCATCAAGCCTATCTGCGTATTGTTTTAAAGTGGTATCTATATTCTGCAGCCCTGAAACGAGTTTCAATGATCTGTGTATGTTTGAAACTGCGCTATGTTCCTCTCCAGAAAGGATGGTATATATCTCATTGAGATCACTGATCATACGCTGGGCGTTTGATAAAATATTATATTCTTTTTCAAGCTCGGTTTCTTCTTCCTGTTTTAGATTTGCTGACCTGATCTCCGAAAGTTGAAAGTGTAAGAGTTCTTCTTCTTTTTTTAACTGTTCAAGGTGATTCTGTAAGGTTTGGTACTGGTTTTCCGTTTTTAGTAGTTCAGCATATAATGTTCTTACATCATCCGCGGTGCCAGTTGTACCAGCATAGGCATCAAGCAATTTTAAATGATTTTCTTCATCAAGAAGGCTCTGATGCTCATGCTGCCCATGTATGTCAACAAGTAGTTTGGTTAACTCTGATAACATGGAAAGCGTTGATGGTGATCCATTTATGTAAACCCTGCTTTTACCCTGTGCATTCACAGTTCGTTTGATGGCAAGTTCTTGCTCAAACTCTATCCCGTGATCCTTTAGAAAGATGGCTACCGGGCTTTTTTCTTCTATCTCAAAAACCCCTTCTACGACAGCCTCTGTAGAGCCTTCTCGCACAACGCTTGAGTCCACACGTGCACCCAGCAAAGCAAGCATACCATCAACCATGATAGATTTTCCTGCACCCGTTTCTCCACTTATTATGCAGAGGTGCTCTGAAAATTGTACTGTAATGTCCCTAAAGATCGCAAAATCCTTTAACCTCAAGGATTTTAACATTTACCTTTCGCCCCATTTGAGCTTTTCTCTTAATATCTCAAAGTAGTTTCTAAAAGGTGATTTTACAACTGTAGTATAGCTGGATGACCTTGATATCTTTATCTTATCTGTCTTCCCAATAGAGCTTGATATCTGGCCATCAAATGTTATAACAACATCCTTTTCATCTGTCTCAAGTTCTATCTCCACCTGTGCGCCTGGCGATAATACTATGGGCCTGTTTGTAAGTGTATGCGGGCATATAGGTGTGAGGATTATAGTATCTGTTGTAGGGTAAACAATAGGTCCACCTGCTGCCATAGAATATGCAGTTGAACCAGTAGAAGTAGATATTATGAGTCCGTCTGCTCTATATGTTGTAAGGTATTTGTCGTCAACTGTTGTTTTTAAAGAGATCATCCTTGCTATTGTACCCTTTGTTATAACAGCATCATTAAGTGCATTGTATGAAATTATTAATTTATCATTGCGAAAAACCCGGGCACAGAGCCGCATTCGTTTCTCGTAGAGTGCCTTGCCAGTTAGGACAAGATCAGTAACATGGTAAAGCTCGTCCATTGTTACCTCTGTGAGAAATCCGAGCCCACCTATATTTACCCCTATAATAGGTATATCAAGCTCGGCAATCAATCTTATTGCCCAGAGAAAAGTTCCATCTCCACCAAACACTAAAACCATATCTGTATTGGTCGGAACATGTTCTTTAAAACTTGGTAGATCTGGAGCAACCACGGCTGCCATGCTCTCTTCCACAATAACCTCAACACCTCTTTTTGAAAGAGAGGTGATATATTTACTGATCTCTCTGTAGATCTCCGGTGGCTTCTTACTTTTTACTACAATCGCTATCTTCATATTTACTTCCTACTTACCTTAATTTTTGATAACATAAAACAAATTAAAATTTAATACAAATATATGAACCAGCCACTTGCTTATAGGTTAAGGCCTAAAAACCTTGACGAACTTGTGGGTCAAGAACATGTTCTTGGCATAGGAAAGCCATTACGACAAACGCTGGAAAGTGGTGTAATCCCATCAATGATTATCTGGGGACCCCCTGGTTCAGGAAAGACATCATTTATACGAATAATAACATCAAACCAGAATTACGAACCAGTGTATATGACAGCAGTTTCTGCCAATACAAAGGAGATAAACAAAGTTTTAAAACAGACTAAAACCTCCACAATAATAAACAAAAAGGTAATCCTTGTACTTGATGAATTGCAACATCTCAATCGTTCTCAACAGGAGTTGCTTCTACCGTATATAGAGGATGGGAGCATTGTGTTCATCGGTATTTCTACAGACAATCCCTCATTTGCCTTAAACAGAGCGCTATTATCTCGGACAGTACTTGTAGTATTCGAGCCACTTGGTGAAAAGGCATTGAAAACACTGATAGATAAGGCGCTCACTGATACAGAAAATGGCTTTGGAAAAGACAATATAAAGATAGCAAAAGAGGCAATTGATTACATTGTTGTAAAGAGTAATGGAGATGGCAGAAAGGCATTAAATGCAATAGAACTGCTTGCGGGTGTTGCTACAAAAAGGCAGGATAGAATTATAACCATTGAAGATGCAGTAAAGCTTTCTGAAGCCAATCTGCTTCCTTATGATAGAAAAGAAGATGAACATTATCATACGATATCTGCTTTTATAAAAAGCATGCGTGGATCAGATCCTGATGCAGCACTATATTATCTCGCACGAATGATTGAGTCTGGAGAAGACCCGCGATTTATTTTAAGACGCATGATCATATTTGCCTCAGAAGATATAGGCAATGCAGATCCGCTTGCGCTTACAGTTGCAGTATCCGCTTTTCACGCATTTGAAGTTGTGGGCATGCCTGAAGGGTTTATCCCTATAGCCCATGCAGTCACATACCTATCTTCGTCTCCCAAGAGTAACACATCTTATATAGCATACCTGAAAGCAAAAGAGGATGTGAAAACATACGGATATCTTGATATACCCAAACATATTATCAATCCTGTTACAGATATAGGCAAAGAGCTTGGTTACGGGAATGGATACCAGTATCCCCATGATTATGAAGGAGGATATGTAAAGCAACAGTACTTGCCGGATAAATTAAAAGGTAAACATTATTATACCCCGAAGGACATAGGATACGAAAAGATCATAAAGGCATATCTGGACATGATCCGCCAAAAGTAACGGTGCATGTAGCCTCCTATGTATTTTGAGTTGATATATTTCAGTTAAAAGTAAAAAGGCTTATAGCTACGAGCTACCCTTTTTTACAAGCAATTTAAAATGTGTGTCGTCAAGTTTATCTATTGAAATGATGGTATGTCCATCATCTGCAAGACTACGAGGCACATTTGCTATGGGTTCACCATCATCAAGGTATATCTCTATTTCATCTCCACTGTTCAATTCTTCAAGCTTCAATTTAGCCTTCACATAATTGTAAGGGCATTTTACACCCTTTAGATCAAGAATTTCTTTTGCCATCTTAACCTCTGCTTTATTTATATCTTTTATTGATTTGTCGCTTAATAATGCTTCATCAAACGATTCTGTCCATTTTCTGATCGTATGTATAACCCTTCTTACTTCCTTTACCATTTGTTCTGCATCATCACCTTGTTCATGTGCAAAAAGATGATAGTAAATATTGTAGATAGTGCTATCTATAATATTGTTTGCCTTTAATTGCCCTATGTAAGATTCTAATTCCTTTAGGTCCAAAGTGTCAGGGTCAATGCCCTGAGTGATAAGAAGTGCCTGTATCGCGTATATAAACCCAGCCCTCGCTTGCTCGAGTGATTGCTTTGATAAGCCACGATGTGCAAAAATATCTGCATCTATCATTTTTGTCTCTGCACGGTTTAAATATATCTCAATGGTATCAACAACGCCACCTGCACATTCCCCTTTACCTATCTCTTTTATGCTGAACGGCTCATCCGTTCCATAATCAGAGTAGTATTCAGGAGCACGTTCATATTCTGGAAGATAGGAGTAAACAAGCAGTTCTTCTATTAATTTATCTTCGTCATATCTAATTAGCCAATCATTGAAAGACTCAAGTGGTTTTCTGTTGCTCTTGTACAATTCTATAATATTTCGGGTCAGCGCCGGAACATTCTTTGCTGGCACTTTAAGCAAAGGCTTTGCAAATGCAAAACTTTGCTGTTCTCCACTACCACCAAGGTATAGTTGATAAAATGGTGCATACCTTTCTCCTATATGTCGCGCCATGCCACTAAAACCTATATTTGCTATATAATGTTGCGCACATGAATTAGGGCATCCGCATACCCTTATCTTAATATCGGAAAGGTCCTCTTCTTTAAATTCTTTATTTAATTCATCATGTATTGCCTGCGCCAATCCCTGAGAGCGTGCAATACCAAGGTTGCATGTTTTTGCTCCGGGGCAGCTCACAATATTAGTTAGAGCATTATCAGATGGGATCAAATTAATATCCAGCAGTTCATCATAAATGCTATAAAGATCGTTAGCATGGATCCATGGTAAAATAAAATTCTGATCAAGCGAGGTCCTTATCTCTCCGCTCCCGTACATCCTGGATAATCTCGCAACATCTTTTAGCTGTTGTGATGTGATATCCCCAAAGGGTATACGGATTATCACAGCATAATAATCATCTTGTTTCTGTTTTATCAGGTTATGTATATACCACGAATTCTGTCCTGTATCTCTTATTGATGTGCTAATTTTTTCGTTATTTTTTAGGTGAGATAGAAGCTTCAGTTCTTGTTGGGTTAGATTCTCTAATTCCTGGTCACCATAGATTGATTTGATAATTTTATACTCTTCTTCTATCAATAATTTAACCCTTTCCACCCCTTTTCCTTCAAACACATACTTAAGCCGTGCCATATTTCTATTTGCTCTATTGCCATATTTGTCAAACACCCTTACCACAGCCTCAGCATACAAAATTGCTTCGTTATATTTAATAAAATCCTTTAAAAGATAAGCTGACCTCGGATGCCCACCCAGTCCACCACCAACATAAACCTTGAAGCCAGCAATGCCTTTATCCTCTATTGCAACAAATCCTATATCGTTAATCCTTGCATATGCACAATCATCAAAACATCCACTGAATGCAATCTTAAACTTTCTTGGCAGGTTCTGACATAAAGGGTTGCGTAAAAAATGCATTGTTGTTTTATATGCAATGTCCGACACATCAAATATTTCCTTTGTGCATATACCTGCAAGGGGGCAGGCTGTAATATTACGGACCGTATTACCGCATGCCTCTTTTGTTGTTATACCGGCCTCTGCATAAGCCATCAGGATGTCAGCTACATCTTTAAGCTCAACCCAGTGTATCTGTATATCTTGCCTTGTCGTTAGATGTGCGAGGTCGCGTCCGTACTGATGTGCAACATCTGCAATCAATTCAAGTTGATAATCAAATACCCTGCCCTGGGGAAGTTTTGTTCTTACCATGTAAAATCCTGGCTGACGCTGACTGTATACCCCATGGTTAAGCCTTATAGTTTTAAACTTTTCTTCGCTTATTTCGCCTGACAAAAAGCGATCTATTTGTTCTTTAAAATCATCAATTTCTGTTTTTGCAAACTCTTTTACAACCTTCATTGCCACCTCAAACATAAGTAATTTACTTATATAAAGTAAATCAATCTTTAGTTTTTTTGTCAAGAAAAATTTTAATTTTAAATAAAACTTATTTTTCAATATGTTATCCTTAAGATATAATAACTTAAAAATAGAACAGGAAGTTTTTTATTTTTATTCTGCTTTGTCATTCTAACGAGGAAGCGAATGAAAAATCTTAAGAAAGTAGGTTCTTCGTTTCACCAGAACGACAAGGTAGAGATAACACTGATGTAAATGAATTTGCCAAGCAACCCCCAGTCCAATATGTCATGGACCTCTACAATGAATTGACTTTAAAGCCTGCATTTTGTATTATTTATGTATGCCATTAAAATCTTATAAGATTTTAATAGTTGATGATGAACCACTTGTAATAAAACTTATAGAAGATACAGTAAAACATGATGGTTACATTGTGGATAGTGCACAAAATGGCTCTGGAGCATTCAAAAAGATTGATGATTTTAAACCAGATCTAATCCTGCTTGATGTAATGCTACCAGATGTATCAGGTTATGAAGTCCTCAGTAAATTAAAGGCATCCCCTAACACATGGAATATACCTGTAATTGTAATAACGGCATTATCAGATAAGAAAGCAAAGTATGAAGCCTTAAGTAAAGGTGCAGATGACTTCCTCAACAAACCTTTTGATATAAATGAGCTTCAGATAAGGATAAAAAATTCAATAAAGATAAAGGCTTACAATGATCTTATCAGTAATTATAATACAACGCTTGAAAGGACTGTGCAAGAAAAGACCAAAGAGATCAATGAAGCATTGCAAAATTTAAACAGGTTAAATGAGACCTTAAAGAAGGCATACCATGACACGGTGTTAAGGCTTACAAGGGCTGCAGAATATAAGGATGAATCCACAGGTCAACACCTTAAACGGATAAGCGAATATTCCGCAATGGTCTGTGAGTATATGGGGTTACCCAAAACAGATAGAGAAAACATTGTTTATGCAAGTCCTATGCATGATATAGGTAAAATAGGAATCCCGGATCACATACTCTTAAAGAATGGACCACTTACCACTGAGGAGTTTGAAATAATGAAACATCATACAATTATAGGTGCAGACCTTTTAAAGGATGCTGACTCAGATATACTTGTCATGGCTCAAAAGATAGCGCTTACACACCACGAGAAATGGGATGGCAGTGGATACCCAAAAGGGTTGAAGAAAACAGAAATCCCTCTGATAGGACGTATCGTCATGCTTGTGGATCAATATGATGCACTTAGAAGTAAAAGACCATACAAAGGCAAATTTTCTCATGAGCGAACATACGAAATTATAACAAAAGGGGATGGTAGAACCATGCCCAGCCATTTTGACCCGGGCTTGCTTGAGGTTTTCAAAAAACTATCTGATAAATTTGATGCTATTTATAAATCCCTTGAAGAATAATATGTGCCTTGTCTATTTTAGACCATGAAGTACAATTGATTCTATGCCCATTCTCACAAGCATCACACCAATGGATGCAAGTAAAATACTTGCCACCTTTCCAATTGCCATTGTTCCTCCCTGGCCCACAATCCTTACTATAGCAGAAGCCTTACTTAACACAAAGTAGACAATAAGCATGTTTATCGTAAGGGAAAAAAGTGTTGGTCCCACGCCATAAAGATCCAGGCTCAGTATGGATGTTGTTAGTACTGCTGGTCCTGTGATAAGTGGTATACCTATAGGTACAATACCAAGAGCGCTGGACGGTGTACGGGTCGGTCTATTGGGATAAATGATATCATTTATAGATAAAATAAGTAGTAGAATACCACCTGCTATTTGAAAATCAGCTATTGTTATTCCAAGTGCATTAAAAACGAGCTTACCTACAGCTATAAAAGCTATACTTACGAGAAATGCAGTAATCGTTGATTGCTTTACAATAATGGCATTCTGCCTTGTGGTATAATTAGAAGTGAGTGATATAAAAATTGGTAACAGACCAAAAATATCTATAGCTACAAATATCGGTATAAAGGCAAGCAGGCAATTTTTTATCACGGTCTCCATGGAAGGTTAATTAAAATACCAGCAAAGGTATATATATGTAATAGGCAAACCAAATAACAACGCATCCACCCTATCCATTACTCCTCCATGTCCCGGAAAGATCGATCCGGAATCTTTTACTTCAGCATCCCTCTTTATTCGTGATTCTGCTAAATCTCCACCAAGACCTGCTATACTTAGAATTACAGAAAGTATCAAAACATGTTTTAATGGAAGTATTTGAGGGGCAATTCTCCATATAATATATCCTGCTAAAAGGCTGGTTAAAATGCCCCCTACCACACCTTCCCATGATTTTTTTGGACTTATATTAGGTGCAACTCTGTTTTTTCCATACGCCTTTCCAACAAAGTATGCCCCTGTATCGCTCAGAAATATTATAGCTATTGGAAAGAATACTGCATAGATATCGGTTTGATTGGTTATATGCCTTGCATTGATAAATGAACTTAGATTCCTCAATCTTATCGCAAAGCTTATAAGCCCTGCAAGATATAGCACCCCAAAGATGGTAACACCTGTTCCGGATAATGCAGATTTATTATCTTTTTCAAAAAGCCCTGCGGATAAGATAAATATAATAACGACGAATATCGCAAGTGAATAATCTTTAAGAAAATATGAAGAACATATTATAATGATCCCTGAGATATAACCTGCTGTCTTTGCAGGTTTATACCCTTTTAATTCCATAATCCTGAAGAACTCCCATAAACCTACAACACCCACCAACACTACGAGTAACAGGAATACATATTTGCCCTTTATCAAAGCAAAGATAAGTACAGGTATACCTATAGCAGCAGTTAATACCCGTTTTGATAGCTCATTTAATTTCATGCTATATCCCTATGCTTTGATAACTCTGTAATAATATCTGAGATCCTCTGATACCTTTGCCCTTTATCTTTAGCAAGCCCTTTCAGTATAATGCCTTCAAGCCAATCAGGTATTTCTACGCGTGAAGAAGGCTTTGGAGGAGGTGCCTGTATCTGTTGTGCTATAACATCCTTTGGTGTACCTGTGAATGCTGGCGTACCTGTAACAAGTTCATAAAGGATCATGGAGAAAGAATAGATATCGCTTCTTTCATCAGCCTCTTCACCCAATGCCTGTTCAGGAGACATATACATAGGTGAACCCATCACTGTACCTGCTATGGTTACAGATGAACTACCAACAAGCTTGGCAAGGCCAAAATCTGCTATCTTTACAATGTTGTCTTTCCTAACCAAAATGTTCATAGGCTTCAGGTCGCGGTGTATAATCCTCATTTCATGGGCATATTCCATACCCTTCAGGATCTGTAATGCGTAATCTAAAATTGTGTCCATTGATAATTTTGATGTCTTATATAATTTATCAAGGGATACACCATCTACATATTCCATCGTATAATACAACACATCTTTATCTTCCACAATATCATAAAGCTGAACTATATTTGGGTGAGTTAGCCTTGCAAGCAACTTTGCCTCCCTAAAAAACCTTTCTTTAAATTCTTTATCCTCTGCAATCTGAACAGGTAGCTCTTTGATTGCAACCTGCCTTTCAAGAACGGTATCATTGGCAAGCCATACTATGCCCATAGCACCCTGACCAAGCTTCTGAATGCGTTTATATCTGCTTGCTATATAATCCATTGTATCAGCGGATTGTTTCACCACTGTCTTATCCACAGAGACAATGGTTTGTTCAACATACGCTTTGTTTATATTTGTTTGTCTGGAAGACAAAGATGCCTTCAAGGCATCTATTCTTTGATTTATCATGTCAACCTGTTTATCATCCAGACTGAATGCTGCAGCGTTCTTGAGATTGTAGATAGCCTGTGACAGGTCATTCATACTTTCAGCCTTATCTGCCTTCTCAATGGCAGATATTGATAAAAACTCAGCCTTTTCACTGGTTGACTTTAATAGTATAAGCATCCATGCACCTGTTATAGCAACAGCTGTAATATAAAAATAGGGAGACCACCTGTTATACACCTTTTGCCATCTGTTTATATAAATCTTTTTACCTACATCAAAAATACCCAACACCTTTTCTTCCCGAACAATGGGTGGGTACTTGTGCTTCAAATATGATGCTAACCCGTACTTGATCGCTATAATAGAAACGATCAAAAAGATATAGGCTGGTATAGCTCTTTTAAGCCATAACTTTATGATGGCAGGCTTTTTAAAAATAGTGAATACCTTCATATATGTTCCTTAATCCTTGTTATTGATATGGACTTACCAAGCTCATCTGCAGTAACCACGACCCCCTGCAACTCTTCTTTACCTTTCGCTACATCAGCATGCCTTTGTATAGATGTTGTAAACCTTGTTATAATCTGTTCTTTATCCATACCTAATATACCATCAATAACACCGGTCATGCCTACATCTGTTATATAAGCTGTTCCATTGGGCAATATTGTTTCATCCGAGGTCTGTACATGCGTATGCGTACCAAGTATACATGTTACCTTTCCATCCAGAAACCACCCAATGGCTTGTTTCTCAGAGGTTGCTTCTGCATGAAAATCAACTAATATATGTTTTACATCGGGATGCTCACCGGTTATTCTATTTATCGCATCAAGTGATGCATGAAATGGACATTCTGCTGGAGGCATAAATACCCTGCCTATCAGATTAATTACTGCAAGGGCTGGTAAGCCTGGTTTACTTAAAATATCAAACCCTTTGCCCGGAGCTGAAACGGATATATTGAGGGGTCTGATAATGGTATTAGTTGTAGATAAATACGGGATGATCTCCTTATGTTCCCATATATGATTACCTGTTGTTATAAAATCTATTCCCATATCTATCAGCGCCCTCGCAATGTCAGGTGTGATTCCATACCCACCTGCTGCATTCTCACCATTTGCTATTGTATAGTCTATTTTATAGCGTTCTTTTAAAACAGGAAGAAGATTAGAGGTAATATGTCTACCTGGTTTTCCTACAATATCACCTATAAACAGGATATTCATAATACTCCTTATACTGAGCTCTCACAAGAAAAGAGTTACTTGGCATAAACTGATGCCCTGGTTTCTCGTAACACAGTCACCTTTATTGTACCTGGATAACTCATTTCCTTTTCTATTCTATCTGCAATTTGTTTACACAACAATGGGATCTCATCATCATTAACCTTCTCTGGTGATACAATAACCCTTATCTCTCTCCCTGCCTGTATGGCATAAGCCTTTTCTATGCCATCAAAAGAAGTAGATAACCTTTCCAGATCCTGCAATCTCTTCACATAAGCCTCGTACATCTCTCTTCTGGCACCCGGTCTTGCAGCGGATAAAGCATCTGCTGACTGTAAAAGTATACCGAGAAGGCTGTTAGGCTTGTCATCATGATGTTGTTCTATAGCCTCTACAACCCTTTGTGGCTCACCGTACTTTTTTGCAAGATTCGCCCCTATTACAGCATGTGAACCCTCAACTTCATGATCAACAGCCTTTCCTATATCATGAAGTATACCTGCTCTTTTGGCATGCTTTATATTCAAGCCTAATTCACCTGCCATAATACTCAGTATAAAAGCAACTTCCATTGAATGTTGATACACATTTTGGGCATAACTTGTTCTGTACTTTAATCTACCAACTAATTTGATAAGCTCCGGATGTATGCCGTGTAATCCAAGGTCAAACATTGCCCGCTCTCCTGCTTCTTTCATGTTCTTTTCTATCTCTTGAGAAGTTTTGTTTACAATATCTTCTATCCTTCCAGGGTGTATCCTGCCATCTGCTATAAGCCGTTCTATGGATAAACGCGCTATCTCCCTTTTGATAGGATCATGACCTGATATAACAATCGCCTGAGGTGTGTCATCTACAATAATATCAACACCTGTAGCAGCTTCTATAGCTCTAATATTTCTTCCCTCTCTACCTATTATCCTACCCTTCAGCTCATCGTTTGGTAGATCCACTGTTGTGATCGTATACTCCTGTGCGTATTCTCCAGAATATCTTTGAATTGCAGTGGATATAATCTCTTTTGCTTTGTTTTCAGCTGTTTGCTGTGCTTCCTCTTCTAACTGTTTTAACATTTTACCTATATCGTGCTTTGCCTGTTCCTTAACACTCTCAATCAGCAGTTGTTTTGCCTGTTCGGTTGTCAAACCTGAAATCTTTTGTAGTTCAAGGTTTATTTCGTTAAACTTTTTTTTGTATTCTTCTTCTTTTATTGATAGGTTCTTTTCGGTAACGCTTATATTTCTTTCCCTTCGCAAGATATCTGCTTCCTTTTTATTTATAATATCCTCTTTCTTTTCAAGATATTCTTCTTTTTGTAATAATCTCTTTTCAAGTGAAACGAGCTCCTGTCTCCTTTCTTTTGTCTCCTTCTCAAACTCTGCCCTCAACTCAAGCAGATTGTTCCGTGCATGCAAGGCAGCCTCTTTTTTTATATAATCAGCCTGCTTCTTTGCTGTATCCAGCATTTCCTGAATCTTTTCTTCAGATTGTTTTAACTTTGTTTTAGCAATGACTTTATTAAAATATGTAGCTATAAGGTATCCTGCACCAATACCTACAATAGCAGTTATAACGATTATTAATATATTGTTCATATCTTTTGCTCCTTTGTTTGAATACCCATTTCTGTTACAATAACATCAACAGATACATCCCAGCTATCAATGGGTAATGCTTCAACCACACATTTGGTGAATGATAATCCAACCTTTACAGTATGTTTATCAAGGGTTGTTAGAAATCTATCATAATAGCCTTTACCATAACCTATTCTGTTCCCATAAAGATCAAAGGCTATACCCGGGACAACAACAACATCTATATCCTCTAATGGATATCTTTCTTTATACAGTGGTTCTTTTATGTTGTACTTACCAGCTTTCAGGGGTATATTTTTTTTATAGATAACAGGATATAGCTGTTCATCTTCAATACATGGCAATAAAACAATTTTATTTTGTTCCAATGCTGTGGAGATAATTTTATCTGTATCAGGCTCATTGTTGATAGCCATGTATAACATAATGGAAGTACTCTGTTTGTATAATTCAGATTGCAAAAACAGAGACTGCAACCTTTCACTCATTTTCTTATAACTTTGTGGAGATATGGCTTTTCTGTATTGAAGTATTTTACTCCGTATAGTTGATTTTTTATTCATATATTCAAATGCAGTAGCAAAGTTGAAGTCCTTAAAGAAAAAAAGTCCCCACCAACATGCCGTGTGAACCTCTTTTCAGACCTGGATTTCCAGGGGGAAACCATTTTATTGCTTCATGCTTCCCCTTACAAGAGGGGCTTGCCATCCACAATAAGGGACAGTCTCCATTCTGTATAGTTAAGGGTCTAAAAAATTTAAGATTCATCACGTGCAAGAGCAGGGACATTATCATATCTCTACCTTTGTCTCTATCATCTTTATTAATTCTTCAATCTTATTTTCAAGGTATGCGATCCTTTCTTTATACTTATTCTCTGTTTTGAACATCTCATCAGTAATATTAAGGGCTGTCAGTACAGACAGGATAGCTGTATCTGAAATATTAGCATCGCTCATTGCTGATTTCAGCCTGTCTTCTACATACCTTGCAACCTTCTCAACATATTCAGGCTCATCTTCACTCATCACTGTAAGCTCTATTCCGAGTATGTTTATAGTATAAGGTTTCTTCAACAATCCCTTCCTTTAAAGGTTTATTTCATTTAATGTATTCAATATCTTATCTACCCTTGCTATTGCTTCCTGTTTAAACTTTATAAGCTCTTCTTTTTCCCTCTCCATAGCCTCTATTTTTGCTTTTAAGGAACTATTTTCCTCCTTCAATGCAGTATACTTATCTATCAACTCACGAATCTTATTCTCAAGTTCTGAGACCTTTTCTATCTCCATTTTTTCACTCCTTTTTACAAGTATATTTTATACATAGTATGCAATGATAAATAATGCAAGTATAAAAGCAACCATTTATAAAAAACATTCTGATATTATTTTGTTGACAGGTTTGGAATATTTTTAAATAAATAAACCTATATTCTAAAATATAGGAGGAAATATGAGTAAAAAATTGATGCTTGTTGTAGCAGTGCTATTACTCTTATCTGGCACTGCATTTTCAGCGAGCAAAAATGATTTGTTGAAAGGTTGGGTGCACCCTGGCAATGAAGCAATAAAAGAAAGTGGTTATCAAGGGGCACAAACATGTGCAATGTGTCACCCAAATGCCCTTGAAGAAATAACACAAACTGCACACTGGTATATGGCAACACCTATCAGAAATGTTCAGGGATTACCTGAAGGAACTTGGTGGGGTATGGTAAACAGAGAATGTTCACTCGCTGGTTCATTGACTATCTCAAACTGGACTGCTTCCACCAACGGGCATGCTACTGTTCAGGCTGCAGGATGTGGTATGTGTCATATAGGTGCCCTGACTATGCCACCACTTCCAGCCGGTCAACCTCCAACACAGGCACAAGCAAACACAGTGGACTGTCTTGTATGCCATGCAAAAGATTATAACTGGAAAGATAGAGAAACGCTTGTTACAGATGCAACAGGCACGCATTGGGGACAGGATAAATCACTAAAGGCTGCTTTAAGTATAACAAAGGTTCCTACAAATGAGGCATGTCTTAGATGCCATGAACATGCATTTTCCTACGATTACAAAAGGGGTACGCCTTACACTCCCCAAAACGATGTTCATGCAAAGGCAGGGCTCGATTGTGTAACATGCCATGTGACAGAACATCATAAGATGGCAAAAGGGCAATACGAATCAGATATGATTTCAAATGATCTGCCCGATGTAAAGGTTACATGTTCCAATTGTCATGGTGATGCACCTCACAGAGGTAAAACTGGCAAAATATTGAATGAGCACATAGCAAAGCTATCCTGTCAAACATGTCATATACCAACAGTAAGTGGTATTGTATGGGAAAACTGGGGTGAACCTGTAAAGGACGACATACATGGTAAATACAGTGAACTTTCAAGATATGATAAGATCCCTTCTATAAAGGGAATCTGTGTACCAAAGGTAAAAATAGAAAAGGGCTATCCTTCTTATATCTGGAGAATACCTAATACAAAGGATAATCAGGATGCACAGAGCTGGATGGCTTTCACTACTGCAACTATAAACACCCCTGGTGCAAAGATTTATCCGGTAAGGGCACTTACACAAATATTGCTTTTTGATAAAAAATACAAAATGTGGCAGGAGCCGGGCATGGGTTTCTTAAAGGACAACCCTCAGATGGCGAATTTCCCGGCATTGCTTGCGCCCAATAGAGAGGTATACAATAAGACATGTAATGTAAAAGAAGCCATAGACGCTGGTATGAAGCCGTTTGAAGCAATGGGCTTTACATGGAGCGGTGAATGGATGGCAATGCAGATACCTCAGCTATCCTATATTTCAGTAAACCATGGTGTGAAAAAGATCGGGCTTTCATGTAACAAATGTCATTCTCCGCACGGTGTAATGAACTTCAAGGAACTCGGTTACACACCTGCTCAGATCAAGGAGCTTGAAAAGCCCCAATATAAATAGGTTCTTTAGAAGATTAACCCAAAACCAGAGATGGGCATGTGATTACATGCCCATTTTTTTGCATAAACACAGCTACTAATTATTTAGAAAATAAAGGAACTATTCTATCCAGTATCACATCTGCAAGATCAACCTTTCGCATTAAAGGGAGATCTTCTATTGTACCATTTTTAAATATAATCAGTACCTTGTTTGTATCAGACTCAAACCCGCTGCCCTTCTCTGTAACATTATTAGCAACAATCATATCTAAGTTTTTCTGGATTAGCTTTTCTTTTGCATACTGTTCAATATTGTTTGTCTCAGCCGCAAATCCCACAATAATCTTATCACCTTTATTCCTGGCAACACTTGATAATATATCCTGTGTTCTTTCAAGCCTTATATCCAGATACGCAGATGTCTTTTTTATTTTCTGTGGGCTCGTTTTTGAAGGACTAAAGTCTGAAACTGCACTGGACATAATAATACAATCCACACTGCTGGAAAGTCCTTTTATCTGTTCATACATCTGCTGGGCTGATTCAACCTCCACATACCTTACACCATATGGAGGTTTTATATTCACCTTCCCGGAGACAAGGATTACATTAGCGCCTCGCATTCTTGCTGCTTTAGCAATAGCATAACCCATTTTCCCTGATGATGGATTTGATATAAATCGTACAGGATCTATATACTCCCTTGTGGGACCAGCAGAAACCAATATGTTTTTTCCCTGCAGATCCTTTTTTGTTAACAAAAATTCTATTTCCTCCAGAATCTGTTCTGGCTCAGCAAGCCTGCCTTTACCTTCGTATCCACAGGCAAGCCAACCTTCATTGGGTTCTATAAAATGATAACCGTAATTCTTTAGTTTAGCTATGTTATCCTGCACTACAGGGTTATTGTACATATGAACATTCATAGAAGGGGCTATTAGAACAGGTTTTGTCATGGCAAGCATCATCGTACTAAGCAGATCATCTGCTATTCCATGTGCAAGTTTAGCAATAAAATTTGCCGTTGCTGGAGCTATGACTGCAATGGATGCATTGTCAGGTAAAGAGATATGTTTTATCTCGGTACCCAGAGATAGGTCAAAGGTATCTGTTAGCACAGGATTACCAGATAAAGTTTGAAAAGATACCTTTCCTACAAACTGTTCAGCATGTTTTGTCATAACAACATGTACAACAGCATTTTGCTTTGTAAGTAACCTGACAAGCTCTAAGGCTTTATATGCAGCTATACCACCTGTTACACCTAATAAAATATTTTTATGTTCAAGCTTCATACCTAAACTCATCCGTTAAAAACGGGTTATTTAATTTTTCGTGCCCAACTGTTGTTTCCTCACCGTGTCCCGGAAGAAGCCTTGTATTGTCCGGCATTGTGAGTATATGCTTTTTGATGCTTTGGATCAAGGTGTTATAATCCCCACCTGGAATATCTGTTCTACCAATAGATTCAAAAAATATAAGGTCTCCTACAATTGCAATACCTTCTGAACTGTTGTACAGAGTAACGCTTCCTGGTGAATGCCCTGGCGTGTGTAGAACAACAAAGCTATAACTGCCTACCTTTATAGTATCGTTCTCGTTAATGAAAATTTTTATCTCAGGAGGATATATAGGTGAAAATCCAAACAGCACAGATTGTTCTGCTACATGTTCAATAACAGGGAGCTCTTTTTTGCTTGCCATCACAGGTACATTTAATTTAGAGCTTACATATTCTGCATCTTTCAAATGATCAAAGTGCCCGTGTGTTATAATTATATTCTTTAAATTTATTTCACGCCTTTTTATTTCGTTTATCAGTTTATCTCCATCATCTCCAGGATCAACAAGTGTGCCTTCCATACTACCTGTATCCCATATAAGATAGCTATTGGTCCATAGCGGACCTACTACAATGCAGATTATCTTAAGCATAACCCAGTATTTCTTTCACACTATTTATGTAATATTCTGTTTCTGTCTTTTGCCTGCCTTCTGCATAAATTCTTATAACAGGTTCTGTACCTGACAATCTTAGTAATACCCATGAACCACCCTCTAAGATTAGTTTTATCCCGTCTGTTTTATCAATCTGTAAAGGTTTAAACTTATCTATCAAAGGCAAAGGATTAGACATCAAAGATTTAGCCCGTTCATAGAAGGACTCATCAAGTTCTATGTCTTTTCTATCGGCGTATAAAGTACCCACCTTCTTATAGAGATCTTCAAGAAGAAAACTTATATCTTTATTAGTTCGTGACACTGCCTCAAGTATAAGCAAACCAGCAATAATCCCATCTTTCTCAGGGATATGTCCTACAATAGATAGCCCACCACTTTCTTCACCCCCAAATACGATCTTTTTCTCAATCAATAACTTCCCTATATACTTGAATCCTACTGGTGTTTCGTAAACCTCTCTATTGTGCAGACGCGCCACTCTATCAATAAGATGTGTAGTAGCAATAGATCTACCAAGTCCACCATCAAGGTTACGGGTTGTAAGTATATAATCTGAAAGCACGGCAAGAATATAATCCGGTAATACAAATACCCCGTGTCTATCTAAAACACCAAATCTATCTGCATCACCATCTGTTGCTAATCCAAGTGCAATTGTTGTGTCTTCCATCATCATCTTTTTCAGCTCTGCAAGACGGACCTCATTAGGATCAGGGGCGCCTCCACCAAAATATGGATCCCTTGCCTCATGTATTGACACATATTTTATGCCATGAATCTCGCATATTGTTTTAAGATAACCTCTACCCGCTCCATGGAGCGGGTCTATTGCAATTTTCAGGTTAGCCTTTGTAATCTGTTTAAAATCTATAAGATCATTTAAGCGCTCTATATATTCCTGCATCGGGTCTATTATAAATGTCCTGCCTTTTTTATTATCTTTTTGTTGAAACAAGCTGTTCTCGTAAAGATAGCTATTGGCTAAAGATTCTATCTGTTTTGTCTCCTCAGGCATAGCCGGTCCTCCCCATGGAGGGGTAAACTTTATACCTGTATATATAGGTGGGTTATGACTTGCCGTAATATTTATTGCCCCGTCAAGTTTATACTTTAACACATAAAAGGATATAACAGGCGTTGGTGTGTCTCTGCTGGTTAATAAAACATCTATACCATGCATATTTAACTTGTCTGCTACCTCTTTTGCAAAAACCTCCCCCATAAACCTCGGGTCATATCCTACCATAATCTTTGGTGGTATATTTATGGCGTGCGTCTTTACAAACTCTGCTATCGCGTGAACAGTTGCACCAAGTGTTTTGAAGTTGAATGTATCGGCAATTATACCTCTGAAACCAGATGTACCAAATTTAATTATATTTTCCATTTTTTAAACTACTGGGAGATACTTATTTTGTAACCTTCGGAAGCTGCAAAGGTCATTGCATTAGTTGCAATCACCTGTAAACCAAGCGTTTTAGCAGCTGTGAGGTTTACTGTAAGCTCCAATCCTTTTGGAGGTGAAATAGGGATCTGAGAGGGCTTTGTACCACTGATGATCTGATTAACAACGCCGCAACCCTGACTACCTATATTGGCATAAGTTGGTGCTAATGAAACAAGTGCACCCTTATCTACCATGATCCTTGACGAAGCAAGGAAAGGTATCTTTCTGTCGTTTGTGTAGTTTAGAATAGTTGTAAAGGCTTGCATAACAGTAACATCAGACAACATCCAGTAGGCATCTATGCCTTCTGCAAAGGCTCTAAGTGCCCTTTCTACATCATTTGGTGTATCTACCTTTGCTGCTATAAGCTTGAAACCCAATTGATTTGAGATCTTCAAAGCTTGAGTTATTTCAGAGGCTGTGTTTTTAGGGTTGTATATAACACCTACCTTTGTTACCGCAGGAACAAGGGCTTTTAGGGCACGAAGCTGTGTTTCTACCGGGATGTTTAGGGATATGCCTGTCATGTTATCAATGTTTTGTAGTCCTATCTTTTCAGGGCTTTGAACCATTATAAAGACAACAGGGATTGACTTGTCTATATAAAGCTTTGCTATCTGGGCAGCAGGCGCACCAACTGCTAATACCACATTCGGTTTGCTTTTGTTTATTTGTTCTGCGATCTCTTCACCACGGGCTTGATTTTCTTCCATATCATATTCTTTTGTACGCACACCACCACAATTTACTGTAAAACCTGTAATTGCTTCATTGTAAGGAGCTAAATTGCGTGTTTTTATAATTGCAACCTCCGCTGCCATAGAGGATGAGGCAAAGGCTAACACCATTATTATAGACAAAATACTATAAAATAACCTGTGCTTTATCATATTTGGTATGTTTATATCTAATTGCAGAGCGATTGTCAACCCAAAAAATGCATTTAAAAATAATGAAGTTTGCGCAGTGAGTGATAGGTGCACCGAACGAACAAACGAACTTCCTTATTTCATTTTAGGTCTATGCGGAGGTATTTTTATTTGGTAAATCAAACCGCTACATGTTTCTGTATTTTTGCAAATGCATTTCTGGGTTAAAATTTTTCTAAATCAAGATGCGGACTGCTACATATTCTTGACACTGTCAAAATGCTTGTGTATGTTTGTAATAAGGAGGTTAGCCATGAAACTTTTAACAAATAAGGGGATGTTATTAGTAGGGATACTGTCCATTATATTTATAACCTTCATCAGCAGTTGTGGTGGAGGCTCTGCACCTGTGCCAACAGGTAGTAATGCCACTATATGTTCGCCAAACTTACCACCTGACATGCAAAAGTTGCTTGGATGTCAACCACAGCAATCACCTCCATCTCCGGTAAGCGAATGCAGTGCAAATGAAATACAGGTAATATTAAGTGTAGAAAATTATGGTCTGGGTTCTCCTGTGCCTGGTGCAACAATTTCAGTATTTACCTCAACAAGTAACAAAATCTTAAACCAGACGCCGGATATTACCCTCACAGCCGGCTCAAGCGGAACTGCAACCGCTTGTCTGCCTGTAAATACACCATTTGCAGTTAAGGCAAGTGCTTCAGAGTTTGTTGATACATGTGAATTTGGAGAGGTTGTCTCTCCCGCGGACGCTAACCAGACTATACCTGTACAACTGATGTCAGATAGCATAGTAAGAATGGCAAGTGGTAGCGCCGGAGTTACCCAGGATCCAGCAAAGGGTGCTATTGTGGGCACTATTAGCGATGCAAGTGGTAACCCTGTAGCAGGAGATACTGTAGCGTTTTTAAACATTGATACCAATCAAACTGTTACAAGCGGCATCTTTTACGGGGCCCCACCATTAGGATTACCAGATCCTAAGTTAACTGAAACATCATCTGCTGGTGTATACCTTGGGTTTAATGTTCCGCCCGGGGCTTATTATGTTCAGGTAAGTAGCGCTGGTACTTTTATCACCCAGGCATATGGTGAAGCAATTACAGGTTCTGTAAGTATAGTTAATATACAACAACCATAATATACTCTATGAGAGCTGATAAATATTTATACCACAATAAAGCCCCTGTTTCACAGGGGCTTTATTTTAGAGAGCTTTAACAATGAGGCATATATCTGTTGTTACAAAGAAAAGGATAGAGGTAATTGATATTACATCTGAGATCAATAGCTTGTTAAAAAAGATTGGTGTAGTAAGAGGTATTTGTTATCTGTATGTACCACATACAACAAGTGGTATAACAATAAATGAGAATGCGGACCCGGCTGTGAAACAGGACATTCTGGATGCACTTGAAAGGATAGCACCTGCAAACAGGGATTATAATCACAAAGAAGGAAACGCAGATGCCCATATTAAATCAAGTTTAATAGGTGTTTCACTGTCTTTGTTTGTTGAAAATGGCAGGCTTGTATTGGGTACATGGCAATCGGTTTTCTTCTGCGAGTTTGATGGACCAAGAACAAGGAGTTTATTGATAGAAGTAACGCCATTATGAATAACAACCCCAACCTAATCCATCAGGTAAGAAAACAACAACGAAAGTTGATCTGCATCCCTGTTCTTTTATCAATAGAAGGTGCAAATAATTTTAAAATTGACTATACAACAGATATGAGCATGGGTGGATTACTTATACAAACACCAGCCCCTTTAAAAAAAGGCACGAGGCTTGATATACGGTTTAGACTACCGGGCGCAATAAAGCTTATAGAAACAAAGGGCGAGGTAGTATGGTCTCATGAATATAAGCCAGGAACAGAGCCAACACAAGAAACATTGCCTGGAATGGGTATAAGATTTCTGGAACTTGATGAACAAAGCAAGAAATACCTCAGTTCTTATATAGAAACTGAAAAGGGTTCGTCTCAAGAGGATATATTTATTGAGCAGTTCAATTTCTAAAATAAACAATATAAAAACAACCGTAAAAACCAAATTAAGTACCAAAATAAGAAATATCTTTCTCGCTGGGATAGCAGTATTTATTCCCATTATTATAACAATATTTGTAATAGAGATACTGATATCATGGTCTGATAGCCTGTTAAGTATCCTTCCAAGGGCAATAAATCCCCAAACCTATATACCAGTGCGTGGAATAAGCCTTGTTATTGCTATTATAATCATCTTTATAATGGGGCTTATGACATACAACTATATGGGCAAGAGATTGCTGAGCTTTATGGAGGATATATTTTCTAACATTCCATTTATAAAGGGTATTTATCATGGTGCAAAGCAGATCACGGATGCGTTTACAGAGAATAGAAAACAATTTAACCATGTTGTACTTGTAGAATTTCCCAGGGCTGGTAGCTATGCCATAGGATTTGTTGTGGGTAAGGCTGAGATATCCAATCTTGAACCATCTGAGAGTTTGACCGTGTTTATACCCACAGTACCAAATCCAACCTCTGGCTTCTTCCTTTTTGTAAAAAAGTCCAGTTTATACGAGCTTAACATCTCTATAGAGGAGGCATTTAAGGTCATCCTTACAATGGGTATAGGTACAAGAAAGGATATAAAAGCCATACCCTTTAATTAAAACCGCATACATGAATCCCATTATAAAAAGTGTTCTTAGGTCAAACTTCTTGCCTTAAAATAAATGTTTTGCTACCTCATTTTACGAGGAGGCAATGATGGAAGACTGTATATTTTGTCAGATTGTAAAGGGTAAGATCCCTTCTAAATTTTTATATGAAGATGATGATGTAATCGTAATAAACGATCTACACCCTGTAGCCCCTGTGCACCTCCTTGTTATACCCAAAAAACATATCCCAACCCTTGTAGATATAACAGAGGAGGATCAATTGCTAATGGGTAAGATGATGCTTGTTGCAAAGAAGATGGCTGATAAAACAGGTATTTCTGAAAAGGGATTTAAGGCTGTCTTTAATGTAAAACAATGGGGTGGTCAAAGCATATATCACATACACCTGCATGTGGTAGGTGGTGCACCTTTACATATTCATGTAGCATAACTATCATACTGTGATATTATTATCACGCCGTTGCATCACCACATATCTGTAACTACTTGAATTTTAAATCTTTTCCAAGATGGTATGCTCTTTGCATATAATCTTTTTTATGTTTAAAAGAACAGTAAAAAGAAAGATAGTCTGTGAAGGTTATGGATTACATACAGGAGAGTTCTCAAGGGTAACCATTCATCCTGCGGCAGAACCGGATCGTATACTGTTTGCAAAAAGGGTAGGCGGTACATTGAGGTACATTCCCCTTGGCGCTGACAAAGTGAAAAGTACTATGTTTGCTACAAGCATCGGTGATGAACAATTCACTATATTTACTGTTGAACATCTATTGAGTACACTACATGGTTTTGGTATAGATAGTGCGATAATAGAAATAGAAGGGGATGAGATACCAGGTGGCGATGGGAGTGCATCCCTGTTTGCAGAGGCTATACTTGATGCGGGTATCTTGATACTCCCTGCTAAAAAGAATTACCTTGTTTTAAACTCGGAGTTTACCGTTGAACATAATACAGGATACATAAGATATGAACCAGCAAGCTCTTTGGTCATAGATGGTATTATAGATTTCTCCCACCCTAAGATAGGAAAACAGCAATACACTTATCACAATACACCTGAGCATTTTTATTCTGAATTGTCAAAGGCAAGGACATTTGGCTTCTTAAAAGATTATAATACCATGCAATCATTGGGGCTTGCCAAAGGCTCTTCCTTAGAAAACACCATTGTTCTTGACGACAGCGAGGTAATGAATACCGATGGATTGAGATTCCCGGATGAATTTGTTCGTCATAAAATACTTGATCTGCTTGGTGATCTTTATACTTTAGGAAATCCAATAAAAGGACATATAATTAGCTATAAGAGCGGGCATGCATTGAATCATTTATTTGCAAAGAGATTCATGGCTTTATTAGAAAGGTATTCTATTATTGAGCAGGACTTTGTTCAACCCAGTGTTGCATATACAGCAGGTTAGACCACAATGTATGTGGAGGGATTATAATCCCATCTTCCCGGGGTTCATGATATTGTTCGGATCCACTACCTTTTTCAACTGTCTATAGATTTCCATTGCCTTGCCATGTTCCTTATCCATCCACTGTGCCTTGAGCATACCTATGCCATGGTGGTGGCTGATCGTAGCCCCTACACTTACTGCAGTATCAAGTGCATCCTTCCATGTCTGTCTATATAATGCCTCTTTTTTCTTCTCATCGTATGTAGATGCGGCAAAGGTAAAGTATATAGAACCGCCTTCTTGATAAACATGGGAAAAATGAGCCATTACAAGGGCGTGTTTCCCAATTGCATTTCTCATCTTTTCGTAAAGAAGCAATAATTTATCCCATGTTGTAGCAACCTCTATAGTATCTGCGAACGCCTTTATGCTGTAGATAGGAGAGAGATTGAAAGAAACATCATACCGATGTTCCCACCAGTATTTTCCTGGTTCCTCCCCCAGGTCCTTACCTCCATGCGCATTCATGATCTTTACTGCTATATCTTGCTCAGCCTCTGTCATTCGTGGGGTTCCCTCAAATGTAAGTATAAGTAGGTTGTTTGCAGGAAGCAATTTTATAACGCTATTCACAACTGACGGTATTGTAAGTACCATGCGCTCTGCCTTTTTCATAATAACCTTTTTAAGGTCCTCTATATGTTCATCTTCTTGTTCAGATGACAGCAATTTTTTACTCCCCTTACCAGAACCTATCATAAATGTGTCTATTTCATCATATAACCTCACTGCAGCAGGCTTGATACCTGTTTGCATAAGTTCTCTTATTGCATCCAGTGCATCTTTAACAGTATGAAACATTATCCCGTTAAATCGCCTTGACTCAGGATAACGATTTATACGAAGCGTTGCTGATGTTATAATACCAAGCGTCCCTTCTGAACCAACGAGCAATTGTTTAAAATCAGGGCCTGTTGCAGACCTTGGGGTTACCTTTGTTTTAAGTACATCACCATCAGGCATTACCGCCTCTATTCCAAGCACCATGTCTTCTATCTTTCCATACCGTGAGGACAATTGCCCTGCGGACCTTGCAGCAAGCCATCCCCCCACAGTAGAACACCAGATTGAAGAAGGAAAATGACCGAGTGTATAACCCTTTGCATTTAATTCCCTTTCAAATAACTCTCCTATGATTCCACTTTCCACCTCTGCAACAAGTGAATATGGATCTATATGCCTTATCCTGTTCATTCGTTTCATATCAACTATAATACCACCGCCAACAGGGTTAGCGCCCCCACATACACCTGAGCCACTGCCATAAGGGATCAATGGCACTTTGTGTTCATTTGCGAATACAACAAGCTTTTGAATTTGTTCTATAGTCTCAGGCCAGACTACTATATCTGGCATGGGCATAGTTTTGCCCTCCTGCATAAATATGGTACCAAGAGGGTTTAGATCCCTTGAATAAACTATTAATGCAGAGACATCGTTTGTTAATTGGTCAGCCCTGAATATCTTTTTTAACTCATTATTATATTTATCTTCCATAATGCCTGTTGAACACTAATAACACAAAGATTCTTTTTGTAAAGCTAATTTGGATATTTTCTCTATTACCTATTCTTTTTCTCTTTTATATCTGAAGCTCGTCTTATAATAAGTCCTTATTCTAAAATTAACACCAAGGGCTCTGGCAACAGCTCTTGTAGCTTCTATATCAATATTTGGAAGTTCTACCATAGTTGCTGTTACCTCCTTGAAATGTATTCTGGCAAGTTTTATAAAATCAATTATGGCAGAATACGAAGCTTCACCATATTTGTTGGGGCATAGCTTTGAGTAAGTTTTTGCATCACCTGCATTGAGGCTAACTGAAACAGAATCTATATATTGAGCAAGTTCTCCGGTTATATCCCGCCCGTATATAAGGTTTCCAAGTCCATCTGTATCTAATCGTACCTTTTTTATACCTTGTTCTTTTAGCCATTTGCTAACGGATATAAGGATATCAAGTCTCTGGGTGGGTTCACCAAAACCTACAAACACAACCTCTTCATATCCTGATTGCCCTTGTATTGCCTTGATAATCTCATCATAAGATGGTTCTTTCTTAAATAATTTTAGTTGATAGTCTTTTACATAATAATCATTTTTAAACTTGGGACAGAACACACACATATTTGTGCATCTGTTGGTGATATTCAAATAAAGCTTATTGTTAAGCGAATAAACAATTGTCTGGTTTATACCAATACCAAAAGCCTTCCTTGCATTATCCAGAAGTATGCTTGATAACTTTTCTTTTTCAATATGTTTTATCTCTGATATGGCACTTAATACATAGCTTGTGTAAGCTGGCTCGTTACGCTTCCCTCTGTATGGTACAGGAGCAAGAAATGGACAATCTGTTTCTATAAGCAACCGCTCCACTGGCAGTTCTGAAATTGCATTCCGCAAGGATTGGGCGTTTTTAAATGTAACAATACCATTGATAGAAAGATAAAAACCAAGTTCAAGCGCCTCTTTCGCTTGTTCCATATCGCCACCATAGCTATGTATAACACCTGCTACATCGCCAGCGTGCATTTTTTTAAGTATCTTCATGGATTCTTTGTTAGCATCTCTGCTATGGATCACAAGCGGCAACCGTTTCTGCCTTGCAAGGTCTATAAAAGCTTCAAAGGTTTTGATCTGGGTTTGCTCTGGCGAATGCATATAATGATAATCAAGCCCTACCTCACCAATGGCAATAACCTTAGGTTCATCAGCAAGCTTCTTTATTTCCGTAAAGACCTGGTCATTAAATAAGGATGCCTCATGTGGATGTAATCCTACTGTTGCGTAAATGTTATCATGTGTATTGGCAATATCTATAGCATCATAATTACCCTTTACACCCATGCCCGAACCTATATTCACTATAAACTCAACTCCAGCATTAAAAGCCCTCTGGATAACCTCCTCCCTGTCATTGTCATAATCTTTAAAATTTAAATGTGCATGTGAATCATAAATCTTGATCATTGTTTCAACCTCATCATTTCTGGTCTATAATTTCCGAATACAGTTGGTCTATAATTTTCAAGCCTATCTGTATACGCAACAAAATCTTCCTGTCTTACAATTGGTATAAGGGGCAATTGCTCATGAAGAATTTTTTGCACCTTTTTGTAATATAGTGCCCTTCTTGATATATTGTACTCCTCAGCACCTTTTACCATTAGTTTATCTATCTCTGCTTCCCATTTTGTTGCAGGTACCTTCTCAGATGGATTCCAGAGATGGAGCATACCACTTGAAAGTAAAACATTTGCACCATTGTAAGGCTCATACCCCCCTGTGAGTGCTATAAGAACGCAATCCCAATCAAAATTTGTTGTTAGCTTTTCCACAAGTGTATTAAAGTCAAGTGGCTTGTAATTTACCTTCATTCCCAGCTTTGTGAGATCAGATAAAATAATAGCTGCTATACGTTCCCTCTGCTCATTACCCGAATTAGTAAAAAAATCAAATTCTACCCTGTTGTTTTGAGCGTCATATAACCTGTCACCTTCCCAATGGAAGCCGCCTTTCATAAGCAAAGCCCTTGCCTTTTTAAGATCGTATGTATAATCCGGCATACTCAGGTGGTACACAGCTACATTGCGTGGTATAAATGATACAGCAGGCTCTGCATAGCCTCTATAAACATCGTTTATAATTGCCTGCTTATCAATGCTGTGGGCAACTGCCTTAAGAAAGTCTATATTGGTAAACCATTTGTACTTTGGATTTATCTTGCCGTTCTTTATGTAATGCCTTGGGTTTCTATTAAAAGAGATAAACATTATTCCAGTATCCAACCCAATATTTTTTACAATAAAATGCCTTTTCTTAGCCATTGACTCAAGTAAGGCTACCTCCTCTGGCCTAGGGCTGTATACATCTGTTTCTCCAGATATAAATTTTACATATTGTGCATCCTGATTCTGAACAATAAGTATTGCCCTATCTTTGATGTAAGGGAGCTGAATACCTTTTTCGTCCTTTTCGTAATAATATGGATTTGCCTTTAGCAAAACATATTGGCTTGGCACATAAGATGTAATGATGTAAGGACCAAGTCCAACAATCTCAGTGGGTGGAGTAATGATATTCCATGTCTTATCAAACATACCATGTTGCAAAGCCTTCTCCAGGATGTGCTCTGGAAGAATAGGTATACTGAGTGATTCGAGAAACGGGTAAAATGGCACAGGTAAGATAAACTGCACCGTATGGTCGTCTATTTTTTTTACCTTTATTTGTTTACCATTTATTGTAAAAAGATCACGAAAAGAAGATAGTACCTCTGGAGAGTAGATAACTTTAAATGTAAACAATACATCATTAGCCGAAAACGGTTTACCATCGCTGAAATAAACATTATCTCTTAATTTCATTGTAATTATTCTTTTGTTCTTGCTTATCGTCCATGACCTTGCAAGGTCTGGCTCTACTTGAAAGGTATAAGGATTAACACGGGTAAGCCCGGCAAACACAGGGTCAAGAATATCCGTGGAACTTGTTTCATTTGCAAGAATTGGGTTGAAAGTTTTTGGATCTGATACGACAGCTGTGACAAGCATATCGCGCGGTAAACTCTCAAACTTCCGGAAATTGCATCCTGCTATTAAACCAGCTGATATAAATATAAAAATTAAAAGTTTTTTCATCGTCAAAAATATTTAGCCTGTTTTGGCATAGTTTGTCTATTCTTTGTTAACCTAAAAAGATGTAAGAGGAAAGTTTGTTTATTCGCTTCATTCTGCGAGCCGCCTTCTGCCGTGAAGCAATCCCATTCCTCACGCGTCATTCCCATGAAAACGGGAATCCAGTTTTTTGATCCAAAAGTAGCGGTTTGATTCATCAAACGAACAAATTACCGTTGCATAGGTCTCAGAATGAAATAAGGAAGTTCGTTTGTTCGTTCGGGACACCCACACAAAGGTAAGGGTCGTGCGACCCACTCGTAATCCCTTCTGCCCCTTTTTAGCAAAAAGGCGGAGAGGGGTTTATTATAAACGAGATTTAAGTCCTCTGTAAGGTTGTCATTGCGAGGAATAAAATGACGAAGCAATCTACAAGCATAGGGA
>Ga0078972_1002473_pt1 | contig 60904 bp, 53 predicted proteins | sample YelNatPaOPGAMG01_FD_67568 | JGI IMG/M metagenome (GOLD analysis project Ga0078972, IMG submission 67568) | Hot spring thermophilic microbial communities from Obsidian Pool, Yellowstone National Park, USA - OP-RAMG-01 (SPADES assembly) (version 2) | ecosystem: Environmental > Aquatic > Thermal... | reverse complement strand
TCGCGTGAAGCGTTGCCCAGTAATGTGCTTCGGGAGTTGGGGGATTGTTTCCATGTCAGCCGTGCTATCCGCCCAAGACGCAAGCTCCAGCAGTTTCTCATTACGAAGGATTTTGAATGGAGGAATATCTGCCCGGCGTGCTTCCTCCTCGCGCCAATGCCAGAGTTCGTGCAGAATCGCTTGTGCTCGCGGTGTCGAGAGTGTGTGCCAGCCCTTGATTCTCCACCGTCCCTCCTCATTCTTAGGCTTTTGACAGCCTGCTATAGCATTGGAGATCAACTTCTGACAGCTTTCCTGATGCCACGTAAGCTTTCCTTGTTGTCGAAGCTCTTCTGCAAGTTTGTCGGCGATACAGCCTAGATGCCTTGTGTCGTTTGTTGCATATGCGATGAGTTCCGGAGATAGCGGCCTACGGGACCAATCCGCCCTCTGCCCATGCTTGCTGAGCTCTACCCCGCAGAAACGTTTTACAAGAGCGGAGAGACTGAGCTCGGTATAGCCGAGCATTTTAGCAGCCAACATCGTATCAAAGATTTCTCGTGGGCGAAAATGATAGCAGCGCCAGAGCATGCGTAGGTCGTAATCAGCACCATGAAAAATAAGCACCCGCGTGAGCAAAACATCGAACAGCGGTTCCAGATCCACTGGACCAAGTGGATCGATAACATAATGGTGATTGCTAAAAGACAACTGGATGAGACAGATTTTTTCGTAGTAGTGATGGAGACTGTCTGCCTCGGTATCCAATGCAACTTTGTTATACTGTGTGAGTTCTTTTGCAACCGCCAGTATCTGCTCTTGGCTGCTAAGGTAGTAGGTTTCACCACTGCATTGCGATAAAGTCATGTCGGCAAAAAGAGATTCCTTTGTTATCGATCATTCCTTTGTCTATTGTTCTCTTCCGTCAAGAATTCCTTTTGCATCCAAAAGATTGATAAAAGTAGTTTGTGTGGGTGTGAGACGTTGTTGTTAGAACAAACCATCGTTATGATACGTTGAGAGTGAGAAACCATGGCAAGTGCGATGGAGCGGCGGCTAGCCGAAATGCTAGTGCGTGACAATGTGATTACGCAGGAAGAACTCGAGCGTGCTCTCGAGATTCAGGAAAAGCAGGGGGGAAGCTTGGGAAGTATTCTTATCGACAACGGATTTACCAACGAGTGGGAAATTGCTGCCGCAATTGGGAAGCAGCTAAATGTCCCATTTATCACACTTTCGCACTATGAGATCGATCCGTCTATTCTTCAGAGCATTCCCGTCGAACTGGTGAGGAAATACCAGATAGTTCCAATAGACAAGACCGGTGACACACTGACGGTGGCTCTTTCCGATCCCTCAAACATTTATCTCCTCGACGAGCTCAAACTCCTAACGAACTGCAAGATTGTACCCGTCATCTCGTTCGAGTCGGATATTCGTGAAGCGATCGAGCGTTACTATCCCGAGGAAGGTTCCGCACTCGACGAGATGCTCAAAGAAATAAGCGACGAGGAAACCGCATTGCTAGAAGCTCTTGAGCACGCGGAAACTGAGACCACGGAGGAAGCAGCCGAGGAAGAAGTAGAGGCATCCGATGCCCCCGTCATTCAGCTTGTGAATCTCATTATTCACGATGCGATCCGCATGCGGGCGAGCGACATCCATATCGAGCCCTATGAGAAAGACCTGCGTCTTCGCTATCGTATTGATGGCGTTCTCCACGAAATGAAGTCGCCGCCCAAAAAATTTCAGAATGCAATTATCTCACGCATAAAAATCATGAGCGATCTCGATATCGCTGAACGCCGCCTCCCGCAAGATGGACGGTTCAAAATTAACCTCAGTGGACGCAGCATCGATTTTCGTGTGTCGACCTGTCCGGTCGTGTTCGGGGAAAAAGTCGTGATTCGTATCCTCGATCGTGGCAATCTTACGCTGAACCTGTCAGATCTGGGAATGGATCCGGACGTGCTTGCTGGCTTCGAGCGCGAGATACGAGCTCCCTGGGGAATGATTCTCGTCACGGGACCTACTGGCTCTGGTAAATCGACAACCCTCTATTCTGCCCTAAATACCATTAACGATCCCCGGAAAAACATTATGACTATCGAGGATCCTGTCGAATACCAATTGCATGGAATTAACCAAGTCCAAGTGCATCCCGACATAGGTCTGACTTTTGCAGAAGGACTCCGCAGTTTCCTCCGACAGGATCCAGATATTATCATGGTCGGCGAGATCCGTGATAAAGAAACAGCTGAAATTGCAGTGAAAGCAGCGTTGACTGGTCACCTCGTTCTCTCGACCCTCCACACTAACGATGCCCCAAGCACGATAAACCGTCTTACGAATATGGGTGTGGAGGCTTTCTTGGTCACTGCATCAGTGAACCTTATTGTGGCACAGAGACTAGTGCGCAGGATTTGCCAGAATTGCGCTCAAACGTATGATCCTCCGAAAGAATTACTTGCTTCGCTGGGACTGGAGGAAGGTACAAAGTTTTCGCGAGGAGCAGGGTGCGAGAAATGTCTCAATAGCGGCTACAAAGGGCGTGTAGCTCTCTACGAGCTCCTGCACCTTTCCGATGCCATGCGAGACAAGATTATCGAGGGGATTTCAACCACCCAACTTAAAAGGATGGCTATAGAGGAGGGAATGATCACATTGCGACGAGCGGGTCTCCAAAAAGTAGCCCAAGGCATTACAACAATTGACGAAGTTCTTAGCGTTACTGCCCCTGACGAGCGTTAGACTTCTTGCTCTGAGCTCGTTTTCTTACTCTGTTGCGCCTGAGACAGTTCGACCACAACGTCGAGGACTGCGCGAGCGACCTCGTCTTTCGGGCGCCGCGAAATAAAACGTTTGCTTCCGTCGCGTAGATAAATCGTTACCTCATTATCATCGCTTTCGAAGCCAATTCGCGGGTTGGCAACATCATTGGCGACAATTGCATCGAGCCGTTTACGATTGAGTTTCGAGATTGCATTTGTTTCTAGGTCGTCGGTTTCGGCTGCGAATCCAATAGTGATCTGCCCCTCGCGTTTGCGCATCCCAATTGCCTGCGCTATATCAGGGTTTTCCACGAGAGGGAGGACGAGTGAGTTTCCCGTTCGCTTGATTTTCTTATCGACTGGCTTGTGGACTCGGAAATCGCTCACGGCAGCAGCGAAGATGAAAACATCCGCCTGTGACGCAAGAGACTGGACCGCCAAGAGCATCTGCTCGGCAGTCGTTACTTTATGAATTTCTGCGCAGTCGGTCGGCAAAACCGCCGGATTTACGGGACCGGAAACGAGATGAACTTTTGCGCCACGCCGCGCAGCTTCGCGGGCGAGTGCTGCCCCCATCTTCCCCGAAGACGGATTTGTAATAAAACGAACCGGATCGATATACTCATGCGTTGGCCCCGACGTTATAACCACGGTTTTGCCTGCAAGGGAATTGTCCGTCGTATATGCGCAGGAAACTTGAGTAGCCGCATCGTGCCCAGCCTTTGTTGGTTGCTCCAGACTCGGCGAGGGAGGCGTCGCTAGTGCCCTACGGACCTCCGCGATAATCTTCTCCAGAGACGCGAGGCGTCCAACACCCTCGTCGCCGCACGCCAATCTTCCTGATTCAGGTTCGATGATCTTCACTCCTCTCGTGTGGAGAGTCTTTAGATTAGCCTGCGTGGCTGCATGCACATACATGTGCGTATTCATTGCCGGTGCTACAAGAACAGAGCCCTCGAAGGAGAGATAGAGAGTGGTGAGAGCGTCGTCAGCGATTCCTGCCGCCATTTTGGCAATGACATCTGCCGTAGCAGGCGCAATGAGAAGGATCTCTCCCCACTTAGACCACGAGATGTGTTCCATTTCGAAAGCGCGATGAGCGTCAAAAATCTCTGAATAGACGGGCTGTTGCGTCAGTGTTTCGAATGTGAGGGGAGTGACAAACTGCGTGGCGTTGCGAGTCATGACGACTCTAACGGCTGCTCCTTGCTTGCGTAATTCAGAGCACAGATCGGCAGCTCGATAAGCCGCAATACCGCCCGTTACACCAAGTATTATCTTTTTGCCTTCAAGCTCACCCATGGCGATTCCTTTTTGCCAACTAAGCTCACGAGCAACAACCTTCTTTTTCCCTTCTTTTCTAGGTTGCGGTCGAGAAACTCTTCTGCTGCGAATCAATTCCGAGAATTGGCTTATAACTCTCAACAAACAACAGTAATTTGTGGACTTATGAGAAGAAATACGGCACCACGTGTTGCTAAGAACGCAACATGGTGGCATTATATATTCACTATAGCTTTCGTCTTCTTTGCTTTTGGTGGGGTATCGCATGCAGAAGCCACTGCACCTGTAGAAGATTATGCGACCACACCGTCGCTTGAAGAACTATCCCCAGATTGGGAGCTAACACCTGAGTATATCCGCATCGAACTAGCTCACCCCGGGCTTTATCGGATTTATTTTCGAGACCTTTTTGCGGCAGGAATGCCATCTGAGGTTGAGGAAAAGTCGATTGCGCTGTGGAATGAAGGAGAACTAGTCCCTCTTCATTTAGAAGCTCGCAACCCTTCCCGACTCGCACCTGAAGACTGGATAGAGTTTATCGGGGAAGCTCCGAGGGGTTCGTTCTCAACCTATAAGGTCCAGAATTATTACAACGTCTACTTTCTTACGTGGGGGGGAACCAAGACCCGCAGATATGAGGTCCGAAAGCTATCAGCTCCGGACGTAGATTCAGAAAACCTCAGCTTTTGGGAAATGAGGCATCTTGAACAGGACAACTACTATCGTGACTCAAAACTGCCGTGGGGAGTAACAGACAATTTCTTTTGGTGTCATTATGCAGCTGGCGTCAGCGGCACCTATCCGATACGCATCGATTTCCCAGACTTCGACGAGCGCGTCAGCGATCATGTCAAGCTTACGTTTCGAATATTGGGATTCTCCGATGTTCCTGGACTGCGGCCCGCTCACAAGTTTTCTCTTCAGTATGGTGACGATGAAGATCCGAAAAGTCCGCGCTACGATCTAGGGGCATTTCAATTCGACCATCGTGGTTACTACGATTACGAAACGACACTCCCCGCCAAGTTTATTCGATTTCGCCAACGCATCGTTTTCAAGACGCCACCAGACAGAGCAAATGTTACTGATGCGATTTCATTTGATTGGGTTCGTGTCGTATATCCGCGGCGTCTGGATGCAGGCAAACGGAATTGGTTCGTTTTCAACAGTAATATCTGTCGCGAAGCCCGTCCGCCATTTCGCTTTGCGGTGCGAAATATAAAAAAAGGTTCGCGTGTTTTTTGTCCTTCCCAAGGAGTTATTTATCTCCCAGCAGATGAAGAGCGAAAGATAGTCGTCGAAGCTCACGATCGGCAAACGACATTCTCCCTTGCCTCAGAAGAGGGAATTCTCTCAGTGAATTCTCTCGAACTCAAAAAGCGGTGCGCGCTTGCTTCCACTGTTTCTTCGGCGGCCCAGGTCCTTCTCATTTACGATCCTGAACTCACTGATCCAGTGCTGCGTTACAAGAAGCTCAAAGATTCAGATAACTTGCGGGTCGCTGCTGTTGATGTGAGAGATATTTTTGATAACATGAATTATGGTTTTGCTGACGATGTAACTCTCAAACGTTTCATCAGATATGCCGTCCAGCATAATCCCGGCGTTCGCTACATTGTTCTCTTTGGGGACTCAACTCAAGACTATCGCTTAGCGCAGACATTCGATCAGGTTGACCCACCGCGGGTCGGCGTCCCCATACACTGGATTGAGAACCTTGCTACCATCCGTGCCTCTGGGTACGTGGATGACAACTGGTACGCGAGCTTCATAAACGTCAACACACCAGACATTGCTATCGGAAGGATTCCTGCCGCCAATCTCGAGCAGGCCTTCGAGTATGTTCGCAAAGTGATCGAATACGAGACATTCCAGGCAGCCAAGGACGATGGATTGCTCGTGATTTCGAGTGTCGAGGCTCGCTTCCAAGACCTTGCTTCAGAAATTCAGCGGACGTACAAGGACCATTTCACGACGGTCTCCGTTCTCTTTCCGGAAACGGCAGTAGCTACAAGGGAAGTAGAGCGTTTGCGCGAGGCCATTGACCGGGGCGTCCAAGTTCTTTACTACATTGGGCATGGAGGCGCTTTTGTGTGGCGCGTAGGACCCACTGATTACTCGCTGCAGAAAGACCTTTTTACCCCTGCTGATGTCGCAAAACTTCGAAACGCCCTTCACTACCCTATAATTCTCGCTTCAAGCTGTTATACGACAGCCTTCGATACGCAGTTTAGCATAGGGGAGGCATTCCTATTCCAACCGCGAGGTGGAGCAATAGCTGTGATCGGCTCGCCTTGGAAAAGTTCTGTTTATGAAGATCATGCATTCAATAGTCGTTTTCTGCAAAACTACATTAACCCGGCTTTCACACGTTTAGGCGATGTGTATCAGAAGACAAAAGATATGCAGCGACCCAGGACGCTTGATTACGTCGATACACAAACGTTCACTTTGCTGGGTGATCCGACATTGAAACTGGTGCCAAGAAAATGAATCCGTTCCGGAAAATCTGTTGTGTCGCATTACTGCTGACAATTGTCTTCCTGGTAGCTGGGTGTGAAGGGAGACCTCCTTCGGACTCCGCTCACCGGTCGCGTTCTGACAAAAAACAGAGGGCGGAGGTAACACGTCCCACTAATTCCCCAAATAACGCACTTGTGAGTCCTACTCCTCGCATCATTAAAAGGCGAACTGCTGATACCACCTCTGCTGCTTTTGTTGTTCGTGATCGAGAAGTCTTCTTTCCCGGTTATGATGACCGGGGCGCGACGGCTCCGCCAGAGCTTCTTCGACTCGACGCAAGAATTTTTTCCCCATCTACAAACGTTTACCAAGAAAAAGCGATCTTCACTAAGCCGGTGAATGAGAGCACTACTTTCACCCTTCCTCGAGAGGCGCAGGAAATTGGTTTTCTCGTTCGGGGGGTAGCAGTCGAGGATGAATGGCCTCGATTGAGGATCTCACTTGTGTCCCAGAATCCAACCTCAGAAAAGCTGCCTTTATTTGAAGGAAATGTTGCGTGGAAAGAACTACGATACATCTGGTCTCCTATACCTGAAGAATTCCGAGGTAAGGTGGTGCGGCTGAAGGCTGAAATGTTGAACCCGGAGTATAGTTACTGGCAGAGAGCTGTGCATCTAGCTACAGTAGTCGTACGGGGACAAATCCAGGACTGAGTTTGATATTGCCTTGCATTGAGAAGTTGGTAGGTGATGCCAATAAAGAAGTCAGAGAATGAGAAACGGAGGGCACAATTTTGGCTCCGAGTAGCGAGTTGAGCGTTGGTGTTATCGGTTGCGGTTATTGGGGACCAAACCTTATTCGCAATTTCTCGAGCGTAAAGGGATGGAAAGTAAAATATATTTGTGACCTCAACCAGGCGCGTCTTCAGCAGGTGCATGAGCAATTTCCGTGGGCTGAGCCAGTGACAGACGTGCGCCTTCTCTTCGATGACCCCACGCTTGACGCAGTTGCAATTGCCACGCCCGTATCTTCTCACCATTCGTTGGCGGTAACTGCGCTCAACGCAGGCAAGCATGTTCTCGTTGAGAAACCGCTTGCCGCTTCAGTTGCTGAGGCTCGGGAAATTGTAAGAGTTGCAGAAGAGAAGCAAAGAGTACTTCTGGTCGATCACACCTTCATTTATACCCCTGCAGTTCGAAAGATAAAAGAAATAGTCGACAGTGGCGAGCTGGGCGATCTCCTGTACTTCGATTCCGTCCGGATCAATCTGGGACTTTTTCAGCACGATATAAATGTGATATGGGACTTGGCACCCCATGACTTCTCTATTATGGACTATCTGTTTCCCGACAAGCCTATTGCTGCCTCTGCGAGTGGAATGTGCCACTTTGGAAATCAAGAAGACGTGGCCTATGTCACCGCATTTTTCAAAAAGAACATCATTGCGCATTTCCACGTAAATTGGCTTTCCCCCGTAAAAATCCGGACCATTCTCATTGGGGGGAGCCGGCGCATGATCGTTTACGACGACATGCAAAATTCTGAGAAGGTCAAGGTGTACGATCGGGGCGTTGATGTCGTCGATTCCATTGGAGGCATTTACTCAATTCTCGTCCAGTATAGAATGGGTGATATGTATTCGCCCAAACTCGATACCAAGGAAGCTCTGAGGGCAGAAGTAGAGCACTTTAAGGAGTGTATCGAGAAAGGGCAAACGCCAGTGACAGACGGCCGTATGGGATTGCGCGTTGTTGAACTTCTCGAAGCAGCCCAGCGGTCCCTCGATCAGAAAGGTGTTCGAGTGCCAATCGAAACCTCTTCGAATTCTTAGACCACAGGAGGAAGTAATGGCTCCGAAGTTTCAAAACATAGCACCAGATGTGAAACTTGGTGAAAATGTAAAAATCTTTGATTTTGTTAATCTCTACGGCTGCTCAATTGGCGATAACACAAAAATCGGCGCGTTTGTTGAGATTCAGAAAAATGCCTTCATCGGGAAAAACTGCAAAATTTCGAGTCATACTTTCATTTGTGAAGGGGTCACGATCGAAGATGGCGTGTTCGTAGGGCATAACGTGACCTTTATTAACGACAAGTACCCACGTGCAACGACAGCTGACGGAGAGTTGCAGACAGAATCTGATTGGCAGGTGGTTCCAACCCTTGTGAAACGCGGTGCGTCTATTGGTTCGAGTGCAACAATTCTGTGTGGGGTTACTATTGGCGAAGGTGCTATAGTTGGCGCGGGTAGTGTCGTAACACGGGACGTACCTCCCTATACGATTGTCGCCGGAGTGCCTGCTAAACCACGTGGAAAGGTCAAGGACCGCTAAGCATGAAAGTTCCTTTTTTGGATCTTCAAACTCCCCATCGGGAGCTGTGGCCTGAAATTCAAAAAGAATTCGAAAAAGCTTTTCACGATGCAGCTTTCGTTGGGGGGCCTCATGTAACAGCGTTTGAAGAAGAATTCGCTTCGTTTTGCGATACGTCGGCATGTGCGAGTGTGAATAGTGGGACCGATGCTATCCGTCTCGCCCTTCTTGCAATGGGGATTGGGCCGGGGGACGAGGTTATTTGCCCTTCGCATACTTTTATCGCGACAAGCGAAGCCATTAGTCAGACGGGTGCTAAGCCTGTCTTTGCGGACATTGAGCCGGTTACATACACCATTGATCCGGCATGTGTGGAACGACTGATTTCTTCGCGCACAAAGGCAATTGTTCCTGTTCATCTCTATGGACAATGCGCAGATATGGATCACCTTCTCGATTTGGCAAAGAAACATAACCTCTTAGTACTCGAGGATGCTTGCCAAGCTCATGGAGCAACATACAAAGGGCGAAAAGCCGGTTCGATGGGGCACGCTGCAGCCTTTAGCTTCTATCCTGGCAAAAATCTTGGAGCGTGTGGTGAGGCCGGCGCTGTAACTTCCAACGACCCGCAGATAGTCGCTAAGGTGAAAATGCTGAGAGATCATGGCCAAAGAACCAAGTATTACCATGATGTCGAAGGCTACAATGCGCGAATGGACGCCCTTCAAGCAATTGTGCTTCGGGCAAAACTAAAAAAGCTTCCGGCGTGGAATTCCGCACGACAACAGGCTGCACAGTATTATCGACAGCGTCTCGCAGTTTCTTCTAAGATCACTCTGCCTGCTGTCCCTCAATATAATGAACACGTTTATCATCTCTTTGTGATCCTTGTCGAAAACCGCGACAAAGTTCAGAAAGAGCTAGCTGACCGCGGCATTGGGACGGGCCTTCACTATCCACTTCCTCTTCACTTGCAAAAAGCTTATGCTCACATGGGGCACAAGGTGGGAGACTTTCCGATAACAGAACGAGTTGCTCGCACGTTACTCTCACTTCCGATGTTTCCCACGCTTACGAAGGAGCAGATTGACTACGTCTGCGATGCTCTTCTCGAAATTGTGGAGGCATCTGCATGAACAAATCGGATGAAATGTCGGTTGAACCGTCATCCTCGGCGGGTGGTAAAACGCGTATTCTTGTATCGACCTACGCATACAATGAACATGTAAAAATTGAGAAGACGATCGAGAGATTATTTGCTGCTGATCTCGAGAAACGGATTCCCAACAGTACGGTCGAAATTATTCTGGCTGATGACGGCTCGGACGACGATTTCCCCGAGCAGTTGCAAAAAAAATATCCATTTACGCTTCTACGGAAAGATCGTAACCGAGGGATTGGGCATTCAATCCGTGCTGTCATAAAGTATGGGTGGCAGAATAACTTCGATATACTTGTGATCATGGCTGGCAACAATAAGGACGAGCCCTTGGAAATCCCCCGACTTGTTCAGCCAATTATCCAAAATCAGGCTGATTTTGTGCAGGGAGCGCGTTACCTGCCGGGAGGAAACTATGGCGCCATGCCTCTCTACCGCCGGATCGCGACCCAGTTCATTCATCCGTGGTATGTCTGGCTTCTCACTGGATGTCGACTGCATGATACCACTAATGGTTTCCGTGCCATAAGGCTCGAGATTCTGAAATCTCCTCGGTTCAAGCTGGACCAACCCTGGCTCGACCGCTACGCGATGGAGTATTATATCCTCTATCACGTCCTGACAGGTGGCTTTCGGTGGTGTGAAGTTCCTGTGACCAAAATATATCCACCGAAGAAATTGGGGTACACGAAAATTCGACCTTTTGTTGGGTGGTGGGAAATCCTTTCGCCTCTTCTTTTTTTGCGTCTGGGCCTGCGACAGTAAGTTGCGTGAGGATCAACAAAACAAACCTTCCCGCACGGATTTTGCTCCCGCCGACCTTGCAACGGAACCTCGGCTATTGCTGCTAATTACTAGTAGCTAGCAAGGCTTTAACGGGAGGCGCTTTTTCTTTTCGCTCGATGACTGCGGCCATTTGCGAGGAGTTCGAGCAACTCGTCCACCTGAAGGCAGTTAACGATATCATGTCTCGTCAACCACCCTTTCCGTGCAGTGTTCAGTCCGTATACTATGTTAGATAAGCCCGCAATACTATGTGCATCTGGATTGACCGCAAACCGAATTCCGCGTTCTTTAGCGGCTTTGCAGTACCGCCAGTCGAGGTCCAAGCGGTGAGGATCCCCATTGATCTCAATAATTGTCTTGTTGGCTGCAGCAGCGTCCAAAATCTCGTCGAGATCTAACTCATAGCCGTCGCGCATGAGAAGGAGCCTGCCCGTGAGATGGCCTAAGATATCTGCGCATGGATGAGAAATTGCCTTGCATATTCTCTTGGTCATTTCCGCGGCGCTCATCTGAAAATGGCTGTGCACAGAGACAACAACCACATCCAGATCCTCTAATACCTCATCGGGGTAATCGAGTGAGCCATCAGGAAGTATGTCACATTCAACTCCTGCTAGAATACGGATGGGCAACGACCGATTCAGTTTTTTGATAGCATCTCGTTGAGCATGAAGTCGATCTAAGTCGAGCCCATTGGCGTATGTCGCACTTCGACTGTGATCGCATATTCCAATGAAAGAAAAATGCCACTCCTTGTGTGCTGCTTCGACGAGGTTTTCCAGAGAATCGACTCCGTCGCTCCAGTTCGTGTGACAGTGGAGAGTGCCACGGTAGTCATCGATGCTAACGAGCTCAGGGAGTTCTCCTATTTCCGCTGCTTCGATTTCGCCGAGATCTTCGCGTAGTTCTGGTGGAATAAAGCTGAGCCCGAGATGCGCATAGAGATCCGCCTCGTCTTTCACTGCGATAGGTTTTAGTGTGGATTCGTCAGACCCTTCTTCGGGGAAAAGCCCGTATTCGTTCAGTTTGAACCCAAGTTTCTTAGCTCGTCCTCTAAGCTTCGTATTATGTTCCTTGCTACCGGTGAAATACTGCAATGCTGCGGGAAATGAATTAGCGTCGACCACTCTCAAGTCTGCTTGCATACCTGTCGATAAGATGACGCTCGCTTTTGTCTCACCGCGTGCAACTATCTCAGTGACGAGAGGGTGCCCGACAAAGGCTTCGATGAGAGCAACCGGGTCACGAGAACTGGCGAGAATGTCGATGTCGCGGATCACTTCTTTTTTGCGGCGAAGGCTTCCTGCGATCTCAACACGACGAGTTCCTTTCACGTTTGTCAGCACATCTACGAGAGCCTGAGCTTGATGCAAGGCTATCGGAAAGAGCCACTGCCCCGAAAATCTTCGAACCTGTTGTATGCCGGCGAGCAGTTTTTCACATGTTCGTTCTCCAAATCCTGGAAGTTTAGCTGCTTCGCCATTTCTGCAGACAGTTTCGAGATCGTCCAATGTCTCAATCTTAAGATGGTCTACAAGTGTCTTCAGCTTCTTCGGTCCAAGGTTGGGCACACGAATCAAATCGTCGAACCCTCGAGGCGCCTTCGCGCGAAGTTCTTCATATTCCTGGCAGCGTCCTGTTTCTGCTAGCTCTCGGATAATCTTGCCGATGCTTTTCCCAATTCCTTTAATCGATTCGAGGCCCCCGGGTTCTTGTAAAAGCTTTTCTAGAGGATCGGGGTGAGCGGCCAGAGCCCTCGCAGCAGCTTGAAATGCTCGGATCTTGAAAACATTTTCCCCCTGAAACTCTAGGAGAAGAGCCATTTCTTCCAAAAACTGTGCTATAGATTTCTTGTCGAGTTTCATGGCATCGCACGACCTCAAAAAACACTCTATTTAGCGATGAAAGACTTTTGAAGTATCATCATTCTCCTTCCGGTGAGGTTTTTGTGGACGAACGACTTCCATTTCTCGTGGAGCGGGAGCCCGCACGATACTCGTAGTCTCGACCGACACCATCGACTGCGACGGAAATGACTGTTCTTTCTCTGTTCCTTTCAGCTGACAGGCAGTGAAGAAAGCCGTGCTTCCGAACACTAAAAGAAATGAGATTGCTCGTCGAAAAATAGAGATCACATTACGCTTGCACATTGAACTTCCTATTCTCGCAATCTTAAGTCTCGTAATGATACGTCTCGTTTTTATGTGTATGTGGGATCTTGTGATATAAACTATGGACAGGAAGCAAGACAACTCATCTGTGAAGGTGACAGACACGATGACCGAACAACGCAGTCGCAAAACCTCCACAAAAAAGACTGCCCGCAAACGATTGCCAGGCTCACCTCCCGAGCCCGAGCAAATGTATCGCGTCGAGGGAATCGGGCGTCGGGGTGTCATCCGGTACGTAAAAGTGTTTGGCCGTCGTGGTTCATGGCGTATTCGGGGGATGGACGGCTTGGATATTGTTGTTCGTGCACTGACAGTCGAAGAAGCACTTCGGCGCGCAAAACGTCAGATCCCCTTTCGCCCGATTGTCATTCGTCGCGTTTCCCCTGAGGAGTTGTCTCCGTCTGTGGTACCGCTTCCTCCAACGACTTCCTCAGCGCCAAAGAAGTCCTGATCTTTGTTTAAGTTACTGCGGGGCTCTATCTTCTCGATTGATCCCACAGTAAAGCCCTTGAGAACCATATCTTTCTGGATGCGCTTCACGAATGTGGCGCCAACGACCAGCTCGGCGGGGTTCGCCGGGAGTGATAGGGGTAGTGCAAAACTCACAGCCAATACTAGCGTAGCCCCGAGCGTAAAGCGGATGCACTGGCAAATTGTGCGCCCGAAGATACTCGTCCACCTGCGGCTCAGTCCAATGCGCTAATGGATAAAATTTATATCCGTTGAACCGCGGATCGAAGTGTAGGATTCGAATGTTTTCCCGATTCCCACCTTCTGCACGCATGAGCCCCCCGACGACTGCATCGTACTTTCCGCAGACCGCCTTTAGGAAGGGTTCTTCTTTTCGTAAACGGCAACATTCGCGATATCCTGGAGGGTCGAAGTCATCGTCGTAGAGATAGAGGTGACGGCCATAAGCTTTGTACTGTTCCTCGAATGTTTGTGCCGGTGCTACAGTGACAATGCGTAAGCCGAGAAGGCGTTCATACTCGTCTCGCAGAGCGAGAGTCTCAGGGAAGTGCGCACCGGTATCGACAAACAGGACGTCGATTTTGTGACCAATCTGCGATATCATGTGCATCAACACGCATGATGTTTTCTGCATCGACGCCTGAAGCACAACTCTAGGGGGAGAAAACTTCTCGCATATCCAAAGAAGAATGTCGGGGGGAGTGCGTTCCTCAAGTTCGGCATTAGCTTGTTCAAGATCAAGTGGTTGCATAGTACTTACAACTACTAGATATATAGATAATTATTCCTTTCAAGCTACTTGCTCTTGATGTTCTTATTGCTACAGCTCTGTAAGGCCTTTAGGAAGTGATACTCGGACGACTTTCTGCTCTCGGTCTATCTCATGGACAAATTCCCTCACAAAAGGGATAAGAAATTCGTGCGATCCTGGGGGCGATACGCGCAAGTAATCGTGAGCAGCACCATCCTCGACTGCCACAATCTCCCCGATAATCGTGTTATCTGGCACCGAGAGAATCCGCATTCCCACAAGCTCGAATTCAAAGTATTCGCCCTCGGCGAGATCCCAGAGATCCTCCTGCCGAATGTAGAGAGTCCTATCGCGCAGGAGTTCTGCTTCAGTCATTGACTGGATTTCGTGGAATTCGAGGATGATAAACTGCTTGTGGTACCAGAATCGCTCTATAGAAAGTTTCCTAGAGGGAGAACTGCACAATGGGGGAGAGGAAAGATCGTCGTGGTCGTACACATACACCGTTCGCGATTTTGCAAATTCTAGGCGTTCGGGAGGAAAGAAAAACGGCAGAAGCCTTACAGCTCCTGCCGTTCCCTGAGTTCTTGTTATTTTGCCGAGAGCTACAAAGCCCATCGGAATGTCGCTTTCGTTGCTCAAACGCGCTCCTCGACGATTTGGAGCATACTTTTCTTTTTTAGCTTTGTCGAAGCGGCACTTAAAATTTTTCGCAGAGCCTTAGCGGTCTGACCACCTTTGCCTATAACTTTACCAACGTCGTCGGGTGCTACTTTAAGTTCGAGTATAATTGAGTTCTCTCCCTCGACGACATTCACTCTTACCTCTTCCGGCCGATCGACAAGCGCCTCCGCCACGTACTGCACGAGCTCTTTCATGATCTGGCCTTCACTTTTCGGCTGTTTCCCACTCATCGCTTCGATCTCCGCTTCAACGTTTACTCGAGCTTACGAAAGTGACTTCGACATTTATCTCAGTCAGATTTATGCCTACGTTTGCAGTATCTCGCTGGGAAAAAGCAAGCTTTTATGCGGAGGCTTGAGGCTGTTTATTCTTTGGAGCGCGTGCTTCATGAAACTTTTTCAGCACGCCCAGTTTCCGGAAGATGCTTCGGACTGTCTCCGAAGGAATAGCACCCTTCATAAGCCACGACACAGCCTTTTCTACATCAACATCCATTTTGGGTGGATCTGCTAGAGGCTGGTAGTGGCCAAGTATCTCAATGAACCGGCCATCGCGTGCCCGCCGCTTATCAGCTACAACGATTCGGTACGCAGGAGACTTCTTGCGTCCTGCTCTTGCCAATCTAATTGCTACTGCCATTCATAAACCTCCTGTAGAATCAGCTGTTACTATGCAATCGACAAAACTTTGTTCATCCGAAGGATACACCATATTCGCTTTCTACTTGTGAATTCTTGCATTCACATTTTGGCGCCTGACCCACGTGTGTTGCCAAAGAGCCGAATAGCTATAATCGAGAATAGCATCCCGCTTCGGGCAGTAGTAGGAACGCAAGAGAAATTCGCTTCAATGACATTCGCAATGTGTCCAAAGATATAGGAGGAGGCAGCGTGGCAACCAGTTTCTATATTCCCTACGTAATCGAGCAGAGTGAGCGAGGCGAGCGAGCCTACGACATTTATTCGCGGCTCCTGCGCGACCGTATCATTTTTATCGGATCTCCTATTGACGACCAAGTGGCAAACACTGTCATCGCCCAAATGCTTTTCCTCGAGAGTGAGGATCCGGATAAAGACATAAATCTCTACATCAACACCCCTGGTGGCATTGTCAGCGCAGGCCTTGCCATCTACGATACAATGCAGTATATCACGCCCCAGATTACCACTATATGCATTGGCCAAGCTGCGTCTATGGGAGCTGTCCTGCTCGCTGCGGGTGCAAAAGGCAAGCGCTATGCTCTGCCAAATGCTCGTATTATGATTCATCAGCCTTCTGGTGGAGCGCAAGGACAGGCAACCGATATTCACATTGCAGCGCGCGAAATTCTTCGCATCCGCGAACGACTGAACGAGATCCTTGCCAAACACACTGGAAAACCGATCGAGCAGATCCAACAGGATAGCGAACGCGATTTCTTTCTCTCTGCAGAAGAGGCGGTCGACTACGGTATCGTCGACAAAGTCATCTACGATAAGCGTGCTTTTGCTCGCGAAAAGGAAAAACAATAAGGCCTAAGCATCCCTCTGTGGTTATCGTCATTTCACTCTCACCATACAGCCGGTGCGTGACGATTGTATAGCCGCCAGTGCGACCTGAAGGCTTCTCAGCCCATCCTCCAAAGTGGGGAGCTGATGTTTAACCGGCCGTCCCGTCACGTAACGGATCCATTGATCCATCTGCAGTGGCCAATGGGAAAGGCACGATTTTGTCTTCAGTTCTCTGCTCCGGAATTGGGTTTTGCCATTGGGGGAGGTTTTTCCAGAAATGCACACGCCGCCTTTCACAAGATCAAGTATGAGCGTCCCCTTGTCACAATAAATCTCAATTCCATTGAAGCCGGGCGGACTTGTCCAACCGCATTCAATATAGCCCAAGCATTTTTGCTTCGGACCAAAATCCACAAGCAGTACCGCATTGTCATCGACTTCGATGTCTTTCCGAAGTGTTCTGACCTGAGCGCTTAAAGCCTGAATGGGTCCCACGAAATAATGGCAAATATCGATGGCATGGATACCCATATCGAGAAGTGCACCACCTCCGGCTAAACGCTTTTTGTAGAACCAGTCGCTCTGTGCCCAGCCAGGGTATGGACCACCATGGGCATATCGCACCCGGATCATAAATGGCGTTCCGAGTTGGCCTTTTTGGATGATCTCTTTGGCAGCGTTGTTCATTGCAACAAAACGGTGACTGAAAGCCACCATTGCTTTCGCGCCCGTTCGTCGCGCAACGCGAATCAAGTCTCGCGCCTCATCGAGCTGCAAGACCATGGGTTTTTCTATGAGGGTCGCCAGCCCACGGCTCAGTGCCTCACGAGCGTGGGGATAATGATACACGTTCGGTGTACATACAGAAACAACATCCACCGGCTCGTTTGACAGCATTTTTCGATAATCTCGATAGCGCCTCTGTTGCGGGACGCCATACTTGTCCCCCATCGCATTGAGACGTTTCTCATTGATGTCGCACAAGGCCCAAATTTCCACATGAGGACGCCCTGCAGCATACCCGTCGAGATGGACCTCTCCTATTGAACCAGTCCCGATTACTCCTACTTTAAGTCGTTTCACTCTCACCATGCTCCTATGTTTCTTGCTATGAACCGAAATCGATTCGAATAAATGAAGTCAAATCCGTTGTCCTCACCGCCTCGTTTTGTTCGGATGTGAACTTTGCGTGCAGCTAGTGTAACTCTATAGCGATAAGTCGCAATTGCGAAAAAGAGGTTAGACCCAATGAGCGAAAAGAGAAAACTTGTTCGACGATTATCTTTAATACTTGTGGTATGCCTGACGTTATGTGTGGTTATGAAAACCGAAATTTGGGGGCTAGCAGGAAAAGCCCATGCTTTATCTACGTCATCTCTCAGTCGCGCGTCTGCTCGGCGAACTGAGATTGTAGATGCAGCCGAGAAAGCGTTCCCGTCGATCGTGAGTGTCGGCGCCTCGAGAACCACGTATATGGTGAGTCCGTTCTTCGATTTTTTCTCGGACTTCGCTATTTTCCCCTACCAAGAAAAAATCCCATATCTTGGATCTGGGGTGATTGTCTCTGAAAATGGGCTCATTGTTACGAACTATCACGTCATTGAACAGGCTGAAGACGTATTTGTCACTCTCAGCGACGGTAGGGAGCTCCCAGCCACTGTTGTCGCGCGCGATCCGGTCCTCGACCTGGCCATCCTTAAGGTACAGGCAAAGAATCTTCCCGCCATCAAAATGGGAGACAGTGACGATCTCATGGTCGGGGAGTGGGTGCTGGCCGTCGGGAATCCATTTGGGAATCTGATTGGCGATCCGCATCCGACCGTTACCGTTGGCGTAGTAAGCGCCTTGCGCAGAAGCTTCCGATCTGCGGGACCGACGCCTAGGGTATATCAAGACATGATTCAGACCGATGCGGCTATCAATCCTGGGAATAGCGGTGGGGCGCTCGTGAATGTTGCAGGAGAGCTAGTGGGAATCAATACTTTCATTGTCTCGCGAAGTGGCGGATCCATTGGAATAGGCTTTGCGATCCCAGTAAACCGCGTGAAAGCTTTGGTGGATGAAGTTTCCAAGTTCGGACGACTCCGGCCCAAGCTCGTTGATTTTCGCGTTCAGAATGTGAATGCTCGAGTAGCGCGCATTCTTGGTTCGGAACTCACGAAAGGAGCCGTTGTCGCAGAAATTCAGAAAAATGGTCCCGCATACAAAGCTGGGCTCCGAGTGGGTGACATTATCACGAATGTGAATGGCCACCCGGTTGAAAATGCTGAAGATGTTTTTGCCAATATTTGGGCACAGCCTGTGGGGACGACTGTGCGCTGCCAGATCGAGAGAGGAGGAAAAAAACTCATGGTTGAGTTCACTGTTTCCGAGGCTCAAGAGTAGAGCCCAGCGTTGCTGCAAGTCTGGCTACAGTGCAGAATACGACGGAGAGAGCAAAAGTCACAGCATGGGGAAAGACAGTCTGTTGCTAACGGAAAAAGAAAAGATGACCGAGTCTCAAGAGCGCGAGCCCCTTTTAGTACTCCAGCATGTAATGAAAAAGTTCGGTGGAGTTGTCGCTTTGCGTGATGTGAATCTCGAAGTGTTCCCTGGTCTAGTGACCAGCCTTATTGGTCCGAATGGAGCTGGGAAGACCACTCTGTTCAATATCATTACGGGATGTATTGCTCCAACTTCTGGGCAGCTAGCTTTCCGAGATCGGAAAGGTAAGGTTCATAACATTGCTTGTCTTCGACCTGACAAAGTGGCTGCGCTCGGAATTGCAAGGACCTTTCAAAACATACGGCTTTTTTCTAATTTGACGGTCCTCGACAACGTTAAGATTGCCATGCACACTCGCACTCGTACTTCCCTCTTTGGAGCTATATTTCGACCGTCGTGGGTTCGCAATGAAGAAAAGGAAGTTGAAATCGCCGCCATGCGATATCTCGAATTTTGCGGCATTGCCCAGTATACGGACGAATTGGCGGGAAAGCTTCCGTACGGTCTTCAGCGGCGACTGGAAATAGCTCGGGCTCTTGCTGTGAATCCTTCGTTGCTCCTGCTCGACGAACCAGCTGCAGGAATGAATCCGGCTGAGTCTCAGGAGCTCATGAATCTCATTCGTGAAATCCTCGCGTGTGGGATTACCGTATTTCTCATAGAACATGACATGCGTGTGGTGATGAACATCTCAGACTGGATTTACGTTCTCGATTACGGTGAGATTATTGCTTCAGGTAAGCCAGCCGATGTGCAAAACGATCCCCGTGTTATTGAGGCATATCTTGGGACTCAGAGCGGAGAGCAAATAGCATGATAGAAGGAGCATCGCGACAGGGCGCTTCTCCCCTCCTCGAGCTGAGAAATGTGGAATCTGGCTACGGTCCTCTTTGCATTTTAAAAGGCATTTCGCTCACAGTCAATTCAGGAGAAATTGTCACTATCATTGGCGCGAATGGGGCGGGAAAGACAACGACGCTGAACACTATCTGTGGAATCGTCAAAGTGCGAAAGGGATCAATCCTTTTCGATAATAATGATATTACTCATTTGCCACCCCACGAGATCGCAGCTCTCGGTGTAGCTCATGTTCCAGAAGGGCGACGGTTATTCCCGGAGCTCACAGTGAAAGAGAATCTCGAAATGGGGGCTTTTCTGCGGCGCGACTCCCATGCTATACGCGAAGATATGGAACGCATGTTCGAGCTGTTTCCAGTCCTGCGGGAGCGGGCGCTGACGAGGGCTGGTAATCTTTCCGGTGGCGAGCAGCAAATGTGCGCAATTGCTCGTGGACTCATGGCTCGCCCCCGCATCCTCCTGCTCGATGAGCCGTCTCTCGGCCTCGCTCCTAAAATTGTCGTCCAGATTTTCGAAATTATCCGGCAAATCAATGCTATGGGAACCACGGTTCTCCTCGTCGAGCAAAATGCCCACATGGCTCTATCTATCGCCCATACTGGCTATGTTATTGCGACGGGAGAAATTACCCTCCAGGGGTCAGGCAAAGAGCTGCTAGGCAATGAGATGGTAAAACGGCTCTATCTTGGTGAGGCCTAACTATCGTTTGTCTGCTACATCTGAATCGAGATAGCGGTGAAGAAGAGGAGAGTATGCATCAATGCGGCGGTCTCTCAAAAACGGCCAATGCTGCCGCACTCGCTCTTGCTCCTCAGGGTTGCATTCCTCGATGAGGATTTCTTCCTTATCATGTGACGCCTTAGCGAGAATTTGGCCGAAGGGACCACAGATGAAGGAGCCACCCCAGAACTCGATCCCGCCATCTTTGGGCCCTTCATGTCCCACTCTGTTGGCAACCGCTACGTAAACTCCATTCGCAATGGCGTGTGCGCGTTGGATAGTTTCCCATGCACTGTGCTGCTCCTCTCCAAACTGTGCCTTTTCGGATGGATGCCATCCGATAGCGGTGGGATAGAAGAGTACATGTGCTCCTTGGAGAGCGGCTATACGTGCTGCTTCGGGATACCACTGATCCCAGCATATCAGCGGAGCAATCAACCCACAACTTGTGGCAATGGTCCGGAAACCTAAGTCACCTGGAGTGAAGTAGAATTTTTCGTAAAAAAGTGGATCGTCCGGGATATGCATTTTCCTGTAAATGCCAGCAATTTTCCCATCTGTATCAATAACCACAACTGTGTTGTGATAGAGTCCAGGTGCCCGTCTTTCGAAAATGGGAACCACCAACACCACTTGGCGTCGAGCAGCGGTTTCTCCGAGAGCTTGTGTGGACTCCCCTGGAATACTTTCCGCAAGTGCAAAATGAGCATGATCTTCTGACTGACAGAAATACTGAGTTCGGAAGAGTTCGGGAAGACAAATAATCTGCGCTCCTCGTTTGCTAGCTTGCTCTACGAAATCGCATGCTTTGCGAAGATTCTCGATGGGGTCCGGAGCACAGGACATCTGTATGACAGCAATGCGGAATGGGGAAAAATTGTGCACGCTATCAGAACTCCTCTTTTTGTGAATTACGTTTTCAGACTGCACCGTCTCTTCACGATGCTCATCACAACCAACGAAAGAGTTTCTACTCGACGAATTCGATTCGCGTTCCTGGTTTTACACGCTTTGCTAACTGCTCAGCGTCCCAGTTCGTGAGACGAATGCACCCGTGCGATGTATTTTTGCTAATATTTTCTGGATTTGGAGTCCCGTGTATTCCAACGCTTTTGCGTGATGTCCCAATCCAGACTTTTCCCACAGGGCTATTGGGACCTGGAGGAAGCATCTCTTCCGGCTCGTTGGGATCCGCATCCCAAAACAGTTTAGGCTGATACTTGAAGGGCGGATAGTAAATCACACTCGTTACCTGATAAGTCCCGAGAGGCAGTGGATCGTATTCACTGCCGAGTGTTGACGGATAATAGAACATGAATCGTCCTTGCGCATCGAATGCCATCGTCCATTTGTTGTGTTTGGAAACCCGAATGACGGCAACTTCCCCACGTTTCTCATCAATTCCGTCCAAAACATTGGGTGCGAGAATATGTTCACCCGCTTTGACGTTATCGAGATCAATTCCTGGATTCAATTTGCGCAACAGTGACTGGGAACAATGAAATTTCTCAGCCAGCTTCTCGCAAAGGCTTTCGTAAGGGAGCCATTTGAGTTTAGCCATAGCATGGTAATCGCGGGGAATCTCGTAGAACGGCCCTTTTACATCGTCCGCTGTGAGGGTGTAGTCAATGAGATATCCAACTTTGCTAAATTCTTCCAATCGGCTAAGCATGTGATCGTCGAGCTGCCCAGTTGCTGGCATCCCGTTATTCATTTGATAGACATATAAGGCTCGCCCAGTATTGTAGCCCCATCGCCCATCGATTTCACCGGGGGAGTACCCATGATAGTCGAGGAAGATCTGCAGCTTTAAAACATCGAGATCATCTTCAGGATCTCGAGGGAAATTAATTTTCTTGTTAGCTACCGAAGTCTGGCCCGCTCCTGGGGCTGGGACTGCCGTAGCAGCTCGTGCTCCTGGCTTTTCATCCGGGGGAATAACCTCCTCTACCCTGTATTCGAGCTTCGGCCCGGGATATTGCTGCCCCTGTTGCTCACTTGATTGTTCGCCCTCGGTACCTTCTACACGCATTGTCATCGATTTCGACTTTGTCGCGCTCTTCGCACTGAAAGGATTCTTTTTGAGTTTGAAAAGACCAAATCCCGCGGGAGGTGTTTTTGCAGGAGGTTCAGCTTCCTGCGCTATAAGGGGAAAAGAGAATGTGAAAAGCAAGACAATAAACAACAACCTGCGAGCACTCGCGTACGCTTGTCTATTGTGGACGGATGCATAACTACGCCTATTGAGCCAACTCATAAATCCTTTGCCATTCCTTAGTAGAATCCTCGATAACAGCTTTCTTTGGCTAAGACAATTTCCACCAAACTTGATTCGTTCGAATCACTGCGCGAGCATGCCGTGGGCAATCCTTAGCGCGCTGATTTGCGTGCCCACTGAAACGCTTCTTTGATTTTTTGCCACGCTAGTGCAGGATTTGCTGGTCTAATCCACGATAGATGCTCACACGCATAAATGCCCCACACAGCGATATTCCTGATTCCTGCGCTGACAATGAGTTGTACCGCTCGAACGAGCTCTTCCTCTTTTCCGGCTGGAATCCCGAATCCTTGAAGCCAAATCTGTCCCTCAAGACCATATCTGCTTGAGAGCTCGGCAATTTCACGCGAAGCGGTGCCAACAAATTCTTCCAGATCCCGTTTGGCAGCAAGCCAGTATGGATCAGTTCCAAAAACTTCGAGAGGTTTTATCTGTGCCAACCGCTCCCAATTCATCGTACCGTAAGAGTCCTTGTGTGGCAAAACACATAACGCGTTGCGAAGCCCGGCGGCAGCAGCGCTCTGACACAATTCAGTCAAGAATTCCCGCACACTGGCATCCTTTAATGACTTGACCTCATCTGTTTCTTCATGGGGCATCGGTTTCCCAAAACGGTTTTCAAAGGACTTTTGACAAAAAGTGCACCGACATCCCCATGTTCCTGGGCGCCCTCCAAGCCACGACGGTATGTAGAAATGAGGTTCATCCCAGAACGCCACATTCGCACCGGTGGACGCAGCTGCCTCAATCCATGAGCGCATAAAGTCCCGGAATTTTGGATTGTTTGGGCACGCTGCTCCTGTCGGTTTGCCGTCGCTAAGGATCTGCATGGCGTCGACGTTTTGCATAACAAAATTGGAAAAACTTTCACCCCCAAAAACCTTCCCCACACCCCATGGGTCGATCCACGCCTCCAAACCAGCGTCCGTGGTTGCTTGGACAAGATCTTTGACTGCCTCCTTGCAGAACACCATATCGTTCTCACTGAAAGTGTGAACGACGTAAGTGCAGCCCATTGACTTCAATTCTTCTAAATCTTCGAGGAAGTGCTTGAGAATACGATTTCCGAAATACGAGCAACCCAATTTTAGCATGAGCTCATTCTCTCTTATAGATTGATCGGGTTACTGGTTTGCGTGGAGCTAACAAGCGCCTTCAAGAGAATTCGTTGCGAACAAACCTATCACGAATAGCAGGCTTGTTTGGGGGTAACCAAGTATGCAGTTTTTGTGGGCGATTAGCTCAGCTGGTTAGAGCGTTGGCCTCACATGCCAAAGGTCACAGGTTCGAGTCCTGTATCGCCCACCATCCCCCCTTCTCACCTACAGATATGTGAGTTTTGCAGTTTTGTGCGAGTTTGTTTTGGAAAAAATGAATGCATCGATGAATAAACGAATGCTTATATGTGAAATATTTCACGATGACCGCAAAAACTGCCAAACAACCTCTTCCCCTCGAAGTCCTCGAGGTCATCGCACGGAGATTCGCAGCGCTTGCAGATGTCAATCGTCTGCGTATACTGCAAGCGTTACAGCATAAGCGCGAGACAACGGTCTCCCAACTCGCTGAAACACTCGACATCTCGCAACCAAATGTATCGAGTCACCTCACGGTGCTGCGAGCAGCAGGCTTTGTCACATGCCGGCGCGTCGGCAAAAACGCTTTCTATAGCCTCGCGGAGCCACGTGTGACAAACCTCTGCGAAATTGTATGCGCGAGTGTGAGAGACGAGCAAAAGCGCCTCGCAGAAGTTCTGGCGGGAACTTCTATTCGAGAGGGAACCGTGTCTGGCGTAATAGCGGTTTCGAAAACAGATAAGTAGATTTTATCATAGGAAGGATAATGACTATGAAGGTCGCAACAATTACTCCAGCCGAATTGTTTCAGATTGTGAACTCTGGCAGAGAGGTTGAAATCCTCGATGTCCGTACCCCCGCAGAATACGAGCAGGTTAAAATTCCCGGAGGCATAAATGTGCCGCTTAACCAGCTTGACGTCCATGAATACATGCGGAAACGCCAGAGAGCAGCGGACGAGCCTATTTATGTTTTGTGTAAGGGCGGAGTGCGTGCCCGCACTGCTTGTGAGCGCTTTCTCGAAGCAGGTTACCCCAACGTTGTCCTGATTGAAGGAGGAATCATGAGTTGGGAAAGCTGCGGCTTTCCTGTCGAAAGACAGGTGCCAAATGTCGAACATCAGGTGCGTTTGGTCGTCGGTGCTCTCAATCTCATCGGGGTTGCGCTTGGCGCATTTGTGAACCCTTGGTTTCTTCTTATCTCTGCGTTTTTGGGTTGTGGTTTGATCTATGCGGGGTTAACGGGGAAATGTCCTATGGCTGACGTTATTGCACGAATGCCATGGAATCGGGCGTCAATGCAAACTGCTTGCTGTGCGAATAACCGTTAATAAAAGGGGAAGCGCGAATGGGAAAAAAGATACTCATCATTGGTGGTGTTGCCGCTGGTGCAAGTTGTGCAGCGCGGGCGAGGCGCCTTTCGGAAGAGGCCGAAATTGTTATGGTGGAGAAAGGCCCCTATATCAGTTACGCGAACTGCGGTTTGCCGTACTATGTCGGAGGCGATATTGCTGACCGAAGCAAGCTCCTTGTTCAAACTGTAGAAGGATTTAGAGCCAGATTCAACGTCGATGTCCGGACCCTCACAGAAGCTACTCGAATTAACGTCGAGAGAAAATCAGTCGAACTGAGAGAAGTTGCCTCGGGGAAAACATACGAAGAAACGTATGACGAACTCGTCCTTGCAGTCGGATCAAAGGCAATCACTCCTCCAATTCCAGGGCTTGACCGTCAGGGGAATTTCTTCCTTCGTACCGTCCCTGACGTTGATGCAATTCAGGAGTGGCTTGGTTCCCATTCATGCCGGAGAGCTGTCGTCGTTGGCGGTGGCTATATCGGACTCGAGACTGCCGAGCAACTTCATCGCCGAGGATTAGAGGTCGCACTTGTTGAGGCACTCCCTCAAGTGATGTCTCCCTTCGATGCCGATATGGCTGCATACCTTCACGAAGAGCTGCATAAGCACGGCGTAAAACTCTACCTGAGTGACCCCGTTGCTTCTTTTGAAGAACCAAAACAAGGCGAGAAGTGCGAAGCCTCGGTAGTAGTGCTGAAAAGTGGTGCTCGGTTGCCAGCTGATATCGTCATATTGGGGTTAGGCGTGAAACCTGATACTGACCTAGCGAAGACTGCTGGCGTCAAGATAGGCGAAAAAGGCGGAATCGTCGTTGATGATTATATGCGGACGAGCGTTCCCAACATTTGGGCTGCTGGCGACGCCGTAGAAGTCAAAGACTTTGTCACAGGTGCGAAGTCGGTTGTCCCTCTTGCAGGACCAGCAAACCGCCAGGGGCGAATTATTGCAGACAACATATTCGGTGCTTCCATGCGCTACCCCGGCACGTTGGGTACATCAGTACTTCGAGTCTTCAGCATGACAGCGGCATGCACTGGTGCGAACGAGAAGACTTTGAAACGACTTGGCCTTTCTTACGAGGTTATTCATCTCCATCCCGCTTCCCATGCGAGTTATTATCCTGGTTCTCATCCAATTGCTATGAAAGTGATTTTTGACCCACAAACGGGAAAATTGCTCGGGGCTCAACTGGCTGGCGTAGATGGAGTGGATAAGCGAGTCGATGTGCTTGCCACTGCGATTAAAGCTGGTTTCACCGTGGATGATATTGCTGAGCTCGAGCTAGCGTACGCTCCTCCTTTTGGTTCAGCCAAAGATCCTGTTAATTTTGCTGGAATGATTGGGCAAAACATTCGCAGAGGATTAGTGCAGCAGGCTCAGTGGTACGAGATAAAGGAAGGCGCACCATTCGTGGTTTTGGATGTTCGCGACGAGTCGGAGCGCAAGCGAGGTGCTATTCCCGGATCAATTCATATACCCTTGAACGAGCTGCGCAACCGATTAAGTGAGCTTCCTCGCGATCGAGAAATTGTCGTTCACTGTGCAGTGGGATTGAGATCCTATTATGCAGCACGAATTCTCATGCAAAACGGCTTCAAGGTTCGTAATCTGAGTGGCGCGTACCGTACGTGGAAAACTGCTACGACGTGGGGCGGGGCTTGAGATCTCTGGCATGGCGAATCCGATCGATAAACAAGATCCCATCGAGATGATCGATCTCATGCTGGATGATCACCGCCTCAAAGCCTTGCGTCTCGAACACGCAAGGGTCACCGTGCTCATTTAGCGCTTCGACGAGAATCCGCTCTGCTCTCTCGATATGCGCGACATAATCAGGGACGGATAAGCATCCCTCGCGGAAGCTTATCCGTCCTTCTTTTGCTATAATGACCGGATTCACAAGAGTCATGCGACCATGATGGGGGACTGGACGTTTAGCACGCGTAGCATCGACCACTATAATCCGAATACTCTCACCTATCTGAGGTGCAGCAAGTCCAACGCCTGTGTGACTATCAAGAGTATCCCAAAGATCCCGTATGATGCTTTGCCATTGTGAGGGAGGCAACTCAGCACGGAGACTGACCTTTCGCAACAACGGGTTCGGAAGTGTGAGAATCGTGCGAATCCCCACGTTACAGCTCTCCTGCTTCAATCGGCTCGACCCGTGCCTCCACACCTATTTTGCGGGCAGCTTCTAACAGATCTTGCTCGAGAGCCACGAGATTGCAGTCCGCTTGAGCCTCTAGCCGAACCAAATAAACGGGAACCTCTGTCTTCTCAAGCAAGCGGGTAGCCATCTCCACGATGTTGGCTCCGTGTTTTGCAAGTGTTTCTGCGATCGTAGCAACAATTCCAACTTTGTTGGGGCCGACGACCGAAACAAAGAGATTCGCACGAGCGGGAGCAACCTCTTCGACTGCGTCGTCGATATGACAATGAAGCCCTAGCTTTGCGGCAATCTCGTGTAATTTTTCATCAGCGTTATGTAAGTCCCCGCCACGAGCTAAGAGCATGAGTGCGAAATTTCCAGAAAGACGAGTCATCGAGACATCCTCGATGTCAGCTCCGAGATCGGAAAGAACTCGAGCAATAGCAGCAATCAGACCCGGCCGATCCGCACCTGTAAAAGTTAGCAAGCGACGTGTCATGCTTCCAGCTACAGTCGATGAGCAAAATCGTTTAATAAAAAAAGGCGGCTGAGAATCCTTCCTCAGCTGCCAAGGTTTTTACTCTTTGTTTCTTCTGCAGTTTACGAAAGAATGCCAGCAATGGCTCGTACGGTGTCACGGGCAATCACAAGCTCTTCATCCGTAGGTACGACGAACACCTTTATTGGTGATTCGTGGGCTGTGATCTCTCCACCCTGGTTTCCCACTGAATTATTCCGACCTCGGTCGAGAATGATTCCTAATTTTTCGAGTCCTTCGAGACAGAGCTCTCGGACGACAGCACTATTTTCGCCGATTCCACCTGCAAACGCGATGTAATCAGTGCCCCCGAGCGCAGCATGGTAGGCACCGATGTACTTCCGCACGCGATAGCAGAAAGCTTTCACGGCCAAAGTCGCGCGTTCGTTTCCTTCGCGCATCGCCTCAATCAGCTCGCGCATGTCATTGGAAACACCAGAGATTCCCTTTAATCCGCTAAACTTGTTAAGCACGGTATTCATTTCTTGGACCGACTGGTCTTCCTTCGCCATCAGATAGAGAATAATTGCGGGATCGATATCCCCGCACCGAGTACCCATAATCAGCCCCTCCAGAGGGGTGAAACCCATGGAGGTATCGATGGAACGCCCACCATCTACAGCAGCAACTGAGCAGCCGTTGCCGAGATGAACAGTGATGATTTTGAATTCTTTTCTAGGACGTTTCGCAAAACGGGTTTCTACGGCGTAAGTCATGTATCGGTGCGAAGTGCCATGGAACCCGTAGCGGCGAATCTTATACTTTTGGTAAACTTCGTATGGAAGGGCGTAAATGTAAGCGTACTTAGGCATTGTTTGGTGAAACGAGGTATCAAAAACTGCGACATGAGGGACGTTCGGCAGTGCTTCTTGCATCAGCCGAATTCCCCGATAATTGTGCGGATTGTGCAGCGGAGCAAGCTCGAAACATTCCTGAATCTTCTCGAGAGCTTCCTTATCGATCAAACACGATTGCGTGAACGATTCACCACCATGAACTACGCGATGACCGACAGCCTCAATCTCTGAAACATCTTTGATCGTCCCCGCTTCCGGATGCGTAAGGAGAGAAAGGACCTCCTTGATGGCCGCATTGTGGTCAGGAATGTGCAACTCATCTTTGAAAGGTTCTTTGCCTGGGGCCTGAAATTTGACTGTCGAAGTTGTCGCACCAATCTTATCGACAAGCCCGCGCCCCAATTTTTTCTCTGTTCCCTGTTGAATGGCTTCGAGGCTCGTTTCGATGAGCTCAAATTTGACAGAAGAACTGCCGACGTTAAGAACGAGTACTTTCATGGAAATAATTCCTCAATCGCTAGAATGAAAAATGGCAATAAGCAACCGCCTATTTTACCACGGTTTAGAATTTTTACTCACAGAGAATCAAACATGGCCCAAATAAGCCGGTAATAGAGCAACTTCATGCAAAATCTTAACTAAACCAACACTGTGAATTCGTTATGATTTGTCCTTTTGCGAAAGGTGTAAACTATGTTCTCCGCACCTTTCACACATTTTTCCTCTCGCTGCTCGATCGAAAGTTGTCCGCAAAAATTCACGGACAGTCTCGTTCTCTCACGACTTACTCAGATTGAACATGCGATATGAGAGGCTAATGAGATCGCTGAGACAACTCTCTGTCGATAATGTGCTCGTGCCGGGCTTACATAAGCGCTCCACATAAGTGAATTGCTTCATCTAATTGTTGTTGTGCTCGTTCCACGTATACCTGGACCTTCTGCAGCTTACGGTAAAGCGTTCGGATCTGCTTGTCCGGTTCTGATTGGACTTCCGCATGGGATACGCTAAATTCTTGGTTTTGCTAGTTTCTTGCCTTAGGCGGGCTCAAACACAAAATGATGTCGCGTTTTTCACATTTCTGCCACAGACGAGAAATTGACCTCGTGAGACAATGGCGTAAACAACGGCAGCAAATACTCGAAAAAGAGAAGGGACGGTCCACAAATGTCGGCGCTTGTTGGAGTGGTGATGGGATCCCAGTCCGACTGGGACACAATGAAGCACTGTGTCGAAACATTGCGGCATTTCGGCATTCCTTTTGAGGTACATGTTTACTCGGCGCACCGGACGCCGGATGCCGCTCTTGCCTTTGCTGAACAAGCAGCAGAGCGGGGGCTTAAAGTTATTATTGCTGCAGCAGGAGGCGCTGCTCATCTTGCAGGTGTGCTGGCTTCAAAAACAATACTTCCCGTTCTTGCTGTCCCGATGGTATCAGATCCTCTCCGCGGAATTGATTCGCTGTTGTCAATGGTTCAAATGCCCAGCGGCATTCCAGTAGGGACTCTTGCAATCGGCAAAGCTGGGGCAGTCAACGCAGCTCTTCTTGCAATCTCTATTTTAGCTCTCAACGACGCAAACCTAGCTCGAGCGCTTGTTGAGTTCCGCCGCTCTCAGACACAAAAAGTCCTCGAAGCCGACGCTAAAGCGCAGCGCATGGAGTTCTAGGAGCCTCACTTTGCGGGAGCTTTCATTTTTCCTTATTTTTAGCTTACAAGAACGCTTTAAAATCCGCATGCCATGCGAATTGCCTCAAGGCGCTTTGGTTAGTTTTGTCCGAAAGACTGAAAAAGGTTAGAAGTCATCTATGGATAATCAGCTTAGCAATACCGGTGATTTGAGACAAAGCAAAGCCTTCTCTGCGAAAAAACGATTTTTCTTTCCGATTCTTTTTCTTTTGCTCGGACTCGTTACCATCCCTCTAGAGCCGGGCTTGTTTTTCACTCTCCGAGAGATTCTTGAGAAACTTCCTCTCAAGCACCTTTACGCGATCGCATTGCAGTTCGCTAATCCATTCTTGCCCATCATTATTGCTGCCACAATTGTTTTTCTGGATCGGAAACGGCGTCATCTCGTTATCTATTTGGTTCTCGCCATGCTTGTGGCGGGTGCGGTGAATAGTTCTGTCAAGGAATTAGCTGGAAGGCGGCGCCCAGAATGGTCCGTTGCTCTTAATGAGGAACGCGAGGCAGATTTGCGGAAGCTGGCGCAAAAACATCCGGGGAAGTTTGTGCCCGTTGAGCGACGTGATATTTGGGGAGGACTCCGGCGCGATCGTGTCTTTTTCTTGGATAAAGACGCGTCTTTCCCATCAGGGCATGCGTGCGCTGCTTTTTCGCTGGCAGCTTTTCTGTGCTTTGTTTACCCACGAGGACGGATCCTCTGGCTCACTTTAGCGGTGCTCTCCGCTCTCGTACGGGTCAAATCTGCGCATCATTATCCTTCTGACATTATGGTTGGAGGGGCGCTTGCCTGGCTGATCTCACAATGGGTATTTTCCTGGCAGTGGCCCCTGCGCCTCATGGAGAGACTTAGCAGTCGTTGGTTATCAAGTTCAACCCAAGAAAATTCCGCAGCAAGAATGAACGTGCACTTTGAGGACACTTCCGCTACCTGAATGGGAAGGAATTACTGTCTTCCTTTGATTGAGTCCACGAAGACAAAAATCAGCTCAAAAGCTGCCAATGGACTCGTTCCTCATTGGTTCATAGACGCAAGAAATTCCTCGTTGGATTTCGTTTTGCTCAGCCGTTCGAGGAGAAATTCCATCGCCTCGACAGCGGACATCTCTGTGAGAACCTTTCGCAACAGCCACACACGATGAAGAACTTTTGGAGGCAAAAGAAGTTCCTCTTTCCGCGTTCCGCTGCGAAGAAGGTCTATGGCAGGGAAAATTCGACGATCAGCTAACTTTCTATCGAGATTTATCTCGCTGTTACCTGTTCCCTTGAACTCTTCGAAAATCACGTCATCCATTCGGCTCCCTGTTTCGATGAGAGCTGTCGCGATAATCGTAAGGGAGCCACCTTCTTCAATGTTGCGTGCCGCACCGAAGAAACGCTTTGGGCGCTGGAGAGCATTGGAATCGATTCCGCCCGAGAGCACCTTTCCCGACGAAGGGCAGACCGTGTTGTAAGCACGCGCCAAGCGGGTAATCGAGTCGAGCAAGATCACCACATCGCGGCCATATTCCACCATTCGCTTAGCTTTCTCAATAACCATTTCGGCCACTTGCACATGGCGTTCAGCTGGCTCGTCAAAGGTCGAACTTACGACCTCGCCTTTGACGTTGCGTTCCATGTCAGTCACTTCTTCCGGTCGCTCGTCGATGAGTAGAACAATGAGATAAATCTCTGGATGATTCGCTGTGATCGCATTCGCAATCTTCTGAAGAATGACCGTTTTTCCTGTTCGGGGAGGGGCCACAATCAGAGCACGTTGACCTTTACCGAGGGGAATAAGAAGATCCAGAACACGCGTTGTCAGCTCCTTAGGAGTTGTTTCAAGACGAATACGCTCCTGGGGATACAGTGGCGTGAGATTTTCAAAGATTGTCTTATCGCGTGCCGCTTCTGGCGGTTCATCGTTTATCTTTTCAACCTTTAGGAGAGCAAAATAGCGTTCATTATCTTTCGGTGGACGGATTTCGCCGACTACATAGTCTCCTTTGCGAAGATTGAACCGACGAATCTGCGACGGCGAAACGTAAATATCGTCAGGACCTGGAAGATAATTGTAGGTCTGAGATCGCAAAAAACCGAACCCGTCCTGCAATATCTCGAGAACGCCCTCACCACGCAATGTTTCTGTCTCGCTCTGCTTTTCCTCCTGGCTCTTCTGCTGTGTGGCCTGAAGGATTTTCATGATGAGGTCTTGCTTGCGCAGGTTGGAATAACCTTCTACGTTGAGCTCCTTTGCCATCTTTGTGAGCTCAGGAACGGTCAGTTTTCTTAGTGCTTCGATGTCCACTTTGGACTCTCCTCGGTTGGTTATAAGACTTGTTTTAAGTCGAATTTGTAATATGCCATAATGCGGCTGAATTTCTAAGACCTAGCAGTTTCTTTTGCAGCCACACAATCTCAGTGTGGGCAAACTTTCACTCTGTGCGACGGGAAGGCCTGAACGCGTGGAGGGCCTTAAGCAATTCTGTAACTTGCTGGCGTGTTTCCTCTAGCGTTCCGCTGTTGTCGATCACAAAATCGGCAAAGTTAACTTTTTCCTCGTCTGACATTTGAGCCCGCAGACGTCTTTGGATTTCGCTATCATCCCATCCGTTTCTACGGCGCAATCTTTCCCGGCGGACCTCATCGTCCGTCACCACGACAACGATATAGTCCACCAAATGCTGGAGCTGGTTCTCGAGCAAGAGGGGAACCATGAAAACGACGAGCGGTTCCTTCTCATAGCTCTTTAAGAGACGTAATTCTTCTTCTCGCACTTTAGGGTGCACAATCGAATTAAGCAGCTGACGTTTCGCGTCGTCACTAAAAACAATCTTTGCGAGCTTTTGCCGATCTATCTCTCGCTCCGGAGTAAGAATGTCTTCTCCAAAGGCTTTGACCAGTTCGCTGTACGCACTTCCTCCGCGTGCACATACCCGGTGAGCTATTTCATCGGCGTCAATGACTTTTGCATTGCCGAGTTCAGCGAGCAAAGACGCCACCGTACTTTTTCCGCTTCCCAACGATCCAGTTAACCCAATTATCACTGAGGATTCTCGATTTCTGGGATAAGCTTACGGTATGCGACTAAGCAAAACGAAATACTGCCACCCTTCGGAATTATTTCCGAGGTGCGCCGCTGTTTTCTCTTTGCCATCCGCAGAGCGAGTACAACCGCGCTACAACGTTGAGCAAACTCTTCGCATCGCCTCAATTGTATAGTCCACCTGTTCCTTAGTGAGAACTAGTGGCGGACAGAATCGGATTGAGGCGCTCCCGCAGCCCAGAATCAGGATTCCTTCGTAGAACATTCTTTTAACGATCTCGTTGCGTAGCTCAGGTGAAGGAACTCCATCTTTGTCGACCACGTCGATTCCAATCATCAGTCCGATGCCGCGAGCATTTGCGAGGTGCTTAACCTCCTGTGAAATTTCGGCGAGACGAGCTTTCAAATAGTCGCCGACCTCCGTTGCGTTTTGCATGAGACATTGTTCAAGAAGGTCAAGAGTTGCGTTGGCTGCCGCGCATGCAACAGGGTTTCCGCCGAAAGTTGAAGCGTGTTGGCCTGGTTGCCAATTCATGACGTCGGCGCGTGCAATGACTGCACCCAGGGGCAAGCCAGAAGCAATGCCCTTGGCCGTACAAATGATATCCGGCTCCAGCTCAAAGTGTTCGCATGCAAACATCTTGCCGGTTCTGCCCATTCCGCACTGAACTTCATCCGCAACTAGCAGAATTCCGTAGCGAGTACAGAGTTCGCGAAGTTCTTTGAGCCACTGTTTGGACGGAACAATGTAGCCACCTTCGCCCTGGATGGGCTCGACAAATACCGCCGCAAAATTCCCCTCATCGATTACTCGCTTGATAACGTCGCGTTCTATCGAATCCACCGGCTGCTGATAATTTACGTGAACAACGCCGCTCAGGAATGGACCAAAATTCTTCCTTTGGATGTTCTTGCTTGAGGTAAGCGAAAGAGCCCCCATAGTCCGACCATGGAAGGAGCCGTAAAATGCAAGCATTTGGTGTCCGCGTGTATAGTGTCTGGCAAGCTTGATGGCGCATTCGATCGATTCTGCACCGGAATTAGTGAAGAAAACGCGCTTGGGGCCCTTGATAGGTGCGTGTGATGCCAGCCGTTCCGCAAGGCGGATCTGAACTTCATAATAGAAGTCTGTTCCGCTCATGTGAAGGAACTTCTCTGCCTGTTCTCGAATGGCATTGACGACGTAAGGATGGCTGTGTCCTGTAGAGCAAACTGCAATGCCCGCAGCCAGATCGAGAAAACGGTTCCCATCGACATCCCACACGATGCAGCCTTCACCTCGCTCCATGACGAAACCGTAGTCTCTCGTGTACGAGGGAGACATGATTGCACGGTCGCGCTCTATAATGGCAGTTGCTTTGGGACCCGGTGGAGTGATTTTGATTTCAGGCAAATAATTATTCATCTTAACATCCAACTCCTTCGTCTTCGACATTTTTCTGTCTTCCCCTCCAATATTTTCTCATTCTCATTGCCCAAAGCATGAAAACTGCCACTGTTGAAACGTCCAGTGAAACGCTCTTGTCTAGAAAAACTTTTCAATGCGCGCTTTATTTCGTAAATCTTGATACCATCTCAAATAGAGCTCACGCTGCTTAAAGCGTGTATAGGCTGATCGTAGCGCTGTCGGATACTTTTCCCGAACCATGAGAATATGGAAGCCGCGACTAGTCCGGATAACGTCGCTGACCTCGCCTACCTTCAGCTTAAAAGCTACTTCAGCTATTTCTGGTGGAAGCTTTCCTTTGGTAACATAGCCGTGGTCGCCGCAGCGCCTCGAAGTCTTGATGTCATGAGAATATCTGAGTGCGAGGTCGCAAAAGTCGGCTCCCTCCAGAAGCATTTGGCGGATGTTTTTCGCCATTCGTTCCGCCATTGCGAGGCCTTGAGTGGAAGTGCCGGTGCTAGCACTGAGAAAGATCTCCGACAGTCGAATTTCAGGCTCGCCGCCACCCGCTACTGGGCGTTGCTTGCGAAAACGCGCAAGTTCTTCTTCCGTCGGCGTAGGCACTTTGTCAGCCATACTCTCTTCGATCTTCATTCCGATGAGCTGGGTGCGAGCGAACTGTTTGATATCCTCCAGTGTCCAGCCGCAAGAAATCAGCAGATCTTGTACTTTCTGTCCGGGAGGAAGCTTCGCGTTGGTCTTCTCGATCGAGGCTTGTATCTCTTCATCTGAAACAACGATGCCATGTTCGCGAGCATACTTGTCCAATAGGATGCGAGCCACAAGTTGGTCAAATGCAGGAGCAGATAAAGCGCCCAAGAGACCAAGCTCTTCATCTTTTGTTCGGGGCACAGGCATCTGAGTAAATTTCTGATTCGCTTGTGCAAACTTCAGTTCGGCCACCAGGCGTTTTTCCGTGATGGTGGTTCCTTCGACTATTGCTACAATGCGTTGCCCACTAGCATCCCGCGGGCATTTCGACAAATCGAGTGGGGGAAAGGCTGAAAGCTGTTGTTTCGGAAGGGCTTTCTCTGCCTTTGATCGCGACGGTACATTCTGCAGCTCGACAGTTGGCAGTGGAAGCTTCTGCTTTGCTGCACTCGCACCCATTTCAAGAAAGAGCGAAAGAATTAGCAAAAGAGACAAACTGCTTTTCCGACAAAAACTAGCCTTGTCCCTCATTTCATTCCTAACGTTTCCGAGGTTTTCTTTAATTGTGTGTCGATAAAGCGTAGCTTCTAACTTAAGCACTGCAAGTACTGAATAAGACCCGCTGGGCTCTGTGCAGCACTACTGCATGGCATCGGATTCGTTCATAATGGATGATGTGCACCCTGGAGGAAAACCAACCGCTCGTGTGCGGTGGCAACTCCTCTCTCTCTTGCGGCCCTACTGGCACCTCGTCGTGCTTTCTAGCGTTATTTCTCTCGCTATGGCCGGTCTGCAGCTCGTCGGCCCGTATCTTGTCAAATTGACGATAGACAGGTACATCGCCGTTGCAAACGTGTCTGGAGTTGTGGGGATGAGCCTTTTATATACTGGGGTCGCCCTCCTCATTTTCCTGTTGGAATTCTTCCAGGGGCTTCTCATTGCTTGGGTGGGACAGCAGGGCATGCGACGCCTCCGTCAGCAGCTGTTTTCTCATCTGCAACACCTTGACGTGCGATTCTTTGATCGGAATCCGGTGGGACGCCTTCTGACTCGCATTACGAGCGACGTTCAAGCTCTCAATGAGCTCTTTTCGCAAGGCGTTATGACTGTGGCGGGAGACGTATTTCTTTTGTTCGCCATCTTGGGACTCATGTTTTACATTAGTGTGCCGCTGACATTGTTAGTTCTCATTACCGTCCCCATGCTCATGTTGAGCGGCTATCTTTTTAGCAAATACGTCCGCGAGGCATATCGTCAGGTTCGGTCTGCGCTCTCACATATGAACGCTTATCTCCAAGAGGCTATCGGTGGCATACGCACAATCGTCGCCTATAATGCCCAACCACTCGTCGAAAAGCGATTTGTGGAACTCAATGACACCTTTCGGGCTGCCAATATGCAAACGGTCTTCTGCCATGCAGTATTCCTTCCAGTCGTTGAACTCATCGGGGCAGTGGCCGTTGCCTTAATTATCTGGTATGGTGGACTGAGCACTTTAAATGGCTCGCTCACAATCGGCACAGTGGTTCTCTTTATCCAATACAGTCAGCGCCTCTTTCAGCCCGTAAAAGACTTGAGTGATAAATTTAATATCTATCAGACCGCAATCGCTGCTGCAGAGCGTCTCTATAAGCTTCTCGAAACAAAACCCCAGATTGTAAATTCTAGCTCAGGCGCGCACAGGTTGCATAATTTGAAGCACGAAATACGCTTCGAAAATGTCTGGTTTGCATATGACGACCAAGAGTGGGTCTTAAAAGGCACCTCGTTCACTATTAAGCGTGGAGAGACCGTTGCGATCGTCGGGCCAACAGGCAGCGGGAAAAGTACGATTGTCTCTCTTCTTGCACGCTTCTATGATGTGAGCAGGGGAAGAATTCTGGTCGACAACATCGATATTCGAGACATCGATCTTCAGAGTTTGCGTCGACTCGTGACTGTGGTCTCTCAGGACGTGTTTCTCTTTAGCGGGAGCATTGCTGACAACATTCGTCTCGGAAACTCGTCTATCCCTCTCGAACGAGTCGTTGAGTGTGCCCGATTAGTGAATGCGGCTTCTTTTATTGAGCGACTTCCCCAAGGTTACAATTATGAGATTCGCGAACGAGGCGCAACACTTTCCGTTGGCCAGAAACAATTACTCGCTCTTGCACGTGCACTCGCCTTTGACGCGCCTGTGCTCGTTCTCGACGAAGCAACAGCAAACATCGACACAGAAACAGAACGACTCATACAGGACGCACTCGATAAGCTTCTCGTTGGAAGGACGGCACTCATCGTTGCCCACCGACTCTCTACAATCCAGAAAGCGAACAGAATTCTTGTTGTCCACCACGGCCGTATCGTGGAAGAAGGAACGCACGAAGAGCTTTTGAAACTCGATGGAATTTACAAAAAGCTCTACGAGTTGCAGTTCAATCTCTCACTTGGCCCAAAACAGTCAGTGCTTCGTTAAGAACACACAAAATAAATCTCATGCACTTTCTGCCAGCGCTTGCTCGAAAATAACCAGCGCTTGATCACAAAGCTCTTTGGTAACGATCAGGGGAGGACTCATTCGGATGACAGCTTCATTAAGCAATGTTGTTTCTAGGATGAGGCCTTTTTCTCGAGCACTATTCACAACGCGACGAGCACACGTGTCACTTTCCATTTCCACACCTATCATGAGTCCCAACCCACGCACATCCGCAATACATCGATAGGACTTTTTGAGACGCTCAAGTTGCTTTTTCAAATATTCTCCTTGAATGCGTGAATTAGAGAGAAGGTGTTCTTCCTCAATGACCTGAAGTCCGGCGAGACCTGCAGCGCAGCTAACTGGATGGCCACCAAAGGTAGTGATATGTGAGAAGGGGGGCACTGCGGCGAACTGATGAAGCATTTCTCTTTTGCCAAGAAGTGCTGCGAGGGGATAGCCAGCCCCAAGAGCTTTTGCCAACGTAATGACGTCGGGAACTATTCCAAATTTCTGAGCAGCGAACCATTCTCCTATTCGTCCAAAGGCGGTTTGAACCTCATCGAAAATCAGCAGAGAGCCAACCTCGTCGCAGCGTCGCCGCAATGCAGTCAAAAATTCTCCGCTGGGGACTATGATCCCACCTTCTCCTTGGATTGGCTCGACAATAACGGCTGCAACGTCGTTATCAATGAGATGAAAATCACAATCCGAATTATAAGTGAGAAAACGCACGTCGAGTAATATGTGGTCGTAGGGAGCTCTGAATCCGGCATGACCAAAGCACGAAGCTGCTCCTACTGTATCGCCGTGATAGGCTCCGTGAAATGCACAGAAAGTTTTTCGGCCGGTCAATTTAGCTGCCATTTTTATAGCAGCATCGTTCGCTTCGGCTCCAGTTGTTAAGAAATAGACACAGTTGAGACCAGGGGGAGCAACGGAAACAAGACGCGCGGCAAGCTCAACTTGGGGCGCTTGAATGTGCTCGCCATACACCATGGTGTGTGCATAGCACCTGATTTGTTTCTCAACAGCTTGCACAATGCGGGGATGGCAATGGCCAGCATTTGTCACCGCTATCCCTGCAATGAAATCGATGTACTCTTTTCCGTTACTGTCGTAGAAATAGCATCCCTCAGCACGGACAACGGGAAAACGGGAGGAGAATGGCGAAGTCTGTGCAATGTGCTCTAAAAAAAGTTTTTCGAGATCGTGGCGTGTTTTGGGATCCATTGTTCGTGCTGTCTTGTTTTTGTGATGCGCCGACAATACCTCTAGTTTTTCTTCAGCAACAACAGAAAAATTGAAACAAAACTCTTGAGTTTGCACTCGCCGGACAATTCAAGTGGATGGTTGAGAACAGTTTCTGCACGTTCTGGTAGCCAAGAGAGATGTACTTTGAATCGAACTTGAACTGAATGTTCAAAAGTCGCGCTTTTTCAAGAAAAGACGATTTGTAGCTTGTTTTGAAAATCGTGTTGGGTAAGTGACGCGAATTAGTATGATGAAGAGAGAAAGAGGTAGCCGCAAATCGAGAGAGCAAGTCTATGCGAGGAGACCCCTCCGCAGGTCGCGAGAGACGGGATACCCCAAGCTGCGGCTGTTCTATATTATTGGAACGATTTGCGCGGTGCTCGCTATTGTCCACGCGGGTTATCGGGCACTTTTGGATGCCCCGTATTTCCAGTTGAAAGAGATCCGAATCTCGGGGGTGTCACCGTCGCTGAAGAGCGAATTGCGTCAGCTCGTCCAAGAGATCGTGGGACCGGACGCAAATACGCTTTCACTTGATATTCGCCGATTGCGTGAGCGCATCAGGGAGCATCCGCGACTAAAATCCGTCACTGCTGAGATAAGCTACCCTTCCACAGTCCTCATAGCTGCAGTGGAAAGAACTCCTGCTGCTATCGTCAGCGCCGATGGCTTTTACCTCGTCTCGCAGGATGGGGTAGTAATCGAACGTCTTCGTCCGGCAGATCTGCGCACTTATGATTTGCCTTATCTGACAGGGGTTCCACCAGAAAAGATCGAAATTGGCAAGCGCATTGCCTCGGCGGGGGTGAGCCGTGCACTTGATATGCTCGAGTTGCTCAAAAAGCGCAATCCAGATCTTTATTCCCGTTTCAGTGAAGTCAATGTTTCGCAGGACCCCATTTCCCGCACTGACAATGTGACAGCTCGTCTTCGCGGAGGTATGGAAGTGCGCTTTGGCGAGGCTAACCCTGTTGAAAAACTGCCACTCCTCGATTTCTTCATTCAGTTGCAACAGCGTGCGGGGGCTGATCCCTTCAACATGGCATACGTAGACCTCAGAGTACCGAATCAGATAGTGTACTTGGATCGCCTTACTGCCCAAGCTCTCCGCTCCGGTGCAATCGATCCCGCATGGGGAAGCCTGGGGGGGGATAATTCTGGGCAGGCCGAAAAAGGATCAAGATCCTCTGGTAGTGACGAGCGTGCTCTGCCCAAGCAGGACCAAAAGGAGTCTGACTCCGGCACTCCTGCTTCAACCCAACGTGCCAAGGCAGGCAAAAAAAATACAGTGACGGAGAACAATGGGGCGGGCAGTGAGAGTATGGAACAACATTCTTCTGGAGAACCTCTTATTGCGCCGCCTTCTATTGAGGAAGAGATCGGGCGAGGCCCACGTTGGCGGCTCAAAAACCCCTTGCGAATATTCCGACAGAGAAATCGTGAAAGCAGTGATGATCCAGTTATCTTAGCACCCGCTGAATCCAGTGATTAGTTCAGGGAGTTGTTACTCAGAATGATTATGGGGCAAAAATCCTGCCGTGTTGCGGCGCTTGATATTGGCACCACCAAGATCTGTGCATTGCAGGCTGTGATGAACGAGGACGGTACCATTAGACGCCTCGGGTTAGGTCGTGTTCCTTCGAGTGGACTTCGAGCTGGCCAAGTTTCAGATATTGATGCGCTTGCTGTCGCCATAAGAGATGCGGTGGACAGATGTCAAAAAGACTCTGGCAAGGCTATTAAGAGTGTGTACGTTGGGCTAGCTGGAAATCACGCAATTAGCAAAAACGCTGAGATGGTTGTAAACATTTCCTCGTCCGGGGGAGTGAAAAACAAAGATATCGAAAGAGCGATCGAGGCGGCAACGCAGAGTATCTCCGCTGGTGACAACCGATATCGGCTTATTAACAGGATTATTACTGGTTTTACCGTCGACAATGTACCTGTTCAGAATCCGCTCGGCATGCACGGCAGGAATCTGGGAGTGAAACTCCATTTGGTCTATGCAAATAAGCATAGTTTGCAAAATATTCTCGCGAGTCTTCATAGAGCCAGCCTTAACTGTGTCGAAGTTATTCTGGAAAGTTATGCTTCCGGATTGGCGGTGCTCGATGAGGAGATGATGAATGCAGGAGTGGTCCTCGTCGACATCGGAGGAGGCACAACAGACATTGCTGTTTTTAGCGGGGGCTCTCTTGTTTACACTGATGTGGTGCCCTATGCAGGGGAGATGGTGACAAATGATCTCAGCGACTTTCTGCGTTGTAGTTTCGACGAGGCAGAATGCGTCAAAAAGTCCTACGCTCGAGAAAGTGCTGCCCAAAATCCCCAGTGGCAACAACAGCAAATTACCGTGAGAAACGTTATAACGGGGCAGCATACAAATCATTCTCTTGGAGATCTTACGATCCCAATTGAGGCCCGCGTCGAGGAGATTCTCACCATGGTCCAGGAGAAACTCGTGAAAAACAATATCTATGCGTACGGTATTGCCCGTGGCGTGGTCCTCACAGGAGGCACTGCCTTGATGCCAATAGTCCAACAGACTGCCCAACGAATATTTAGTAACTCTCAGTATTCCCTTGGCCTACGTGGAATCCAGGGGCCCCCGGCAGTCTGTGTAGGAAAACCTTTGCCCCATTTCAAAAGTATGAATGATATGAGTGACTTTCCCTGCTATGCCACAGTGCTAGGACTGGCATACTATGGTCTGTCGGGGACGTCGATTGCGGCATCTAGCCCTTACGGGAGAACATGGTGGCAAACAGTCAGCGATTTTTTCGCCCGCATGTGTGGCTTGCGTTGAGAATCGCGCTTTCTGAGAATGGCTTGTTGAAACTGGTGCGGGCGAGAGGACTTGAACCTCCACTCCATCGCTGGAACCGGATCCTAAGTCCGGCGCGTCTGCCATTCCGCCACGCCCGCCTTTAGGAATTTTTGATCCGGTCTCATTTACGTGCTCTGTGGCTGACCTATTCGCCTTTGAGTTGACCAGATATCTCTATTGGGTCGATAAAGCCGACTCTAACATCCAAAATTGACTGAGAAAGACCACCGCATGATGAGACGACGAAGAGCTCTATTTTTCGCGTTACTATGTTCGTTTTTATTTTCCTTGTTTCCCTCTGGAGCAGAGACTGCAAAAAACAATGTTTCTGCCCCAAAGGATGTTTTTGCTCCCAAGAGCGTCACATCTACCACTACTGTCGCCGAACCGGTGTCGCCTTCCGATACGTCGGCTGGGCATCAGGCCGGGCTTGTGGAGGAAGTGCTCGTTGCTCTTATTCTGATCCTTCTCGCAGCTAAAGTTGGGGGAGATATTTTTGAACGTTTTGGACAGCCTGCCGTTCTCGGTGAGTTGATTTTTGGAATGGTTATTGGAAATTCTGCACTGCTGCCGTTGGGCTCTGTGGGAACAGTTCTTAGTAACATTGTACACGATCCTGCTGTAGACTCTTTTGTAACTTTGTTAGCAGAAATTGGCGTGGTACTGCTCCTATTCGAGGTCGGACTGGAATCGACTGTTTATGAAATGATGTCTGTCGGGCCATCGGCATTTCTTGTAGCGTGTCTCGGTGTTGTGGCTCCGGTTGCCCTGGGATTTGTGGTCGGAGAAATTTTTCTACCTGAAGAACCGTGGACCGTCCATTTGTTTCTTGGCGCAGTGCTTGCGGCGACAAGTGTAGGAATCACCGCGCGCGTGCTTTCTGACCTGGGCAAAATGCATCTGCGTGAGTCGAAGATCATTCTCGGTGCCGCTGTCATTGATGATGTTCTCGGTCTGATAACGTTAGCTGCTGTGCAGGGCATTATCACTGCCGCCGGTTCTGGAGAGGGCGTAAGTATTGTCGCTATCGGTTGGATTGTGTTAAAAGCATTCCTCTTCTTTGCAGGGGCAATTATTCTCGGACTTTTCGTGTCAAAGCGCTTTTACAAATTTGCTTCGTATCTGCGGGGCAAAGGTATCCTTCTCACGGCAACTCTCATTTGGTGTTTTGGCCTCGCGTACATCGCGTCCAGAATTGGACTGGCTCCCATCGTCGGAGCTTTTGCCGCTGGACTTGTTCTCGAAGAAGCAACGTTTATCGATTGGGAAGGCCGGGAGGAACAGTTGGAGAAACTGTTGCGACCAGTGTGCGATTTTCTGGTACCGGTGTTTTTCGTTCACATGGGAATGAAAGTTCATCTCGAAGTCTTTGGGAAGCTCGATGTCCTCTGGCTTGCCACAGCGCTTACACTAGCTGCAATTCTTGGCAAGCAAATCTGTTCTCTGGGGGTTCTCGAAAAAGGGGTTGGCAGATTAGTGGTAGGGCTCGGTATGATTCCACGAGGTGAAGTGGGACTTATCGTCGCAAGTATTGGCGCGGGAATGAGGACACCAGAGGGGCATCCTGTGATTAACGTTCAGACATTCTCTGCCACGGTTATCATGGTCGTTATCACGACAGTGGTGACGCCTCCCTTGCTCCAGTGGGGGCTTAGACGGCTAGAGAGAAAGACAGGGATGGCTCCTCGTCCGGAATAAAAGAACTCGCCGCCCAAAACTTTTAGACCTCAAGGGTGGTTGAATCGATAAATCTCGAGAAGCCCCCGCAAAGTCAAATCTTCATGGATAGCGCTAACGTATCGCGAACGGCCAATGAGAACTTGCGCGAGGCCACCTGTGGCAACTGTGGTGGTGGTGTATCCAAGCTCCTTCCACATATCCTCCAGAAGGCGGTCAATTGCACCAACCATGCCGTTGAGCAATCCTGACCGAATGCTCTCAACCGTTGTTCGCCCAATCGCATGATGAGGCTCATGTGGTGCCACTCGGGGGAGTCGTGCTGTCTTGCGTGCGAGCGCTTCTGCTGAGATTTCAATCCCGGGAAGTATTGCCCCCCCGAGATATTCGCTGTCCTTGCTTACTACGTCTAGTGTCACTGCCGTCCCGATATCCACAATGATGAGCGGTGCTCCGTAAATCATTGTGCCGCCTACCGCGTTTGCAAGGCGATCGACTCCTACTTCATTTGGTTTTGCGTAACAGTTCTTCACAGCCATGGGGGTGGCATGAGTGACATGAAACGGCTTGCGGTGAAAGAGCTGTTGGAGGGCACTATCCAGTGTATCCGAAAGAACGGGGACAACACTTCCAATGACTAAAGCATCGACTGCGCTCAATGGGCACTGTTTACTTAGCAGTGCTGCGAGAAGCACCGCATACTCATCTGACGTCCTTTGTGTATCCGATGATAAACGGTAGCGGGAGAGCAATTGCGAGTTATCGAATACACCGACAACGATGTTCGTGTTTCCAATGTCGACTGTGAGAATCATGCGCTTTCTTCTTCCTTTTCCATCTTGAACGCCTGTTGGAGTCTCACTTCAAGTACAACACTCGCTTCCCCATGGGCTCGGGAACGTTTCTGCTCTCGGATGCCAATTTTGTTCCGGCAACTAGGAGCATGTCATGGGCATAACACTAAAAAAACTCTGCATCGCTCGTGCGGACGAGGCCGAGAAAATGCATATCCGTTAAAGAGTACTCGCGTTCGAAAGCTCAACAATATCACCACTGTAGAGTTCACGAAGTGTTCCAGAGAGAGTGCGGACAACAAGTGCGCCCTGTTCGCTGATTCCCATAGCGGTCCCTTCTATTAATTCGTCGCCGAGATCTACCCGTACTTCACGACCGACTGTTCGGCACACTTCGTTCATTTTCCGCACTGCTAAAGAAAGATTGCCTCTGCTCCACCACCAGTCGAGGCGTTTACAAATGCGTTCTAGCAGAACTGTCCGAGCCCATGTTTTGCCCGTTTCGATAGTAAGGGAAGTTGCTGGAAGATGAGTCTTCTCGGGGAGCTCAGATCGGTCTTGGTTGACATTAAGTCCGATCCCAACCGCGTAGGCATCGCCGAAACGAGACAGTTTCTCGATTAAGATCCCTGCCAGTTTTCGATCTCGGATGACAACATCATTGGGAAACTTTACAGCTATATCGAGGTTCGTTTCTTCTCGTACAGCCTCGACTACGGCAAGAGGAACAATCAGAGAGAGATAATGTTCCATGACACTCTGCGACTCAGCTACAATGTTTTGGAGAAATTTGGGTCTTTCTGATAGACCTAGCGAAAACAAAAGTGCTTTGCCCCGTGGAGCAAGCCATGGCCGCTCGTGCCGGCCTTTTCCAGCGGTCTGGTAATCGGCGACAACAAGAACGCCGTGCACTGATGCTGAAGAAGCACACTTGTCAGCAAAACGCGCAAGCCACCGCGAGGTAGAATCGATCTCTTCAAAGGCAAAAATCCGGCGGACAAGATCAACAGTCTCGAGAGCTTGGGCAATTGCAAATGTGTCAAGCGAGAGATCAGCGACAGGACCTACTTCTTCATCGAAATTCCAGCTCATGATTTGAGTGCTTCGGCTCCGCCTACAATCTCCAAAATCTCCTTTGTGATGGCTGCCTGACGGGCTTTGTTCATTTTGAGGGTAAGCTTTTGGGTAAGCTCCTCACAGTTGCGCGTGGCACCGCTCATGGCAACCATGCGTGCGCTGTGTTCTGCCGTGAACGTCTCAGCCAGAGTTATGAAGACTCGATTTATCACGTAGCGGGGCAGAAGGGCATTCAGAAGAAGTTCGGGTGTCGGTTCGAGCAGATACTCGCGACGTGGGGAGGATTTAATATTGCCACTCGACTCTTGGTGGACGAGTCCAGAGACGGGTAGCAGTACCTCAAAATGTGGACGGTAGACGAGCGTAGAGATAAACTTGTTATAAAGTAATATAACGGAGTCCGTTGCTTCTTCGAGAAAACCCTCAATCAGCAGATTCCCTATCTCTGCTGCTCTGGTTGGAGAAAGTTTCGCCCCCAAATCCGTGACGTGCCATTTGAGAGAGTAGGGCTTGGTGCGGAAATAATCGTATGCTTTTCGTCCGATACATATGAGTTCCGTGGGAACTTGGGCAGTGCGAAGATAGTGTTCTGCCTGTTTGATGACCTGCGCATTGAATGCCCCTGCCAATCCGCGATCTGCAGAAAAGACAACGAGCCACTGGCGCCTTACTTCTCTCGCAGCAAGAAGAGGGTGACTCAAGGATTCATCGGATGCCAACCTCGCAAGTAGCTCTAAAAGCTTTGTTGCATAGGGGCGCCCCGCGAGCAGTGCTGCCTGCGCACGTCGCAGTTTTGCAGCACTTACCATTTCCATGGCTCTGGTAATCTGCTTCGTATTGCGTATGCTGCGTAGTCTACGGCGAAGCGACTTTACATTTTCAGCCATAGAAGCCCTCTCTGATCATTCTTTCTTCCTCTGCAGATATTGATTAAATAGGTCATCATTCGTCCAATTTGGGCAAGATAATTCTCAGAGCCCGCGGATCTCGGTCGCAAACCATGCCGGACCGAAACCCAAACTCAATATAAACAGTTTATCTAATAGTGGAAAGTGAGATCTCGAAAATGTCTAACTGCCGACCACGTGACGAGCGTGTCTTATATGAAATGAAGACGTCTCTTTCTTGTCTAAGTGCGCAAACACAGCTTCTGCCGCGCAATTAGACTTTGGGAAGTATGTGAAGTGTGGTTGTGCACGCGAAGGGGAGTTCACATTCGCGAAAGCATAAGCCAATGACTGGCGCCGGTTCTTTCACTGAAAAATGAGGGCTCACCCAACCTTGTGGAATCTCATCATCTCCTTCATAGTGCAGAACGTCATAAGGTTTCCATGAAGATTGCCACGTCAGAACGCACTGAACGTGTGTCCCCATCCAACGAACAGAATTGTCTTCTATTGCAATCTTTCCAGGAGCAAAGTGCCACCACAGGATACACGTTGGCGTCTCGCGCTCACTCTTCGCTCCCTCGTACGCTACACGATCGACAATAAGGTAGATATCGTCGTGAGAGGAAGAGATATTGCGTGTATGTCGCAAAGGAGAATAGCCATCATGGCTTGCTTGGCAAACTGATCGGGGGCCAAAACTCCAAGACTCGAGGCGGGTTGTGGCGACTTTTCCCCACAGGAAAGCGCCCCGAATTTCCGACTGATTCTTCCCATTTATTTCCACAGTATTGTGAGCGCGTGTGGAGCGAAACCAATTTCGCCATTTCTTTTGACCGTGGTAGCAATAGGTTCCCGGATCGACTAAAATAGGTTCGTCTCCACCATACACGACAACGGATAGGCTGTCAGCATGCGCGTGCGCGTACAGTGGAGGAAAACCATGTGGTCCAAAATCCGCAATGAGCCTGCTCATCGGTCCTCGCAATACGATTATCCCCGAGGGCAGGAAAATGTGGGCTTTTTCCTCGGTAACTTTTTTTGCTCCGGTAACAGGAACCGACATTGCATTTCCGCTATTGCTTATATTAAGCGGAAACTTCCAGAGCCATGCTGCTACCCGACAAGTGGTGGAAAGAGACTGCTCGACCACTCGTTCGTTTCCTGCTAGACTGAGAAGGGATATCCAGTCTGAAGTTTTCAAAGGGACCGGCCGGAAGAGAATGTTGGCATCATCACTGTCTGCAATCGCAGGAAGCTCAGATTGACCGTTGGTAAGCGCCATAATGAACTGTGCCACCGCTCGCCATCGTTGAGACCAAATCGCCGGGATGTTTTGGCTATGTTGTCGCCGCACAGCCGCAACGCAGAGGCTCCACTCTACATCTTCGAGTAAGTACGCGGGGCTTAATTCTACGCAGAACCCATCCGGTGTCACCTGACGTGGAAATTCACTGTCGAGAATGGTGGTTCCACGAGAGGCAAGTCGTTTCGCATGCGGCAAAAATGGCCAGCATCGCCCCGCAATCTCCATTGCCGCAGCTTCCCCTATGAGATGGTTATTAGCCGAGGAATACAGACTCGGAAAGCGATAGCAGAAATCCGCCGCAGTGGCTACGTATCGAGCAATCGCTTCGCAGTCGCTTTCTGTGGGTGTCACGATGGGACTAATGAGGGCGAGTGCCCACGTCCAGTTGACTATTCTCACAGCGTGTTCCAGCCCAGAGGTCCAGTGAATTCCCATATAGGGAGGATTGGATCTAGCGAAATGTGCTATGTCCTCGATGACATAGCGAGCGAGCTCTTCGTCATGGAGGAGGCGAGCAGCTATGGCGCGGGGCAAAAGCCACGGCATTCTGCCAAGTTCCCACACGTATTTTACTTCGCCTAATTCTTCCTGATGGCGATAATTGATCGAGGATGCTGGTTTGTTGCGCGGCCATTCCTTTCCGGTAATCGGATCGAGAAACCAGTTGAGAGGGGTTCCGAAATCCATCTCTGGAAGGCCAAGCAGTGAAAAACAGTTTCGCCGTGGGCCCTTGGCCTGCGCAGCAATTTCTGCGAGTGTTTGAGAGATTTCATCTACTAAGTCTGGCGGAGGATCTTCGATTTCAAACGCGACAGTGAGATGATCGGGAATATTAAAGGTGCGCAAGTACGAAGGAATGCCCCCGAGTGAAAGTGCAGCTGCAGAAAGCTTTTGCCGGGCTCTATACATCACTTCCTGCGGCGACATCACCCGTAACCGATCAATATACCAATTTAATGTATTCATTGTTTTACTGGTGACGGTTCCCACTTATCACCAACCCGAATATGGCCGACCCAACCAAAATGCGGCTCGAACATGAACTTGTCCCACGGAAGCTCTTCTAAGGTTCCAGACCAAGTTGAGACATTTGAAACGCATTTTATTGCATTCGGCTGTATCAGGGTGAGAGGCCAGCGCATATTCTGATCAAAAGCACGACTCACGATAGGCACAAGCCTGAAATCGAAGCCCATGATGTGCGTTGCCACTGTATCGGCGACCACTGGATTTCTCGACGCAATGAGGAGACCGCATGCTTTGTCTTTCGGGGCAAGGGGGCCATTTCCTTCGCCTCCGATAATCCCATCAATAATCGTCAGGTAATTTCGTTGGACAGTGTCACACATGGTCCCTTGCTTATCAGCATAAAGCAGGATGCGTTTTAAGTCGAGACAAGTTCGCCAAATCGTATCATTTCCCCACCAATTACCGGAGCGGATTCTATCTGTGTTTGTATCTCCAAAGATCTTTTTCCCTAGCAGTTTGAGTGGCTTTGCAAGTGGTTGGCGCAGAGCACCCAGATGCGGATACCATTCTTTGAAGACCTGAACGAGTCGCCTCTCGACCTTATTTTTCACTTCATTTGACGCAAATTGATCGCCTCCCTCCTCTGGGACACCTTCTGTGTGATGTGGAAGCCAGTTTTTGTTTCCATTGATTCCAATCATATTTTTCAGCGACAGGGTTACTCCCGCTTTCTTGTGTGTCTTGAGTTTCGGCAAATTTATGAGAACGTCTGCTTGGAGAATAGTGCGACATAGCGGGTATTCGTGCTTACCGGGGGCATGATGCTGTTGCATCTCCGCGAGAGAGTATTCAGCACCACGAAATTGAAGAGATTTATTGCTCACTGGCTCGAAAAGAGAATCTTTCGCGAGATCGATCGCTGCGTAACCGAGGGGATCTCCTGGCAAAGTGTCATGTCTCACAAGCACACCATCGATCTTGTGAACGTAGGCCAACCGTAAGTCATAGACTTCGACGTCGATTTGCGTGTGCTCCTTGAAAAACTTCTGAATTTCAGGGATTCCCGACATTCGGAGTATCTCTGAGAACACAGCATCATTTTGAGGAGAATCCGCGATAATGACTCGCCCTTTTCCCTGAAGGGCAAGGTATACATAGTCGAGAACTGCTCTGATAACCGAGCCGTGGGTGATGAGACTTTGCGTTTCTTCTCCGAGCTCGTGGAAATTCCTCACCCAATTAGGCTTCAAAAGTACGGTCTGACCTGGCGAGATGATCGTACTGAGTGGGTTCCATTCTGGGGTCCCGTATCGTGATTCGTCAAATCCTAACACTCTAAAGAGCTCTCTGACGCCGGCATACACGTAGTTCGGTTCTTGGGTAAATGCTTGAGAAATGTCCCTGAATGGATATTCAGGGAACACCGCGTTAGGATGATAGGGCGGCGTAGTAGGATAAGTGGGATGTGTTTCAACGACTGCTGCAACCGGTGTAGCCAAGATGCCGTGAGCAAGATTTTCCATCAGACCGAGACCTATTTATTGATTTCGAGGCTTAGCGCCGTTCGTCATGATTCGCAAGTTTTGAAATGACAGCCACGAATTTGCCTCGTGATGTCCTTGGTATGTCTAATACACGTTCAACAGAAACCTTCATAGATGGTCCCAGCCGTTCCCGAGCATTTTGCAGAATTTGCTTTTCATCAGCTTCGCTAAAATCGGGGTCTGGAACGACAAGAATGCGAACGTGGTCGATAGCTTCTTGGATAATTTGGCTCTCTCGAATGTGATGGGTGCCTTTGAAGATATGGTCGAGGCGCCCGACCGCACGTCCCTCTGGGGTCCAAACGTACGATTCTTTTCGTCCCTCTAGTGACTTCACAGTCGGAAAGGCCCGTCCGCAGCTACACGGTTCTGTTCCAGGAACTGCAAAATCACCGCTCCTATATCGGAGAAGAATAAATGCCTTGTTGAACAGTGGAGTTCCTACTATCTCCATGTCTCCCGTTTCAGATGGCACATACTCGATGATGGCGTAGTCCGAAAACTCATGATACACGCCTTGTTCACAGTTTCCGATTGCTGCGGTGCGCTCCGTGTTTCCGTAGAGATCGAAAATCCGGCATCGGAAAATTCGTTCGATGAGCTCGCGCTGATAATCGAGAAGTGTCTCGGAAGACGTAAACACACCTTTCACGGGGAATGACTCGTACCCTAGTTTTTCGAAACCTCTGGCGATAAGGTATACGGACGAGGGATAGCCCTCAACAGCAGCCGGAGCGAAGCTCCGAATTGTTTCCACATACAGAGGGAGCGTATCCTCAGATATATGGTAGGAACTCATGAGCAACTGCTTTTCTGCAGGGCTAAACATCCAAAAAGGAGGAGTTTTCTGGGACGTCGGCACGATGAGCTCACCGCGCAGTGTTACTCTTCGTTCTCCGAAACCATAGCCAGCCCATAGCCATTGGCGCCAGATCATAGCATGCTCGTAGTTCACAGCATATCTGTCCCTATAGCACACCAGAGGAGTACCAGTTGTGCCTGAGGTATGGGCTTTCTTGAGAAACATACGATGGTATTTCTCATTGAGAAACTGGTCAGGCGAGCGTCGTACAAATGACTTATCAAGCAAGGGAATGCGCGAGAGAGCTTCTCTGGCTGGTACACGTGAAACATCCAAACCGATTTCTTTGAAAAGGCGCCTGTAATACGGGACGTGAGCACTGGCTTCGAGAAGGATCTCGCGAAGCCTAGCGTCTTGCCACTCTACGAGCTTTTCGCGAGGCCATTTCTCACGCTCTCTCATTTCAGAAAGCAGAGTGCGAAATAAAGCCCCTTCACGAAAAGCTCGTGAAAGGTAGCCTTGCCATACACGTCGGTGGAACCAGTTCGAAAACATCACAAGAGCCACTCTCTTTGCTGGGTAAACTGTGTTCTGAACTATTTCTGTGTGGGAGCTTTTCTGATGCAAGGTTTTCCGTCGCGTGGATGGGGCATTGCTGCGGAACAACTACACGTTTTGATCGGCGTGATCATTTTCCTCGCCGAGAATGTTTAGAGCACCTAATAGCTCCCCGTCTAATAAGGGAAGAAGTGCAAAGTTTTTCCTTTCCAGCTGCATTCGCTGCGTTGAAAGCGTGAAGAACAGAGAGTGTGTGTCTTAATGAGATAGAAGAAAAAGATGAACAAACGGCTGCTTATCGCTTTTGGGACACGTCCCGAAGCTATTAAACTGGCACCCCTCATCCGTGAGGCTTCGGTGAGATCTGGTAAGTGGGATGTTCACACATGCTCCACGGGGCAGCATAGTGCATTGCTCCGGCAGGTGCTGGACGTTTTTCAGCTTCAGCCCACATATACTCTCAAAGTCATGAAGGCTGGTCAAACGCTGTCGCAACTGTCAGCGCGGCTGTTGGCAGCGGTTCCTCCAATTTTGCAGCAGAACTGTTTTGATGCAGTCATTGTGCAGGGCGACACGACAACAGCTTTTTGCGTGGCTCTGGCGGCTTTCTACGAAAAAATCCCCGTTGTCCACATAGAAGCAGGTTTACGCACCAACAATCGCTACGCTCCCTTTCCAGAAGAAATTAATCGTCGCCTGCTCTCCCACATTGCCTCATATCATTTTGCCCCAACGTCTTGGGCAAAACAAAATCTCCTTTGCGAGAATGTCCCTGCAGAATGCATTTACGTAGTGGGCAACACAATTGTCGACGCGCTGAAACATATCCTCGAAATTGACTACCCTCTCCCTCGCAAACTTGAAGCCCTTTTGCGCCGACCTCTTGTGATGATCACTCATCATCGTCGGGAAAGTTTTGGCGAGCCAATAGATAAAGTCTTTGCCGCTATTCGCGAAATTGCTGCCACTCACCCGGATATCGCTTTTGTGTTTCCAGTCCATCCGAATCCAGCTGTTCGGCAAGCCGTGGATAAACATTTCCGAACTGTAAGCAACGTCGTTACGTTGCCTCCACTTACGTATCCGGTTTTCGTGAAATTGATGCGTAGCGCGTTATTTCTTATTACCGACTCCGGTGGTATTCAGGAAGAAGCCACTGCTCTTGGCAAAAAGGTTTTGTTGACGCGCAATACAACTGAGCGCCCAGAAGCGGTCACGACCGGCTGGGTAAAACTTGTGGGAGACAATCCTGCGAGCATTGTTTCTGCAGCAGAGGAACTGCTCCACTCAGCTCCAGAATCACCGTGGAGTGGCTTTTATGATAGCCCCTATGGGGACGGACACGCATCCGAAAAGATTCTCGATATCCTCGAGGGTGTTTTGTGATCTTTGGATCAGAGGTGTCGAGGAACAATAGTCTCTTTAGTCAGAGCGTGAGGTTCAATTTATGCATATCATGAAATACCCCAATCGGGGATGGATCGAAGTAATCTGTGGCCCCATGTTTAGCGGCAAAAGCGAAGAGCTTATTCGAAGACTTCGGCGTGCCCAGATCGCTCGCCAAAAGGTCATCGCTTTCAAGCCTCGTCTTGACGCTCGTTATGCTGAGGATTGCATTGCGTCACATTCCCAGCAGCAGATTCCGTGTGTGCTTATCGATCGGGCAGAAGAAATTCTCTCTCATATCGAAGTTGATACGGAAGTTGTCGGAATTGACGAAGTACAATTCCTCGGCGAAAGCATAGTAAAAATCTGCCATCAATTGGCAGACAGGGGGATTCGCGTCATTTGTGCCGGCTTAGACCAGGATTACCGCGGCCGACCATGGCATCCTGTGCCCGAGCTTATGGCTACAGCTGAATATGTGCAGAAAACCCTCGCAATCTGCGTTATTTGTGGAGCACCTGCAAGCAAGACTCAGCGGAAAGTCCTTAGTGAAGAACTCGTGCTGGTGGGGGCTGCGGAAGCATATGAGGCGCGTTGCCGCTATTGTCACACCGTGCCCGAGGAAGCTATTCAGCCTGACCTATTCGAGGAAACCTAGCGCGCAACACGAAGTCGGCTAGTGCACGGAATAAAAACTTCGTTTCAACAAGATAACATTGCAAACGTGAATACCGCACGATCGTGTTTGCACGCAGTTCATTCACGTGCCGAGCGCTCGATTCACACCCTCAATGAAATTGTCTACCATCGCTTCCATGGTGAGATGCGAAATGCTCGGGAATATTTGGGACCGCCGTTCGGAAGACCGCCATTCGTCGAGTGCGCGAGCAAGTTCTCTCGCAAATTGTTGGGGTGTCAAATCTGGCGGCAGAATTGTTGAATTGGTCGACGACAAATATTCGAACTCACAAGAGTTGATAGGCACATCGCATACTACCGCAGGAAGGTGATAACAGAATGCCGTGATGGGAGCAAGACCTACTTGTCCAGGAAGGCAGAATAGATCGCTGGCAACAAAGAGTTCTCCAGCTTTTATGGGCTGAGAGTCATCTCTCGGGGCTGCGCCGTCCTCCATTATTCCTTTGGAGTTAATGAGAGAATCTTGATTTTGATTTCTAATGATTTCCCCGGACGATGCAGTTTTCGAACAGTGTGCATCTACGAACTCATCTCCGAGAGGTCTGTAATAGCGCACGTGACGAGATCCAAGCTCTTTCGCAAATTGTTCCACTTTCTCTCTTTCGGGTCCCCCTCCCGCTATAATAAGGTACGCAGAAGGTCGAAAAGAGACAAGCTCCTTAAAAGCTTCGAGAAGAAGTGAAAGACGCTTTTCTTTCGTCAAACGCCCCAGGTAGAGAATGACATCGCGCCCTTCAAGACCAAGTCGTTTTCGAATACCTTCACGCTCGTCGGCAAGCTGCATGTAATCTTTGTGTAGCTCATGGATATCGATTGTGTTATTGAGAACGACGATCTTGCTCTCTGGGATTCCAAGCTCGAGAAAATTCCTTTTTTCTCCATTGGTGTAGGCAAAGATAATGTCAGAAATCCTGAATAAGCTTCTCTTAAACTTTTCTGAGAGCAAGAACAGGTCCCCTTGCTCGTGGGGGAAAAGAAAACGGTTTCCTGAAATTCCCCAGTAACCCCTGCGTTTTCCGAGTATCTTCCAAAATGTCACTGCCACGTAAGTAAGATTCTTAATATAAGTGTCAGTGACAACGAGGTCGTAATGGCGCGCTTTTAGAAAAAACGTCTGCCACACACGATCTCGTCGGGTGCGCGAGAGAAAAAACGTTCGCACTGGCAAGATCGGAAACCCTACGCTCTTTGGGTCCACAAACACGGGGAAAATCTGTTTAGCCCTGTCGGGATCGGTGTCGTGAACAACGTCGAACGTCCACCACCGTGGCCGACGCTCCTCAAGTAGTTCGTAGAAACGAAGCCGGTAGGGTGTCAGCACATTTAGCTGTGCTATGAGTACCCGTTTTTCTTTCACTGTGTTTCTCTTCGCGATTTTAGGCAATCCTGGGGAACTACCGTTCTCATCCGCCGACTGAAAGCGTGCCTTCTAAGGAGTGTGTTCTAGGAGCAAAAGCTACCTACATCACCCTCACTTCACAAGAGACCACCCGCGGGTTTATGGGAGGCGGAGACTCGGTCCTATTCCCATTTCAGGACTGCGCCAGTATCGGCACTTGTCGCCATAGCTGCATATCGACCGAGCCACCCTCGCCGGAGCTCCTCCGGGAGCCGAGACTTCCAGCCTCCTGCTTTTGCAAGCTCATCGCGGCGGTGGGCTATTTCTTCGTCGCTTAGGCGGACACTCAATTTGTGGTTTGGAATATCTATCTCGATGATGTCGCCATCCTTGAGAAGTCCAATGACGCCGCCCGCAGCAGCCTCTGGTGAAACGTGTCCGATACATGCGCCAGCAGTTCCGCCGCTGAAGCGCCCATCGGTAACCAGAGCACACTTATCGCTCAATCCCATGCCCTTAATGTATGACGTGGGGGAAAGCATTTCCTGCATTCCTGGTCCACCCTTGGGACCTTCATTCCGAATAACGACGACGTTGCCTGGCTTAACCTTTCCGCCCAGGATCCCTTTGCAGGCATCTTCTTGGGATTCAAACACAACCGCAGGACCACTGTGCACAAGCATTTGCGGTACAACTCCTGCGGTTTTGACAACAGCCCCACGCTCTGCTAGGTTTCCGTAGAGAATCGCCAGTCCACCTTCTTGCGAGTACGCATTGGCAACAGGCCGGATGACGTCGAACGCATCGAAAGGCTCGAAATCTGGAGGGCGAGCCGACGTCTCTTCTTGAGGTTCTCCTGCCTTGCCTCCCTCTTTTCGAGCTTGGCGAAGCTTTTGAATCTCTTGCTCGAGGATTTCGATAACATCGTTGCGACTACGCCCGGTGGGAATACTCCCTTTCTCGGCGAGCAAGCGCCCCTCTTGGGTGCACTCAGGGGAACGTATTGCATACTTACGGATATTCTCTCCAAGCGATTCGCCCGTCACTGTGAGGCAGTTCTCTTTCAACAGTCCTGGGCGCCCCTGAATGAGCTCCCACAAGATTGTTGAGATTCCGCCTGCCCGTGCGACGTCCTCCATGTGATACTTAGACGACGGAGCGACCTTACAGATGTTGGGGGTTTTCTTCGATAAATCGTTGATGCGTTCCATTGAATACGGAACTTGTGCCTCGTGCGCAATGGCAAGCACGTGTAGGAGCGTATTCGTTGAGCCACCCATTGCCATGTCGAGGATCATGGCGTTGTCAAATGCCTCCAGCGAAGCGATGTCGCGAGGCTTTATATCTTTCTTCAACAACTCCATGATTTGAAATGCTGCTTTTCGATAGAGACGCAAACGTTCACGATTGGTGGCTAAAACAGTTCCGTTTCCTGGAAGCGCCATCCCAAGTGCTTCGCACAGACAGTTCATAGAGTTTGCTGTAAACATGCCTGCGCACGAACCGCATGTTGGGCATCCTTTATCTTCGATCTCTTTAAATTGACGATCGTCGATAGCTCCTACCTGGCGGGCACCGACGCCCTCAAAAACGCTGACGAGATCGACACTTTTGCCGCTGCTGATGCGCCCTGCTTCCATGGGACCACCGCTCACAAAGATGGTGGGGATGTTGACGCGCATCGCTCCCATGAGCATTCCAGGAATAATCTTGTCGCAGTTGGGCACACAAATCATCGCATCGAAGCAGTGGGCGCGAACCATACTCTCTACACAGTCAGCAATGAGTTCGCGCGAAGGGAGTGAGTATTTCATCCCGGTGTGGCCCATGGCAATGCCATCGTCGATGCCGATCGTGTTGAACACAAAAGGCACACCGCCTGCTTCGCGTACACACTCTGCAATGTACTCACCAACTTCTTTCAGGTGAACATGGCCAGGCACAATGTCCGTGTATGAGTTGGCAATTGCGATAAAAGGTTTGTCCATGTCTTCATCGCGAACGCCAGTCGCCTTCAGTAACGACCGATGGGGAGCTCTCTCGGGTCCCTTTTTCACAGCATCGCTTCTCATGGCTTTTATCTCCTCGTTAGGAATTTACGAATCTCGTAGAACTCACGCGACCGTTGGTCGCAGGCTTCCCTTATTTTTTGTTCTTACTCTTCGAAGAAGACTTTTGACTAGGAGACGTCTTTTTGGCCGTTTCTCCAACGGCTTTAGACTTTGTTCCTGTCTTGCTCGAGGGTTTTACGTCCTTGCCACCAGTGGCTTTAGAGCTCTTGCCAGTCGTTTTTACTGCTGACGGGAATTTCTTGCTGCCTTTCGAACTGCTCGCAACGCTTTTTGTCTTTTTCTCTACACTCTCCGAGCTACTCCCAACCTCTCGTCTGCTGATGACACGCCCTGTTGCATCATAAGTAACTTCCATGTAGCGCCTACCGAACAGCGACCGCTTTTCGATCAGTTCCTTGCGGACAATCGTTGCATCTGCTATCGCTTGAGCAGCTTCGGCCTGTTCGTCCAACGGGGCAAAGATGCTGGTGAAATCCACTGAGATATTCCGCGTCACACGAAAATAGTTTAGAATGCCTGTGGCTATAGCCTTTGCCTCGAGCTTGTTATAGGCCAACGATGCGAGCCGAAGGTCTTCCTCTGGATTGCTCATAAACGATGCCTCAACAAGGGCGGTTGGCATCGTTGCTTTTTTCAAAATGCGGTAGTTACCTGGCTTTGCTCCAGCACAAGTTGTTCCTAGGTACCGAGATACTGCTGAGGCAATGTTGTCAGCAAGTGGGGCGGACGAGTGTGCACCCGACGGATAAAAAACAAGAGTGTAATTCGTCGAGCGGTCCGGCGCCTCGTTGTGATGAATGCTTATAAACAAATCTGAATGAGTCGAGTTTGCCAAATTGGGACGGAAGTCTAGCTCGTCTTGTTTCGTCCCGCAGTTGGTGCATCGCTCATCTGTTGTGCGTGTCATGACAACATCTGCACCTGCCGCTTCAAGGTAATGGCGAAGAATAAGGGCGACACGCAAATTGACATCGCTTTCCGTTTGCCCCGTCACCACGCCGCGGGTTCCACCCGTATAGAGAATCTTATCCCACTTTTCCTGCCCACCATGCCCCGGATCTATGCAAATACGAATTCCGTCCAGCGGTTTTCGAACCGTCTCGTACGCACTTATCGGAGCTCTACTCGGAGCAGCAACTGGAGCTGGAACATCAACGTCCAGGCGGGCTAGCTCGACCATTTTCCCATGTGCGAGCGGAGCTGGGGTGGGCTGTGGCATTTGGAGAAACACAGCAAAAGCAGCCAAAAGGATGGCTCCAGAGAGCACTACTTTCCACATCTGCATGTCAGCTATAACTCCAAGACTACATCTTGTATCCAATTTTTCTCATGATGTGTATTAGTTGAGCATGGCCTTGTCAACCACTTAGCGACATATTGTTTCAGATTCTATTCGATCCCAATGCCAACACCGTACCTTATGATTTAGGGATGTTGCAGTGAGATCCGGCATCTCTTGCCAACATTGTGGCGATGCAAATTCGCAGCGAGGGTGAAAACGACAACCAGACGGAAACCGCAGTGGGTCAGGCACCGTTCCTGGAATCGAATACAGAACGTGCTTCTTTCTCCCAATATCGGGCAGCGAGCGCAACAGCCCGTGCGTATATGGGTGCAAAGGACGCGCAAACAGCTCTTGGACAGATGCTGTCTCTACCAGTTGGCCTGCGTACATCACTGCCACCTGATCACACATTTCAGCGACGATGCCGAGGTCGTGTGTGATGAGTAGGAGCGAACGCCCCCCTTCAGCGGACAGCTTTTCCAGAAGAGCAAGAATTTGAGCCTGCACTGTGACATCAAGAGCTGTAGTCGGTTCATCAGCGATGAGAAGATCTGGCTCGCAGGCCAATGCCATGGCGATCATTGCTCGCTGACGCATTCCTCCGCTCAATTGATGCGGGTACTCATTGACGCGCTGACGGGGTGATTGCATTTGCACTTTTGCCAAAAGACGTTCCGCTTCCGCCAACGCGTCTCTTCTTGCCATGGAACGATGAATCTGCAGAACCTCGGCAATTTGGTCCCCTATCGTCATAAGCGGGTTAAGTGCTGTCATGGGCTCCTGAAAGACCATTGCAAGGCGATCGCCTCGGAGCTTCCTCATCTCTTCATCGCTGAGTTGAAGAAGGTCCTTGCCGTCAAAAAGTATCTCGCCACGCTCAACCCGTGCTACAGGCGAGGGGAGAAGCCCCATAATTGCTAACGCTGTCACGGATTTTCCGCAGCCAGACTCGCCGACGAGACCCAATCGGGTGTGTCGGTTCAGCCGAAGCGATAATTCTTCGACTGGTCGGAATGAGCCATCCATTGTATCAAACCGGAGTGTAAGTCCTCGAATGTCGAGCAAAACCTCCGAGTCGGCTCCTTTAGCATTGATCGGGGCTTTTTTCTTATTCATAGACACATGCGTCTTGCGTAATATGTTCGCTGCACCTGAGAGCTCCTTGTTCCTCTCATCCGGATCTCTCGCCGAAAAGAGCTGTACCGATTCTTACCATGGTGCTACCCTCTTCGACAGCAACTTCGTAATCGTTGGTCATTCCCATAGAAAGCTCCTTTCCGTGATACCGCGGAGCGTCTTGAAATTCTGCATACATTTCATCACGCATCTCCCGAAGACGACGGAAATGGGGGCGTGCCTCTTCTGGCGTTGCAGTGAGAGGAGCAATGGTCATGTAGCCTTGAACTATCAGATGCTCACAGTTCGTGACAATAAAGTTCACAAGAGAGAAAACATCCTGAGGAGCAACGCCTGATTTAGTTTCTTCGCCGGAGACATTCACCTGAATGAGAATATCTACGGTTTTACCGATGGACCGACAGTGCTTCTCCAGTTCTTCTGCTAACTTGATAGAAGCGACTGAATGAATAATATCAAAGAGTTTAACGGCAACCTTTGCTTTGTTAGTTTGAAGATGACCGATGAGGTGCTTATGAATCTGATTCAGTTGCCCTACTTTCATTAGCATCGGCAACTGAGAAAATTTGCTCACCGCTTCTTGAACTCGGTTTTCTCCAAAATCACGCAGTCCAGCTTGGAAAGCAGCTACTATAGCATCTGTCGGGTGCGTCTTTGTTACTGCGACAATGCGAACTCCTGACGGATCTCTCCCGCTCCGAATCGCTGCTTCCTGGATCCGGTGGCGGATGCTCTCCAGACGAGCTCTCAGCGCCTCAGTATCGTATTGTTGCATCTCCAACGCTCCTTTCGAGCTGTTCACTGTTTGTCGTACAAGACGAACAGCCTAATTGTCCGCTCTCGATGTTATCTATAGACAATCGAACCGGAGACAAGTCATTACGTTTCTCGATACAGAGCGATGAGAGGGAAGAAAATGCAAGAGAGCGTAAATTTGAGAATCGGATTTTTAGGTGCGGGGAATATGGCAAGGGCAATCGCGGGGGGAATTATCCGCAAAGGTCTTGTGACACCGGCAAACGTCTTGGCTTCTGATGTCTCAGAATCCCAGCGAGCACTTTTTACAGAATCGACAGGAGCAGCGTGCACTGCCTCGAACGTTGAGGTTCTTCGCTCGTGTGACGTAATAATTTTTGCCGTCAAACCATTCAATGTAGGCAATCTGTGTGAGGAAATTCGCCCCGCCGTTAATCCTGCTCAGCATCTATTCGTGTCCATTTGTGCAGGAATACGAACCTCGTTCCTCGAAGAACGTCTGGGTGGCCACGTACGAGTTGTGCGCGTTATGCCGAATACACCTGCTTTGATTGGATGCGGAGCAACTGCTGTCGCTGCTGGGAAGTACGCCACGAACGATGACCTCTCTCTCGTATGTTCTCTTTTTGATGCTGTCGGGGTGACTGTACGATTACCCGAGGACAAGCTAGATATCGTGACGGGTCTCA
>Ga0078972_1002472_pt1 | contig 60904 bp, 58 predicted proteins | sample YelNatPaOPGAMG01_FD_67568 | JGI IMG/M metagenome (GOLD analysis project Ga0078972, IMG submission 67568) | Hot spring thermophilic microbial communities from Obsidian Pool, Yellowstone National Park, USA - OP-RAMG-01 (SPADES assembly) (version 2) | ecosystem: Environmental > Aquatic > Thermal... | reverse complement strand
ACCTTCGATGCGGCTCTTGATGAGTTCGGAAATTTCTGCGGGATTGAGTTGCATGGGAGCCTCTTGAAACTTATGCGGTGAGAGCGGCTTTCATCTGCTCCAGCCGGGCGCGCACCGAGGTATCGAGCACTTCGTCGCCCACGGCGACGCGCACTCCCCCGATGAGCGACGGATCGATTTCCACGGTGGCGTGCAGCTTGCGGCCGTATTTGCGTTCGAGCGCCGCAACCAAGCCGTCGAGCGCTTCGCCTTCCAGCGGATACGCGCTGGAAATCACCGCTTCGACCTTGCCTTCTGCCGCGTCCTTCAGGGCGCGATACTGCTGGGCGATCTGCGGCAGCGCGGCCAGGCGGTGGTTTTCCGTCAGCATCTGCACCAGATTGGCGAGCGCTGCCGGAGCAGGCGCCGGCAATGCACCGAGAATCAAATCGGCTAATTGCTGCGCGGAAACCCGTGGGCTACCGACCACTTCGCGCAGCGCCGGATCGGCAGCGATCTGCGCCAGCTGGTCGAGGGTGTCGGCCGCCTGTGCCGCAGACAGGCCGGTGTCGCGCACGGCGGCGAAAACGGCTTCGGCGTAAGGACGGGCAATGGTGGCAAGTTCGGCCATGGCGCGCTCCGGTTACAGCTCGGCCTTGAGCCGGTTGAGCAGATCGGCATGCACCTGCGGGTTGATTTCGCGGTGCAGAATCGCCTCGGCGCCCTTGACGGCCAACGCAGCGACTTGGTCGCGCAGTTGCTCGCGCGCCTTGACCGCCTGCTGCTCGGCCTCGGTCTTGGCTTGCGCCACGATATTGGCGGCGACCTCTTCGGCTTTTTTGCGCGCCTCCTCGATCAGGGCCTGCGCACGGCGCTCGGCGTCGGCCAGGCGCCCGGCGCTTTCCTGGTGCGAGCGGGCGAGCTCTTCCTCGACCTTGCGGTTGGCCGAAGCGAGCTCGGCTTTGGCGCGATCGGCGGCAGCCAGACCGTCGGCGATTTTTGTTGCGCGTTCATCGAGGGCTTTGGTGATGGGCGGCCAAACGAATTTTTTCGTGAACCACGCCAGCAGCAAAAACACGATGATCTGCGCAATGAGTGTTGCGTCCAGATGCATGGCGCTAACCTTTGCTTCAGATGGATGAAGGATGCGGGAAAGACGTTGGGTAAACGCCAGACTCGGTTTACTTCAGCACGAAGGGGTTGGCGAAGGTGAACATCATGGCCAGACCGACACCGATGAGGAAGGCCGCGTCGATCAGACCAGCCAGCAGGAACATCTTGGTTTGCAGCTCGTTCATCAGCTCGGGCTGACGCGCGGCGGATTCGAGGTATTTGCTGCCCATGATGCCGATGCCGATACAGGCGCCGTTGGCACCCAGACCGATGATCAGACCGGCGGCCAGTGCGACATATCCGAGAACGTGTTCCATGCTTGCTCCTAGTGAGTTGAAGGGAAAAAGAGAAAAACAAACGCGTACAAAACGAATGACGCTCAGTGATGGTCGTGCGCCTGACCGATGTAAACCAGAGTCAGCATCATGAAAATGAAACCCTGCAGCACGATCACCAGCATGCTGAAAATCGACCAAGCCAAGCCAGCGGCGATATTGCCGAAAAACAGCGCCCAGCCGGTCAGGCTGCTCAGGCCCGCCGCCCCCATCAGGGCGATGATCATGAACAGGATTTCCTCGGCGTACAGGTTGCCGAACAACCGCATGCCGTGCGACAGCGTTTTCGCCAGGTATTCGAGGATCTGCATGGCGAAGTTCAGCGGCCAGAGCAGAAAATGGTTGCCGAACGGCGCGGTGAACAGCTCGTGCACCCAGCCGCCGACGCCTTTGATCTTGATCCCGTAGTACAGGCTGAGCAGCAAAATGGTGATCGACATGCCCAGGGCGATCGACAAGTCGGCTGTCGGGACGACGCGCAGATAAACGTGCTCGGGGTTTTCGCCGGAGTGCGCCATCTGCCACAGCCGCGGCAGCAGATCGACCGGCAGCAGGTCCATCGCGTTCATCATCACGATCCAGATGAACGAAATGAACGCCAGCGGAGCGACGAACTCACGCGACTTGGCGTTGCGCACGATGCCACGCGCCTGCTCGTCGACGAATTCGACGAGGAACTCGACCGCCGCCTGCAGCCGCCCCGGCTTGCCGCTGGTCATGTTTTTCGCCACGCGCCACAGCACGAAGCAGGCGATGACGCCGAGCAGCACGGAGAAAAAAATCGAATCGATGTCGATGATGCCGAAATCGACCACCCCGGCACGCGGCCCGCTGGTCCATTGCGTGAGGTGGTGAACGATGTATTCGCCTGCGGTCATGGTGTGTTGTTCTGCGGACATGGTCGACAAATTTTTGAGCGCCGCAAACGCGGCATCACTGGAATGGGATCAGACGGTGCAGGCCGCTTTTTTCCCGCGCAGGATCAGCGCCACCCAATACACTTGCAGGGTCAGCGCGATCGCCACCAGCAGCGCCACCCAACTCAGCGGCTGCACCAGACGCGGCGCGAAAAACAGCAGCACGATGGTCAAACCGATTTTCAACAGCTCACCCAGCGCAAAGCCGTAGACGGCCACGCCCGGTTTCAATTTGGACAGCCAAAGCCGAATGGCCAGCGCGAACAACGCCGACGGCAGGGTGACGACCAGCGTGCCGTACAGCGCGGAAAACAAGACGTCCAGCGCACCGCCGGCCAGCCCCCAGGCCGCAAGCGCGACGGCGACGCCGACGGCGGCTTGCAGCAACACCACGCGCCAGACCGACACCTGCGGCTTGCGCCGCAGCAGGCTTTGCACCTCGGCACGAGTCAGCGGCGGCGCAGCCGGCGCGGCGTCCTGCTCGTCCTGCCAAGGGTCTGTGGTGTGCACGGCGTGGCTCAAAATCGGAACACTCGGTTCAAGGGGTTCGAAGGGGCGCAGGCTGCCTCGTGACGGGCACGGCCCGCACGGTACTGCGCGGATTTGTTGCCGCGGGTAACAATTCGCCAGCGGGTCAAACGGCAAAAGTATAGGGGATAGTCGCCACCGGGCCAGCCTTTTTGTGGCAGATCGGTCTAAGATTGTGTCGAGTCAACGTTGCGGGCACGACACTGTCGGCGTCTTGCAACAGATCGGCCATCCGATCGCCCGACCTTTGCCCCCTGAACCCCTCCATGAACGCATTGTTGCTCTTCGCCCACCTGGCCGCCGCCATCGTCTGGATGGGCGGCATGGGCTTCATTTTGCTGGCGATGCGCGCCGCCGCCTTCGCCGTCCTGCAGCCGCCGGCGCGACCGCAGTTGCTGCTGGCCAGCCTGCAGCGGTTTTTCCCATTGGTGAGGATCAGCATCGCCGTGTTGCTGCTCACCGGGCTGGCATTCATGCTCGAGGTCGGCTTCGCCAGAGCGCCGGTCGGCTGGCATGTGATGCTGGGCATCGGCCTGGTGATGATGGCGGTATTTGCGCACATTGATTTCGCCCCGTTCCGCCGTGCGCAGCGCGCTGCGGCCGAGCAGGACTGGGCCGCAGTCGGCCGGGCGTTACAGGCCATCCACCCCCTCGTGGTGCTGAATTTCACTCTGGGCTGGTGCGCCATCGCCGCCGTGCTGTTCTGGCGTTGAACCGGCAGCAGCGGCAAGCAACGGCCCCAGCGTGTCCCACACGCGCCTGGCGGAGATGCCGTGCAGGCAGTCGAGGTGCCCCAACGGACAGGTGCGGGCGAAGCATGGGCTGCAGTCCAGCTGCAGCCAGATGACGGCGCTGCGGTGCGCTGCCGGTGGGGTGTGGCGGGGATCGGTCGAGCCGTATACCCCGACGGTCGGGCGCCGCAGCGCGGCGGCAATGTGCATCAACCCCGAATCGTTGCTCACCACCCCGCTGCTGCTGGCCAGCAGCGCGATGGCATCGGCCAGTTGCGTTGCGCCGCAGAGATTGCGCACTCCAGGCACCTGCGCGGCGATGGCCTGGCCGCTGGGCGCGTCGCGCGCAGATCCCAACACGGCCACGGCGTAGCCGGCTTGCTGCGCCAGCGCGGCCAGCGCGGCGAAATGCGTCACCGGCCATTGTTTGGCCGGGCCGTATTCGGCGCCGGGGCACAGCGCGATCCAGCGCGGCGGCAGATCGAAACGCGCGCGCGCGGCGGCGGCATCGGCGGCGGCCACCGTCAGCACCGGCTCGGCCAGCGGCTGCGGTGTGCTCGCTGCCGCAGCAACCGTGGCGAGCGCGGCGTAGTGCTGCCGCATGTCGGTGCGGGGCGCACGGGAAATGCGGCACTGCAGCGGCGACAGCGCCAGCGGCTCGGCCGCCGCAGCCGTATCGATGGCCGCGGCCACATCGGTCAGCAGCAAACCGCGGGCCTCGCCGCGATGGCCGATGCGCCGCGGGATGCGCGCCAGCCACGGCACCAATCGCGATTTGACGGTATTGCCCAGGACATAGGCGCGATCGAAGCCACTGCTGCGCACTTGCGCTGCCAGCCGCAGCCGCAGCCGCAAGTCCAGCCGGCCGTGGGCGAACGGCGCCTCGATCACGTCGACGACACCGGGCATGGCGCGCAGCACTGGAGCCACGGCGGGCAGGGCCAGCGCGGTGATTTGCTCGCCGCGCGCGGCGAGCAGTGCCACCAGCGGCTGCGCCATGACCGCGTCGCCGATCCACTGCGGCGCGACCAGCAACGCGCGCGTCATGCCGGGCGACAGTTCAATGCCCGCGCACCACTTCGCCTTCGGCCAGCCGATAGCGGGTGCCGCAATAGGGGCACGCCGCTTCGCCGTGGGTGACGTCGATGAACACCCGCGGGTGGCTGCTCCAGATCGGCATGTTCGGGTTGGGGCAGTAGGCGGGCAAATCCTTGGCCTTGAGTTCGACCACGGGCATGTCGGGCTTGGGAATGGCGCTCATGCGAAATCCTCGCGGAAAGGCGGTCGGGGGAATGCGGTCAGACCGGGGTCAGCCAGTCGGCGTATTTGGGATTGCGCCCGCCGACGACGTCGAAAAACGCGTTCTGGATGCGCTCGGTGATCGGCCCGCGCTGGCCGGCGCCGATGGTCACGCCGTCGAGCTCGCGGATCGGCGTGACTTCGGCGGCGGTGCCGGTGAAAAACGCCTCGTCGGCGATGTAGACCTCGTCGCGGGTGATGCGCTTTTCGCGGATGGTCAGCCCGAGGTCGTCGCAGATGGCGAACACCGTCTTGCGGGTGATGCCGTTGAGCGCGCCCGACGACAGGTCGGGGGTGTAGAGCACGCCGTCGCGCACGACGAAAATGTTCTCCCCCGCGCCTTCGGACACGAAGCCGGCCGGGTCGAGCAGCAGCGCTTCGTCGTAACCGTCGGCCGTCACTTCCAGGTTGGCGAGGATGGAGTTGGTGTAGTTGCTCACCGCCTTGGCGTTGCACATGGTGATGTTCACATGATGGCGGGTGTAGCTGCTGGTCTTGACGCGGATGCCTTTTTTCAGCCCCTCCTCGCCCAGATACGCGCCCCAGGGCCAGGCGGCGATCATCAGGTGGATGGTGTTGCCGCGCGGGGAGACGCCGAGCTTTTTGTCGCCGATCCAGGTCAGCGGCCGGATGTAGCAGGAGTCGAAGCCGTTGGCGCGCACCACGTCGATCTGCGCCTGCATCGCCTGCTCCAGGGTGAAGGGAATCTGCATACGCAGAATCTTGGCGCTGTTGAACAGCCGCTCGGTGTGTTCCTTCAGGCGGAAAATCGCCGTGCCCTTGTCGGTCTTGTACGCGCGCACGCCCTCGAACGCGCCGCAGCCGTAGTGCAGGGTGTGGGTGAGCACGTGGACCTTGGCGTCGCGCCACTCCACGAGGTTTCCGTCCATCCAGATCTTGCCGTCGCGGTCGGACATGGAAGTGGGCAGGGCCATGGTGTGCTGTCTCCGGAAAAGAAAACACCCATTCTAGGAGCTTGCGTCAATCGCGTCGGGAGGTGACGTCGGCCGGCACCTGCCCTGCGGGCACATGACGCGCGGCCGATTGCACGTGGCCGGACTGGTCGTCGAAGAAGAAGTCGGGCTGGAATTCGCGCAGAAACGGGCCTTTGTCCAGGCCGCCGAGGAACATCGCCTCGTCGACGGCGATCTTCCAGTCCATCAGCGTGCGGATGGCACGCTCGTGCGCCGGGGCGCTGCGCGCGGTGACCAGTGCAGTACGCAGCCGCATCGGGCTGGAGCCGTCGGCACTGGCACGCTGCAGGCGATGCAGCGCTTCGAGCAAGGGCTTGAACGGCCCTGGCGGCAGCGGCAGCGCCGCCTTGCTCGCCTCGTGCTGCTGGAACGCGGGTAGCCCCTCGCGCTGGAATACACGCTCGGCCTCGTCGGAAAACAGCACGGCGTCGCCGTCGAAGGCGATGCGTACTTCATCCGGATGGGACTGCGATGCCCGCGCCGAATCGGGGTAGACCTGCGCCGCGGGGTAGCCGGCGTGCAGCGCGGCGCGCACGTCATCGGGTGAGGCAGAAAGAAACAAATTGGCCTGCAGCGCGTGCAAATACTGGTACGGCGACCGCCCGCGGGTGAACACTCCGCGCTCGATCGGCGTGCCGTGGTGCTTGGCCGAATTGAACACCCGCAGACCCGACACCGGGTCGTTACGCGACAACAGCACGACTTCGACGCGGTCGCGCTGCTGCGCGCTGGTGTTGAACGCCAACAGCTTGCGCACGAGTTGAAACGCCACTCCCGGATGCGCCGGGCGCTCCAGGCGTTCGAGCTGCAGACGCATATAAGCGGCGTCGTCGGCCTGCTCGAAGACGCGGTTTTCCTCCTCGAAATCGAACAACGCGCGCGAGGAAATCGCCACCACCAACCGGTCGTCCAGGTTTGCCGCCATGACTATTTCACCAGGTTGTTCATCTGGATGATGGGCATCATCACCGCCAGCACGATGAGCAACACCATGCCGCCCATCACCAAAATGAGCAGCGGCTCCAGAATGGTGGTCAGCGCCAGCGCACGGCGCTGCACGTCCTGCGCATGCTGCGTGGCCGCGCGTTCGAGCATTTGCGGCAGCGTGCCGGTCTGCTCGCCCAGCCGGATGAAGGTGATGAGCACCGGCGGAAACCGTTTGTGCAGCGCCAGCGACTGTGCCAGCGAGGCACCTTCACGCACCAAGGCGATGGCCTCCTGCGCGTCGGCCTTGAGCCGGGCGTTGCTCAACGTCTGGCTGGCCGCCTGCAGCGCGCGCAGGATCGGCACACCGGCGGCGCCGAGAATGGCCAGCGTGCTGGCAAAGCGCGCCGTGTCCAGCCCTCGAACCAGCCGGCCGAACAAAGGGCTACGAAGCAGGAAAGTATCGAACGCCAATCTCGGCCCCGGCAGTTTCATCGCCTGGGCGAAGGCCACTGCGCCGCTGACGACGAGCGCCAGCAGCACCCAGCCCCAGGCGCGTAAAAAATCCGACACGGCGATCAACCCGACGGTCAGCAGCGGCAGTTTCTGGTGCGCGCCCTGGAACACGCTGACCACTTGCGGCACGACGTAGGTCAGCAGCAGCACGACGACGGTCACGGCGACGAGCACGACGATGGCCGGGTAGGCGAAGGCCTGCACCATTTTGCCGCGCAGCGTCTGGCGGTCTTCGAGGTAATCGGCCAGCCGCTGCATCACCAGCCCGAGGTCGCCGCTGTCCTCGCCGGCGGCGACCAGCGCGCGGTAGATCGGCGAAAACTCGCGGGGATACTGCCCCAGCGCGGCTCCCAGGCTGTGCCCGGCGGACACTTCGCTTTTCAGACTCGACAGCAGTTCCCCGATGTCGGCGCGGTCAGCGTCTTCGGCCAGCGCCGCCAGCGCTTTTTCCACCGGCAGCCCGGACACCAGCAAACCAGCGAGCTGGCGGGTGAGCAGCGTTCGCTCCTGGTCGTTGAGCACGCGGCGCGAGAATCGCCGTGCGCCCGGCTGCGCCGCCTCTTCGTGGATGCCTTCGACCTGCAGCGGGATCAGCCCGCGGCTGCGCAGCAGGGTGCGCGCGCCGCGCGCGCTGTCGGCTTCGAGCACGCCGGATTGCTCGGCCCCTGCGGCGTCCACGGCGGTGAAGCGGTAGGCAGACATGCGGTGCGGCGGGGTCAGTCGCGCGTGACGCGCAGCAGCTCGGCAAGGCTGGTGACGCCGGCGTCGATGTAGCGCTGGCCGTCCTGCCGCATGGTGCGCATGCCCGCGGCCAGCGCCAACTGGCGCAGCTTCGCTTCGGCCGCGCGTGCGTGGATGGCCGCGCGCAGCGCGTCGTCGACCTCGAACAACTCGAACACCCCGGTACGTCCGGTATAGCCGGTGTGGTTGCACGCCGCACAGCCCACGGCGACGAAACCCTGACCGTCGGCCGCCGGCAGTTTGCACGCCGGACAGAGCACGCGCACCAGCCGCTGCGCCAGCACGCCCAGCAGCGAGGAGGCGAGCAAAAACGGCTCGACCCCCATATCGGTCAAGCGGGTGACGGCCGATACCGAGTCGTTGGTATGCAGCGTGGCCAGCACCAGATGCCCGGTGAGCGAGGCCTGGATGGCGATCTGCGCGGTTTCGAAATCGCGGATTTCGCCGATCATCACCACGTCCGGGTCTTGCCGCAGGATGGCGCGCAGCGCGCGGGCGAAGGTCAGGTCGATGCGCGCGTTGACCTGCGTCTGGCCGATTCCCGGCAGGTCGTATTCGATCGGGTCCTCCACCGTCATGATGCTGGTGGTGGCCGCGTCCAGCCGGGTGAGCGCCGAATACAGCGTGGTGGTCTTGCCGCTGCCCGTCGGCCCGGTGACGAGCAGAATGCCGTGCGGCGCGTGGATCAGCGCGTCGAAGCGTTCGAGCATATCGGCGGCCATGCCGACGGCGCGTAGATTGAGCTTGGCTGCCGACTTGTCGAGCAACCGCAGCACCGCGCGCTCGCCGTGCGCGCACGGCAGCGTGGACACGCGCACATCCAGCGTGCGCCCACCAATGCGCAGCGCGATGCGACCGTCCTGCGGCAGACGCTTTTCGGCGATGTCGAGCTGCGACAGGATTTTGATGCGCGAAATCAGCGCGCCGTGCAACGCCTTGTTCGGCCGCACCACTTCGCGCAGCGTGCCATCGACGCGGAAGCGCACGACCGAAGCGGTTTCATACGGCTCGATGTGGATGTCACTCGCCCCTTCGCGCGCGGCCTGCGTGAACAGCGCGTTGAGCATGCGGATGATGGGCGCGTCGTCGGCGGCTTCGAGCAGGTCTTCGACCGCCGGGATGTCCTGCATCAGTCGGCCCAGATCGACATCGCCCTCGACCTCGCTGATCACCGCCGCGGCGCTGCCGTCGCGCGCGGCGTAGGCCGCGCCGATGCGCGCTTGCAAATCCTCTGCCGTGGTGCGATGCACCGCGCGCAGCGCGTACTGGCGCTGTACCTCGGCCAGCGCCGCGGGCCGGGTGGCCTCGCACAGCCACAGCTCGACGCCCTGGCCGTCGTCCTCGGCGAGCACGGCCTGGTCGCGGCAAAAGGTGTAGGGCAGAGGGTGGCGTACGGACATGGGCGAGCGCCGGTTCAGCGTTGCGGCGTGAGGGTGATGCGCACCTGCCTGCCGTGCAGGACGGTGGCGTAATGCGTGGTCTGGCCGAGGTTGAGGATCACCCGTGTCTTACCCTGCGCGTCGAGCACGCTGGCCGACTGCAGCGGGCCCAGATGCAGGTTTTGCTGCTGGCTGCTGAGTTGCGAGCGCACCCCGGCGAAATCGAGCACCAGGCGGATGGGATCGGTCAGCGTGAACGCCGTGGGTGGCGCCGTCGGCGGCTGGGCAAAACCGAGTTCGACCACGGTGGCGCCATCCTGCTGCTGCGCCTGCAAACTTTGCAGCACATTCTCCGCCTGCGCCGCGGCGGGCAGCGCCACGGCAGGCGTTGGTGCGGCGGCGTTGCTCGCCGCCGGTTGCGGCGCGGCAGCGGCGTCGTCGCGAATCGCCGGCAGCACCGGGCCGGGCAGGTCGGGCATGCCCAGTTGCGGCGGCAATTGCGCCCGGTCTTGCAGCCCCCGCATGGCGTCGTAGCGCTGCTGGCTCAGCGCGGTGCCCTGATCCTGCGTGCGCACGACGATCGGGCGCAGAAACACCATCAGATCGGTTTTGGTCGCGGTGCGCGAGTTGGAACGAAACAGCGCGCCGATCCCGGGAATGTCGCCCAGGCCGGGAATTTTGCTGTTGTTGGAGCTGACGTTGTCCTGCATCAGCCCGCCGAGCACGATGGTCTGGCCGTCGTTGACCAGCACGGACGTCTGGATCGAGCGCTTGTTGGTGATGATCCCCGCGGCGTTGGTCGCGCTGGAAATGCTCGACACTTCCTGGTAGACGTCCATTTTGATCGCGCCGCCGGAGGTGATTTGCGGCCGCACTTTGAGCGTCAGCCCGACGTCTTTGCGCTCGATGGTCTGGAACGGCGTGACCGTGGCGCTCGACCCGGTCTGCGCATACTGCCCGGTGATGAACGGCACGTTCTGCCCGACGACGATCTTCGCCTCCTCGTTGTCCAGGGTCATGAGGTTGGGTGCCGACAAAATGTTGGCGCCGTCTTGCGTCTGCAGAAAGTTGGCCAGCAAGCCGAGAGTGGCAAAGCCGGCGACGTTGTGCAGCACGCCGATGTTCAGACCGTTGGGAATGGCCAAGGTGCCGTTGGCGATCGCCGTTGCGGTGGCGCTGCCGCCGCTGGAGATGGCCGCCTGCAGATTGATGATGTTGTTGCCGCCAGCGCCGAAGTTGCTGCCGCCGTAAATCGCGTTGTTGTTGCCCGCGCTGCCGGCAATCGCCTGCCACTGGATGCCCAGTTGCGCCGCCTTGTTCGCGTCCACCTCGGCGATCAGCGCTTCCACGTACACCTGCGCGCGGCGCACGTCCAGGCGTTCGATCACCCGGCGCAGTTGCAGGTAAACCGGCGGCGGCGCGTTGATGATCAGCGCGTTGAGCGCGTTGTCGGCGTAGACCGTGCCGCCTTGCGGCAGCGGCACGCTGCTGTCGCCGCCGGTCGCGGCGAATTCAGGCGCCTGTCCCAGCCCCGGACTGGTGGCGCCACCCTGGTTGCCGCCGCTCGACGCCAACGGGTTGTTGTTGCCCGCAGCCATCGCTTGCGTGCCGGTCTGCGACCGGGTTTGCTGCCCGCCCCCCGGCGCACCGCTGGCGCTTTGCGCCGCGAGCACGCCGCGCAGGGTGCGCGCCAGATCGGCGGCGTTGGCGTTGCGCAAGTAGACCACGTGAATATTGTCTTCGTCGGCCTGCGGGCGGTCCAGGCGGTGGATCATCTGCTCGATTTCGGACAACTGCGCGCCGTTGGTCGCACGCACGATCAGCGAGTTGCTGGAGTTTTCGGGCAGGATGACCGCGCGCATCGCGCCGCTGCCGCCCAGCGCCGCCTGATTGACGGGCACGCCGGGCGCGATTGCAGTGCCGGCGGAGACGGTTTGCATGTCGATGAGTTTTTGCAGCGTCGGCGCCAGGTCGCTGGCCACGGCATAGTTCAGCGGCACCACCGTGACCTCGGTGCCGGTGGGCACGTCGAGCGCGGCGATGATGCGCGCGATGCGCTTCAAGTTGTCGGCGTAGTCGGTGACCACCAGCGCGTTGCCCGCTGGGCTGACGTTGATGGTGTTGTTCGGCGAAATCAACGGCCGCAACACCGGCAGCAAACTGCTGGCGGCGGCATTGCGCAACTGGAAGATCTGCGTGACCACCTGGTCGCCGCGCCCGGGAATGTGCGACGGCGCCAGCCCCACCCCCACCGGGCCGCTCTGCAATTTGGCGTCGGCTTCGGGAACGACCTGGTATACCCCGTCGTGCTCGACCACGGCGAATCCGGCCAGGCGCAGTTGCGTCAACAGCGCCTGGAACACTTTTTGCGGCGGCACCGGCTTTTCGAACTGCAACGTCACCTGCCCGCGCACCCGCGGATCGACGATGAAATTGCGCCCGGTGGCTGCAGCCACGGCCTGTACCGCGCTGGCGATGTCGGCGTTGACCAGGTTGATGGTCAGATCGCCGTTGGCGTTGCGCGCCGCGCCTGCGGTTGACGCAGGCGCGGCGTGGCCCGGCGCCTGCGCCAACACCGGCTGCACCGTCAGCAGCGAAGCCAGAAGCAGCGGCAGCAAGCGCCCGGGCACGGCAGGTCTGGCGGGGCTCGGTCGGCGGCTGAAAGGCAGAAAACGCAGCATGGCGGCAGTCCTCGGGTTTTATCTAGTCTGTTCGGCGTGGGGTCGATATCGCACTGCGCAAACCGCCACCGGGCATCACAATGCGATGCGCACGTGATCGCCCTCCGGGCGGCCGAGCAGCGACAACAGATTGGCCATCGCCGCCTCGCTTCCTGGCGCCGCCCGGCCGGTGCCGGCAAACTGCAACGCCTGCCCGTTCCACACCCCTTTTCCTTGCAACAACAACGGCCCCTTGTCGCTGCGCAACTCCACCTGCGCCTGCGCGCCCCGCCCGGTGACGGTCAACGTGTAGCTGCCGATCGGCGCGACCACGCTCAGCCGCGACGCCACGTCGGGCAGATCGATCTGCGCCGACCCGCTCAACCGCAGCCGCCCGGCGACCGATTCTAGGTGCACGCCGCGCAAGGTGAACTGCGCCTGTCCACGCAACGCAACGGTGTTCCACGGCGTGCCCAGACCGTCGAGCACCGACAGCGGCAGCGCACCTTGCCACGCGGCGTCGGCGGCGGCGCCAGCCGGTCGAAACGACACCGCCGTCTGCGACCAGCCCAACTGCACGTCGACGGCCAGCGGCTGCGGCGACACTGCGGGCCAGTCGACGCGCGCCAGCAGCCGGCCGCGCCACAGCCCTCCGAGCCGGACGGTCCACCGCAGCGTGCCCGGCAGCACCGTGGCACCGCGGCTTCCCGCGCCGCCTTCGAGCACCAGCAGCGCCGAGCCGTCGCGCCAGGTGCCCTGCGCTTGCGCCAGCAGCACATGCTGGCCGCTTGCCGCCCAGACCGCCGCGCTCAGCCAACTCGCCGGCGCCTGCCACAGCAGCGCCCACGACGCACCGAGCGCGGCGGCAAACCACAACCAGCGGCGGCTGGGCTTGCGTTGGCGCCGCGGCGGCTTGCGCCGGTCGCGGCCTGCGGCAGCGCGCACGCCGGCCATTCATCCGCCCTCCGCGCCCTGCCGCGACAGATGCACCGTGCCGTCGAGCAGGCCGGAGGCGCCACGCTTGAGCTCGGCGGCATCGACCTGCGCCGACCAGTCGCGCCGCGCGGCCTGCGCCAGCGCCGCCAGCGTTGCCGGACGCAGCGCGGAAAGCTGCAGCGTGACCTCGCCGGGCAACACCTGCACTTGCACTTTGGCCTTGGGATCGACGCGCTTGAACCAGTCCAGCAGCGCCGCCTGCAAGTCGCCACTGAACGCGGGCACGGCCGGCGCGTTGCGTAATGCGGCGAGCTGCTGCGCCTGCTGCTGCAACATCTGCACCTGCTGCTGCAGGCTGGCGATGCGTTGCGGCGCAGTGTGTAGCGTGCGCCACGCCGGACGCACCGCCAGCGCCCACAGCAATGCCGCCAGCACCACGGCCGTTGCCGTGGCGACGAGCACGCGCTCGCGCGGCGACAGCGCCGCCCAGCGCCGGCGGCTGGCAGCCACGGTCTGCGGCAGCCCGCGGTACCACAGCGCCGACAGCGAGGCGACACGGTCGTTGGCACTCATAACGCTCCTCCGTGGACGAGCAGCACGTCGCCTTGCGCGCTGCAGTTCAGCGCGGCGCTGGCACAACGCGCAGCGGCCTGCGCCGCGGCATCGCCCGGCAGGGTGAGCTGCAGCTGGCCGGTGCTGAACTTCAGCGCCTTCGGCACGACCCCGGCGGGGACGACCTCGCTGGCACGACCCATGAGGACGTCCAGATCACCATCGCCGGGGCGGCCTGCGCGCAGCCGCGCGGCATCGAGTGCTCGCTGGATCTGCAAACGGGCGTCCAGAATCGCCGGCACTCCCGGCAACGCCGCCAGCGCGGTGGCGTCGAGTGTGCGCTGCAGCCGGCTTTCCTCGTGCGACAACTTGAACGCCACGGCGTTCATCCCCACGAGCTGCACCACGGCCAACAACACGAGCAGCGAGGCCACGCGCCGCCACGCCGCAGTGGCGAGTTGTTCTCTCAACCCGAGCCAGCCGCGCGACAGGGCGTGCTTGAGCGCCAGATCGAACTGCCGGAGCGTCCACGGCGACTGCGCAGCACGCGCCAGCCAGCCCGCGTCGCTCAAGGTCTGCGGCGTCAGCCCGGAGGGCAGGTCGAGCCAGCTCAGCTGCGGCTGCGCCTGATCCTGCACCCAGAGATGCTCGGGGGTGACGGGGATCGGCAACGCCTGCGGCGCGGCGGCATCGGCAGCGAGAATCAGCGGCAGCCACGCCGCCTCGCCCTGCTGGTCGCGCCACAGCAGACGCGGCCCCTGTCCCACGTCCTGCAGCAGCGCGTCCCCCGGCGCCAACAGCGCGGCTTCGGGAACGACGCTGTGCGGCTCCAGCCCGGCCTGGGCGAGATCGGCAATCGCCTGGCGCAGCCGCTGCTTGGGCACCGCGCAGGCCAGCGTGATGCTGCCGTCCTCGTTCTGCGGCCCAGCGGCCAGATGCAGTTCGGCGGCGTCTTGCAACAGCCGGTCTTCGAGCGCACCGGCGAGTGCGGCCTGCAAGCGCGCTGCAGGCAGCGGCGGCAGAGACACGGCCAGCACCGACGCGTCCACCGCATCGACCACGGCGACCACGCGCGCGGCGCGCGGCAGTAGCGCCGCCTGCTCGCGCCCGGCGGCCAGCAGCTTGCCGTCGGCGCCGAGCAGCGCGTACGCCAGCGCGGGCAGCGGGTGCGCGGCGGCCAGCGGCGGCAGACGGAGAACCAGGGTTTGCATGGTGGCGGCGATTGTAGAGACGCTGGGTGAGCAGCAAGGATGTGAAAAAACACGATGTTGCGCCGCGTTGTTCAATGTCCACAGGCAACGCGGTCAGTTTGCTCCCGCTGCGGCTTGCGGAGGAGCCGCCAACCAGGGGGGGACGCGCTCGATGCGCACCACCTGGGTGAACAGCCCGGCACGCTGGATGAGCGCGCGCTCGGCATATTCCAAGTGGCCGATGCGCACCCGGGCGATGGCGTCGAAATAGCCGGTGGCGACGCTGACGAGTTGCGCGTTGACCTGCGTGCCTTGCGGCAACAACAGCGCAATATCGCCGGTATTGCGGAAATACGCGCGTTTGCGCGCCTGCACCAGCGCCTGCGCGGTCTGGGCGTCCACCCCCAGCACTGCGGCGAGCACCAGCGGGCCAGCGGTATTGGCGTTGACCGCGGTGGGCTGCGGCAGCAGCGTCACCGCCGGAGCGAGCCGCGGCAGGGCCTGCGACACCGCCGTGCCCAGCCGCGCCAAATCCTGCAATTGCAGCAACGGCAGCGGCGCGGTTGCAACAGACGGCTGCGCCGCCGTCGCCGAGGCGGTGCTCGCCGCCACGCCGTTGGCGATGTCGGCGGCGACGCCGGCAGGCAGTTGCAACGCGGCGCACAGGCGCTGCAACACCAGCAAGGCCTGCGGATCGACGCTGCCCGCGGGCGCCAGATCGCGCAGATTGAAGCGGCTTTGCGCATCGACGATGCGGCCTTCGAGCCAGGCGTCGGGCAACCCGGCGCTGTCTTGCCCGCGCGCAGCGAGGAAAGTGGACAGCCGCGCCTCGGCCAGCGGCACCGACCACGGTTCGCCGAGATAATCGACCGAGGAATTGCGCGCATCCTCGCGCAGAATCAGCCGCGCCCAGTCGATCGCGCCGCGCAGGATCCAGCGCGCCTGCGTCTGTTCGCGTGCGGTCTGCTCGCGTGAAATCGCACTCCACTGGCTCCAGAACATGCCCGAGACCATCACCGCCGCCAGCGCGGCGATGAGCATGGCAGTGATCAGCGCGGCGCCGCGCTGCGCGGGGCACAGTCGGCGGCTCATTCGAAATCGTCGAGCAGATAGTCGCGCTGCAAAGTGCCCGCCAGCGGCTGGCCGGCGAACACCAGCCGCACACGCACCGCCGCCGGCGTCGCAGCACTCGCCGCCAGGGCGATGGCCGCAGCCGCCGCGGCGCTGGCCGAGCTGGCCGGCGCCGCCGTTGCCCCCGCGGCGTTCGGCGAGGTGCCGGGGTTGACCCAGGCACCCGACTGCTGCAGCAAGCCGACTCCGGCGTAGCGGTAGAACTGCACCTGCATCGCCACCACGCCGGGCACGATGGTCAGCGCAGGCGCCGTCACCTGCTGCAACGCCGCCTGCAGCGCGGCGCGGTCGTCGCTGGGCACGCTGGCGCTGCGCTGCAGCGCGCCGTCGCGCACCATCCAGCACACCACCTGCAGCATCCCTGCCCCGGGCGGCAGGCCGATGCCGGCAGCGGCGTCTGCGCGCACATCACCGCCCAGTGGCTGCGGTGCGCGGCGGACGACGCACAAGTCACCGCCGCGCACGCTCACCGCCGGCAGACCCGTACCCTGCGACACCGCGTGCCGCAGGTCGTCGCCGAGTTGCTGCAGGCCGTCGGCCAGCCGGGCGCTGACATCGAGGTCGCGGCGAGCGTCGTCGCGGCTGCGCGCCACCGTGTCCAGCCCGCGCCAGCCCAGCGCCGCGACCACCGCCAGAATGGTCACCGCCACCAGCAGTTCGATCAAGGTAAAGCCCGCCGGGCGCGCGCGCTGCATTCACAAATTCCCGATGATGGTCACCACCCGCCATGCGCTCCAGCCGCTGACGTCGCGCACCTCGACCTGCACCCGGCGAAAGTTGGGGTTGGGTGTAGGCATGACATCCACCGTCACGGTAAACGGCACACCCGCCTGGACGCAGCCGCTGCTACTCTGCCCGACGGCAAGAAACGTCTTGCTCAGCCGCTGGTCGACCAAAAAATTCTGCGCGCACTGCTCGGCCAGCACCGTCTGGCGGTAGCGCTGCGCATCGTCGCTGACCTGGCTTGCGGCGCGCATCGCCGCCAGCAGGGCGATGGCCACCACCGCCAGCGCCACCAGAACTTCGAGCAGCGTGAAGCCATGCCGCCGCATCGCCGCGGTACCCTGCGCCGGCCGCTGCCATCGTGTCATGACCCGACGCGCTGCACGACAAACGGCGCAAAACCGTCGCTGGACACGACTTCGCCGTGCGTACCGTCGGACAGCACCACCTGCACCGCGCCGCCCACTGGCTCGGGGCCAAACAACAGCCAGCCCGGCGGCACACCCAGCGCGGCCGACGCGGCAGCGCGCAAGTGCACCGACACGTCTGCGGCGGCGTATTGCGCCTGCCTGGGCGGCTCACCCAGCGCCAAACGCCAATTCGCCGGCGCCGGCTCGGAGCGCGTGCCCAGCCAGGGCCAGCGACGCGGACGAAGCATATCGACCTCCACCGGCTCCCAGCCCTGCGGCCCCATTTGCACGAACGCATACCCCGCAGGCCCGCTGGCCCAGGCCAACGGCACGCCGGTTTGCGCCGCATACTGCCGCGCCGCGTCGAACAGCGCCGCCAGCCGCTGCGCCTCGCGCTGCATCTGCGCGTTTTGCGACGGTGGCAACGCCAGCGCCGCCAGTGCCGTGACCATGCCGACGATGATCAGCGCGACGAGCATTTCGAGGAGGGTGAACCCCCACGCTTGGCGCAGCCGCGCCGGCGCTGCCCCCCGAGGGGGCTGGCCCTGCCTTGGGACGGCCCGGCAGCAGGGCCGGGTGAACCCCCACGCTTGGCGCAGCCGCGCCGGCGCTGCCCCCCGAGGGGGCTGGCCCTGCCTTGGGACGGCCCGGCAGCAGGGCCGGGTGAACCCCCACGCTTGGCGCAGCCGCGCCGGCGCTGCCCCCCGAGGGGGCCGGCCCTGCCTTGGGACGGCCCGGCAGCAGGGCCGGGTGAACCCCCATCCAGGCCGCTGCGCGATGGGCTGTGCAGGGCTATTGCCAGCTGCCGATGTCGGCATTGGCCCCCTCGCCGCCGGGTTTGCCGTCTGCACCATAGCTGAACACATCGACCGGGCCTTTGACTCCCGGGTTGAGGTATTGATAGGGGTGACCCCAGGGATCGGTCGGGAGTTTTTCCAGGTAGGGCTTCCAGTTCGCCGGGATCGGCGGCGTCGTCGGCTTGACCACCAGCGCCTGCAGTCCCTGCTGCTGCGTCGGGTACATGCCGTTGTCGAGCTTGTACAGCTTCAGCGCCTGCATGATGGTGGCGATGTCGGTTTTCGCCGCAGTCACCCGCGCCTCGTCGGTGCGACCGATGATGTTGGGCACGATCAGGGCCGCCAGCACGCCCATGATGACCAGCACCACCATGAGCTCGATGAGCGTGAAGCCGCGCTGCCGCCGCCCCCTGGAGGCGGCAGAGGCCACGGCAACACCCTCAACGCAAGGACTCGGGACGGATTTCATCGACGCTCACCTTTCTACACGGATAATAAAGGCGTGATGCGACGCTCTCCGACCCAAGCCCCTGCGCTGCACGGCGTTTCTGCACGTGGCAGCCGCCGGCTGGCTTTCGTGTTCGCGCTGGCGCTGGCGTTCGCCAGTGCGGCGCTGGCGGTCAGCTGGACGTTGCGTCTGATCGCCAGCCCGCAGCCGGTGCCGGCCGATGCCCAAATCGTCGGCGCGCTGCCACCCGATGAGGCCGCGCAGCAGGCAGCGCGGCTGTTCGGCGCCGAGCCGCTTGCCACCAGCGGGACTGCGGCACCCGCCCGCTTCCGCCTTTACGGTGTCATCGCCGGCGGCGACCGCGGCGCCGCGCTCATCGGCATCGACGCTGCGCCACCGCGTGCCGTGCGCGTCGGCGAGACGGTCGCTCCCGGCGTGGTGCTGCGCGCCACCGGCTACCGTATGGTCTGGCTGGAGCATGACGGCGTACGCCAGCAGCTCAAAATGGAACCGCCGAGTGCGCAACCTGCCTCCCCCGCGGTGGGCACACCCGGATTGCCGCAATTTGCCCCTCCAGGCATCGCCCCGCCGGCGCTGACCCCGGCCATCCCCGCAGTGCCGCGGGAAGATCGTCCTGAATAAAGCGCCAACACGCCCGCGCGCTGCTTCTATCCAGTGCAGCCGCATACTGCTTTTTTATAATGTCGAGCATTGTGTCGCGCCGAATCGCCCCCATGTGGGTAAAAATCCGCCGAGTTCCGGCGCCACCCGACTTTCACAGGATTCCACCATGCCGATCTACGCCTATCGATGCGATGCTTGCGGCCATACCATGGACGCACTGCAAAAAATGTCCGACGCCCCGCTGACCGTCTGCCCGCAATGCGGCAAGCCTGCGCTGCACAAGCAGGTCACCGCCGCCGGCTTTCAGCTCAAAGGCTCGGGCTGGTATGCCACCGACTTCAAGGGCGGAGGAGCTGCGGCCACGGCCGCGTCGGCCGACTCTGCCGCGCCCGCGCCGGCCTGCGGTGCGTCGTGTGCCTGCGGCTAAATCCTGCCGGAGTGCGGCGGGATGCCGCGGAATTTTCAACCGAACGTCTGCAACCGAATGCGAGCAATGCAAACTTTTTCTCCCCGCCGCCGGCTCCAGCCCGAGACGGCAGCGGCGTTTGCAGGCCCGCACCGCGTTTTTGGCGCCTGACCCGCGGCGTACCTTGCCCTGCCGCTGCCCGTCCACCGATCCGAACGCCTTCCGCCCCGCGGCAGGTGGCTTTGCTCCATGAGCGTGAAAAACATTTTCATCGCCGGCATGCTGGTCTGGCTGCCGTTGACCATCACCATCTGGGTGTTGTGGCAGCTCCTGGCGGTGTTCGACGGCATTTTCCGCGCCGTGGTCGGCGCGTTGAGCACGGTGGCTCCCGGCTTGTCGCCGGCGATGGACAAGTTGGTGGGCATCCCCGGCGTGGGCGTGGTGCTGGTGCTCGCGGCCATTTTTCTCACCGGCCTGGCCGTGGCGAACATGGTGGGTCAATGGTGGCTGGCTCGCTGGGACGCGCTGATGGCGCGCATCCCTCTGGTCAAAACCATCTACAGCAGCGTCAAGCAGGTTTCCGACACGCTGTTTTCGAGCAACGGCAACGCCTTTCGCAAGGCACTGCTGGTGCAGTATCCGCGGCCAGGGTCGTGGACCATTGCGTTCCAGACCGGTGTGCCCGGGGGTGAGGTCGCGGCGCTGCTGCCCGGCGACCACGTCAGCGTTTACGTACCGACGACGCCCAACCCGACCTCCGGGTTTTTTCTCGTGCTGCCACGCAGCGACGTGGTCGAGCTGCAAATGAGCGTCGATGCTGCGCTCAAATACATCATTTCGATGGGGGTCGTCGCCCCCGCCGCGCCGGGTCATCCGCATGGGCGTTGACGCACTGCGGCGGCCTGCATCGCAACATTCCCCCGCCCGCGCCACGCTGGACGCGGCGGCTGTCCACTGAAAGAACCGTTCCATCATGAGTCTGCGTAGCCAATACTGCGGTCGAGTCACCGAAGCCCTGCTGGGGCAAAGCGTTTCCCTGTGCGGCTGGGTGCAGCGCCGCCGTGACCACGGCGGGGTGATTTTCATCGACCTGCGCGACCGCGAAGGCGTGGTGCAGGTGGTGTGCGACCCCGACCGGCCGCAAATGTTCGCCACCGCCGAGAGCCTGCGCAACGAGTTCTGCATCCAGGTGCAGGGCGTGGTGCGCGAGCGCCCGGCCGGCACCGAAAACGAGGCGATGACGTCGGGCAAGATCGAAGTGCTGTGCCACGACATCGTCGTGCTCAACCCGTCGGTGACGCCGCCGTTCCAGCTCGACGACGACAACCTGTCGGAAACCACCCGGCTGACCCACCGCGTGCTCGACCTGCGCCGCCCGCAGATGCAGCACAACCTGATGCTGCGCTACCGCGTGGCGATGGCCGTGCGCCGCTATCTGGACGCGCAGGGCTTCATCGACATCGAAACCCCGATGCTCACCAAGAGCACCCCCGAGGGCGCGCGCGACTACCTGGTGCCCAGCCGGGTGCACGACGGGCATTTTTACGCCCTGCCGCAGTCGCCGCAGTTGTTCAAGCAAATGCTGATGGTGTCGGGCTTCGACCGCTACTACCAGATCACCAAGTGCTTCCGCGACGAAGACCTGCGCGCCGACCGCCAGCCCGAGTTCACCCAGATCGACTGCGAAACCTCATTCCTCACCGAGCAGGAAATCCGCGACCTGTTCGAAAACATGATCCGCAGCGTGTTCAAGGAGACGCTGGGGGTCGAGCTGGCCAACCCCTACCCGGTGATGACCTACGCCGAGGCGATGGCGCGCTTCGGCTCGGACAAGCCCGACCTGCGGGTGAAGCTGGAGTTCACCGAACTCACCGACGTGATGGCCGATGTGGACTTCAAGGTGTTTGCCGCGCCGGCGTCCACCCCGGGCGGGCGGGTGGTGGCGCTGCGCGTGCCCGGCGGCGGCGAAATGAGCCGCAGCGAAATCGACGCCTACACCGAGTTCGTCAAAATCTACGGTGCCAAGGGGCTGGCGTGGATCAAGGTCAACGACGTCGCCAAGGGGCGTGACGGCCTGCAGTCGCCGATCGTCAAGAACCTGCACGATGCGGCGATTGCCGCCATCCTGCAGCGCAGCGGCGCACAGAATGGCGACCTGCTGTTCTTCGGCGCCGACAAGGCCAAGATCGTCGCCGACGCCATCGGCGCGCTGCGCGTGAAAATCGGCCACAGCGCCTTCGGCAAGGCGCACGGGCTGTTCGAGGACGCCTGGAAACCGCTGTGGGTGGTCGATTTCCCGATGTTCGAGTTCGACGAGGACGAACAGCGCTGGGTCGCGGTGCACCACCCGTTCACCGCGCCCAAGGACGGCCATGAGGAACTGATGGACACCGCGCCGGAAAAATGCCTGGCCAAGGCCTACGACATGGTGCTCAACGGCTGGGAAATCGGCGGCGGCTCGGTGCGCATCCACCGCGCCGACGTGCAGAGCAAGGTGTTCGCCGCGCTGCGCATCGGCCCCGAGGAAGCGCGCGCCAAGTTCGGCTTTCTGCTCGACGCGCTGCAATACGGCGCCCCGCCGCACGGCGGCATTGCTTTTGGCCTGGACCGCATCGTCACCATGATGGCTGGCGCTCCCAGCATCCGCGACGTCATCGCCTTTCCCAAGACCCAGCGCGCGCAATGCCTGCTGACCAACGCCCCCAGCCCGGTGGACGAAAAGCAATTGCGCGAGTTGCATATCCGCCTGCGCAATCCGCAGCCGGCGGCGTGAAGCAGCCATGCCCCGCATCGACGACCCCACCCACGACCGCGAAGCCGGCGCTGCCGACGGCACGCTCGATACCACCCGCATCGACGACACCCGCATCCGCGCGGTGCGGGCGTTGATTTCACCGGCGGTGCTGCTCGAAGAGCTGCCGGTGACGGCGGCGGTCGAGGCCGTGGTCGAGCGCGGGCGCGCGGCGGTGGCCGAGGTGCTGCACGGCCGCAGCGACCGGCTGATCGCGGTGGTCGGCCCGTGTTCGATCCACGACGCCGAGCAGGCGCTGGACTACGCGCGGCGGCTGCGCGGCTTGGCCGATGAGCTGGGCGACGCGCTGGTGCTGGTGATGCGGGTGTATTTCGAAAAGCCGCGCACCACGGTGGGGTGGAAGGGTTTCATCAACGACCCGCGGCTGGATGGCAGTTTTCGCATCAACGAAGGGCTGCGGCGCGCGCGGCAGTTGCTGCTGGACATCAACGCACTGGGGCTGCCGGCGGGCACCGAGTTCCTCGACCTGCTGTCGCCGCAGTATTTCAGCGATCTGATCGCCTGGGGCGCGATCGGCGCGCGCACCACCGAAAGCCAGAGCCACCGCCAGCTCGCTTCGGGGTTGAGCTGCCCGGTGGGGTTCAAGAACGGCACCGACGGCGGGGTGCAGATCGCCGCCGACGCAGTGGTCGCCGCCGCGCACCCGCACGCCTTCATGGGCATGACCAAAATGGGTGTGGCGGCGATTTTCGAAACCCGCGGCAACGCCGACTGCCATGTGATCCTGCGCGGGGGCAAGGCGCCGAATTACGACCCCGCGTCGGTCGATGCCGCCTGCGCGGTGCTGGCCCGGGCCGGGCTGCGCCAGCAGCTGATGATCGACTGCTCGCATGCCAACTCGGCCAAGCAGCCACGCAAGCAGATCGAGGTGGCCGCCGACATCGCGCGGCGCATCGCCGCGGGCGAGCGGCGCATCAATGGCGTGATGGTCGAAAGCCACTTGTGCGAGGGCCGGCAGGATTTGCACCCCGGCCAGCCGTTGCGCTGGGGCGTGTCGATCACCGACGCCTGCCTAGGCTGGGACGACACCGTGCCGCTGCTGCACAACCTGGCCGATTCGGTCCGGCTGCGCCGCCACGGCGCAGCCTGATGCATCAGCCGGCAGCGGCGCGGCGATCACCCCGCGCGCTGCGTTGCACGGCTCAGAGTTCTTCGCGGAAGGAATCGTGGCAGGATTTGCAAGTCTTGGCGGTTTCACCAAACACCACCTTGATCTCGTCGAGCTTGCCGGTCTTGGCGGCAGCCACGAGCTTGGGAGTCATTTGCTGCAGCTTGTCGGCATCGGCCTTGAACTTGTCCATCTCTTTCCAGATCGCCGGCTTGGCGTGTGAATCGGGCAGGTCGGTGCCCGGGCCGAACGCCTGCCACGGCAGGCGCGACATGAAGGCGACGATCTCGGCGTTTTCCAGCGCAGCCTTGGCGTCGAACGGCGCCTTGCCCTGCACCATCGCCCCCAGTCGGGCGAAGCTGGTACCCATCAACACGAACGCCGACTGGCGGTACTTCACCGCCGCCTCGGGTTTGGCGAACTGCGCGTACGCAGGAGCAGCGCCGCCGAGCGCGGCGCAGACCAGCATGGCAACAAACGCGGATTTCGGCTGAAAGCGGATCGGATGCATCGGCAGACTCCTTGAAGGGTGGGGACAGACACCGGCGCAGTGTAAAAAAAAGTGTTGACGGCTGCACGAGGCCATCTGGCGACACTGCGGCAGTCGAATTTGCAAAAAAATCCGGTGGGGCTGTCGATCTGGCGCGCGCACGGCTTAAGATGCGGGCCATTGAGCCGTCTGCGACGGCAAAGCGGCGCCGATCGGGGCGCTCACCTCGTCCATTGCCGCGGGGCAGGCTCAATGATCCGGCGCTCCTGGTCCCGCCAGGAACGCCAGCATGACAACGGCGAATCCGCACTGTGCACCGCCTACCGGACAGGTGGCGGCGTGCAACCGGACCATCAGATCAACTTCTCGGAGTGCATTGAATATGGCCACTGCAAAACCCGCGGCAAAAAAAGCCACCGCCGCCAAAACCACCCGTCAACCCAGCGCGGCGTTCATGAAACCGCTCACCCCGTCGGCGCATCTGGCCGCCGTGGTCGGCGCCGCGCCGATGCCGCGCACCGAAGTGGTGAAAAAACTGTGGGACTACATCAAGGCGCACAAACTGCAGGACACGGCGAACAAGCGCATGATCAACGCCGACGCCAAACTCAAACCGATTTTCGGCAAAGACCAGGTCAGCATGTTCGAAATGACCAAACTGGTCAGCGCGCACCTCAAATGACGTGGCAGCAACGCTGGCGCAGAGGGCGCGCCAGCTGCCACGAGCCCGGCGCCGCCGGGCTTTTTCGTTCACCCCGTCTGGCGCGCGCGCTGACGTGCCTGCTGCTGGCCGTCTGCGCGGCCAGCGCGCAGGCGGGTGCACCGCAGCCGCCGCTGGCGCTGCCACGCGATGCGGCGGTTTCAGCCGGATTTTCGCCTGACGGCGGCGCGTTGGCGTTGGTCCTGCAGGCCATCGGCCAGGCGCACCGTAGCATCGACGTGGCGGCGTATCTCCTGACCTCCTCCGAAGTGGCGCGTGCCCTGGTGCAGGCGCAGCGACGCGGCGTGCAGGTGCGCGTGCTGCTCGACGCCAAGGCCGACACGGTGGAAGATGCGCGCTACGCCCGCCATGCGCTGGGCATTCTGGTCAACGCCGGAATCGCCGTGCGTAGCATCGACGCCTACCCCCTGTTCCACGACAAATACATGATCATCGACCACCGCACGGTGCAAACGGGCAGTTTCAACTACACCTACTCGGCAGCGCAGCGTAACGCGGAAAACGTATTGGTCGTATGGAACGCCCCGCAGCTGGCCGCGCGCTACCAGGCCGACTGGGAACACAACTGGGCGCTGGGGCGCGCCGTGCAGTTGCCTTACTGACGCGCCGCTCGGCCCGGCCACGGCCAAGACAGCGCCGGGCCAATGCCGTACCGGCCGAAGGGGCGGCGGCGCTGCCGTGCTTGGCCGCCTAAAATTGCTTCGCTGCATATCGGCTTTGCAAACCCAACGATGAAATCCCTGCCCAAATCCGCGTTGATCGCCGCCGTCGTCGTCATTTTGGCGCTGGGCGGCTACCTCGGCTGGTCGGCGCTGGAGCAAAAACCGGCCGCACCGAACGCCAGTTTCACCCTGCTCGATGGCAAAACGGTCGATTTGTCGGCCTACCGCGGCAAAGTGGTGATGGTCAACTTCTGGGCAACGAGCTGCACCACCTGCGTCGGCGAAATGCCCGAACTGGTGCAGACCTACGACGCGCTGCACCCCAAGGGCTTTCACCTCGTCGCCGTGGCGATGAGCTATGACAACCCGACTTTTGTGCGCAACTTCGCGCAACAGCGGCAGCTGCCGTTCTCCGTGGCCTACGACGCCAGCGGCCAAGCGGCCAAGGCGTTCCAGAACGTGCGGCTGACGCCGACGAGTTTTCTCATCGACAAGTCCGGCCGCATCGTCAAGGAGTACGTCGGCCCGCCGAACTTCGCCGAATTGCACCGCCTGATCGACCAACTGCTGGCGCAGCCGGCGTGATCACGGCACGAGCATGCCCATGTCGTCGCGGCGACGGGAGAAGTGCGCTTTGAGATAGTCCAGCCACAGCCGCAAGCGCAGCGGCAGGTGTTTGCGCTGGGTGAACACGGCAAAAATGCCGTTGGGTGGCGCGGCGAAGTCTTGCAGAATCGCCACCAGTCGGCCGTCTTTGAGGCTGCTGCCCACTTCCCACAGCGAGCGCCAGGCGATGCCGCGGCCTTCCAGGCACCACTGGTGCAACACCGCGCCATCGGTGCAGTCCATGCGGCCGCCGACGCGGATGTGCGTGATTTCACCGTCGATACGGAACACCCAGCCGCGCGGCTGGCTGCCCACTGACGCATACGCCAAGCAGTTGTGCCGCGCCAAATCGTACGGCGTGGCCGGCGTGCCGTAGCGCTGCAAATACGCTGGCGCGGCCACGCACACCCGTTGATTGTCGGCCAGGCGCAGGCTGACCAGAGAAGAATCGGCAAGGTCACCGACGCGCACCGCACAGTCGTAGCCCTCGTTGACCAGGTCGACCAGCCGGTCGGTGAGGTCCAGCGACAGCGTGACTTCGGGGTGCTGATCGAGAAAATCCGGGATCAGCGGCGCGATATGTCGCCGGCCAAACCCCGCCGGGGCGGTGATGCGCAGATGCCCGCTGGCCTTCACCCCGCCCGCGCTGACGCTGGCCTCGGCGTTTTGCAAATCGGCCAGCAGCCGCTGGCAATCTTCGAGAAACGCGCTGCCCTCCTCGGTCAGGCTGATGCGGCGGGTGGTACGCAGCAGCAATTTGACCCCAAGCCGGGCCTCGAGCGCGTCGATGCGACGACCAATGATCGCCGGTGCCACGCCCTCGGCCTGCGCCGCAGCGGTCAGGCTACCCTTGGTCGCGACCGCGGCGAACGTCTCCATTTGTTTGAGTTTGTCCATATTTGCACAACATTGCATCCGCAAAAGTACGCAATCTAACCCAAGCCGTCAGCGCAAGCGCGTGTTTTTCTGCGGCTTTGCAGCAATTGCGCGGCGACTTCGCTGCCTGCTCGCGCCCGCCCCAGCCGTCCGCGGCGCTGTCCAAACATTGCGGTGCAGCATAAACTGCAGGCATCCCAAAAAGATGGCTGCCTGCCGCTGCGCCGCGTCACCCGCCGCCTGGCGGCAGGCACACCCCAGACCAGACTGACTCACGGAGATCGCCCCATGTCCCAAAACGTTTTGCCGCAAGGCGTGCAACTCACCGCCGCGCCCAATCCCGCTTTCGACTCCATTCTCAGCGCCAATGCGCTGGGCTTCATCGCCAAACTGCACCGCGCCTTCGAGCCGCGCCGGCAGCAGCTGCTGGCCGCCCGCGCCGAGCGCGCCAAGCGGCTCGATGCCGGCGAAAAGCCGGACTTCCTGCCCGAAACTCGACACATCCGCGAGGGCGACTGGCGCATTGCGCCGCTGCCGCCGGCGCTGCAGCGCCGCCGGGTGGAAATCACCGGGCCGGTCGATCGCAAAATGATCATCAACGCCTTGAACTCCGGCGCCGATAGCTATATGGCGGACTTCGAGGACGCCAACACCCCCGACTGGCGCAACCAGATCGAAGGTCAGATCAATCTGTTCGAGGCGGTGCGCCGCACCATTCGGCTGGAGACCGGCGGCAAGACCTATGCGCTCGCCGACACCATCGCCACGCTGCAGGTGCGGCCGCGCGGCTGGCACCTGGACGAAAAGCATCTGCTGGTCGACGGCCAGCGGGTCAGCGGTGCGCTGTTCGACTTCGGGCTGTTCTTTTTCCACAACGCGCGCGAGCAGCTCGCTCGCGGCGCCGGGCCGTATTTCTACCTGCCCAAGATGGAAAGCCACCTGGAGGCGCGGCTGTGGAACGACGTGTTCGTTTTCGCGCAAAACGAGCTGGGCATTGCGCAGGGCTCGATCAAGGCCACGGTGCTGGTGGAGACCATCCTCGCTGCGTTCGAAATGGACGAAATCCTGTACGAGCTGCGCGAGCACAGCGCCGGGCTGAACGCCGGACGCTGGGACTACATTTTCAGCGCGATCAAAAAGTTCAAGCATGACCGCAACTTTTGTCTGGCCGACCGCGCGCAAATCACCATGACCGTGCCGTTCATGCGCGCGTATTCGCTGCTGCTGCTGGCGACCTGCCACAAGCGCGGCGCCCCGGCGATCGGCGGCATGAGCGCGCTCATCCCGATCAAAAACGACCCGGAGAAAAACGCCCGCGCGATCGAGGGCATCCGCGCCGACAAGCGGCGCGACGCCACCGACGGCTACGACGGCGGCTGGGTCGCGCACCCGGGGCTGGTGCAGGTGGCGATGGAGGAATTCGTCGCCGTGCTCGGCGACCGCCCGAACCAGATCGACAAGCGGCGCGACGACGTGCGCGTGACCGCCGCCGACCTGCTGAACTTCCAGCCGGAAAAGCCGATCACCGAAGCGGGGCTGCGCAACAACATCAACGTCGGCATCCACTACCTGGGCGCGTGGCTGGCCGGCAGCGGCGCGGTGCCGATCCACAACCTGATGGAAGACGCCGCCACCGCCGAGATTTCGCGCAGCCAGGTGTGGCAGTGGATCCAAAGCCCCAAGGGCGTGCTCGACGACGGCCGCAAGGTCAGCGCCGAGTTGGTGCGCGCGCTCATCCCCGAGGAGCTGGCCAAGGTCAAGGCCACCGGAGCCAAGGGCGAGTTCGACCGCGCCGCGCAGATTTTCGAGCGCATGGCCACCGCACCGACGTTCACCGAGTTCCTCACCCTGCCGTTGTACGAAGAGCTGCCCTGACCGCGCGCCTGGGCGCGGAGCAAACGAAGCCGCCTGCGGGCGGCTTTTCCGCGTTTGCGCCGGGTGAGCATCGGGTTGCCGCCAGGCGCTGGCACAAACCGGCGCGTCCTGCAACGCCCACGGCCAAAACCGCACCGCCGCCCGCCGCATCGCCGCCGCGCCTGCAGCAGCGGGCGGCGGCGCCTAGCATTGGTTTCGTGTTCAAAGAACAAGGAGGACTTCGATGCAAATGCGTTCCCTGAAAGACCAAATCGCGGTGATCACCGGCGCCTCGAGCGGCATCGGCGCCGCCGCCGCGCGCGCCCTGGTGGCCGAAGGCATGCACGTGGTGCTGGCCGCGCGCTCGGCCGACAAGCTGCAGGCGCTGGCCGCCGAGCTGGGCGAGCGCGCGCACCCGGTGCCCACCGACGTCGGCGACGAGGCGCAAGTGCAAAAGCTGTTCGATGGGGTCAAGCAGCGCTTTGGCGGGCTGGATCTACTGTTCAACAACGCCGGGGTCGGCTACTTTGGGGCGTTCGAGCACGGCAAAACCGAGCAGTGGAAAGCCACGATAGCCGCCAACCTTTGGGGCGTGTTGTTCTGCACCCGCGCGGCGATTCCGCTGCTGCGCGGCCGCCCGGGGGCGATGATCAACACCGTGTCCAGCGTGGGCGGGCGGCGCGGCATCGACGGCTGGGCGGTGTACAACGCGACCAAGTTCGCCGTCGTCGGGCTGCACGACGCGCTGCGCAAGGAGCTCGGCCCCGAAGGCATCCGCGTGTCGCTGATCGAGCCCGGCGCGGTCTACACCGACTGGGGCTTCAACGTGCCGGCCGAGCAGATGAAGGCGCGGCGCGATGCGATCGCCGCGCTGCACGCGCAGGACATCGCGCAGGCGCTGGTCTACGCTTTCGCCCAGCCGCCGCACGTCAACCCGCAGGAGCTGCTGATCCTGCCCACCCGCCAGGTGTCGCCATGAACGCGCTCGCCGAGGATTTGCGGCTGCGCGCCGACTACGCGCGCACCGAGGTGGTCGACACCACCGCGCTGCCCTGGGTCGATTCGCCCGCGCCGGGGGTGCAGCGCCGCATGATCGAGCGCGAAGGCGGCGAAGCGGCGCGCGCCACGTCCATCGTGCGTTACGCCGCCGGTAGCCGCTTTGCCGCGCACACCCACCCGCTGGGCGAGGAAATCCTGGTGCTCGACGGCATGTTTGCCGACGAGCACGGCGTCTATCCTGCCGGCACCTACCTGAAAAACCCGCCGGGATCGCGCCATGCGCCGTACACCGACACCGGCTGCACCCTGCTGGTCAAGCTGCGGCATCTGCAGCCCGACGACGGGCAGCGCGTGGTCGTGGACACGCTGTCCGCGCCCTGGCTGCCCGGTCTGGTGCCGGGGCTGCAGGTCAAGCCGCTGTCGGACTTTGCCGGCGAGCACGCCGCGCTGGTGCAATGGGCGCCCGGCACGGTGTTCACCCCGCACCGGCACTGGGGCGGGGAGGAAATTTTCGTGCTCGACGGCGTGTTCGAGGACGAACACGGCCGCTATCCGGTCGGCACGTGGATGCGCAGCCCGCATCTGAGCCAGCATGCGCCGTTCAGCCGCGAGGGCTGCACGATTTACGTCAAGGTCGGGCATGTGCCCGCGCCTGCACCGCCCGCTCAGCCGCCCGCACTGCCAGTCTGAGGGGGTGGCAACACCCGCAATGCCGCACGCGGCAGCGCAACGCGCTGTGCGCCGCCGCGTTGCGGCTGGCTCGACAGTTCGGCCAAAGTGAGTTCGACACCGAGCGCAGGCACGTCCAAGTGGTATTCGCGCAGCGCGCCGAGCAAATGCACTTGCCGCACCTGCGCGGCAAACACGGCGGCGTCCGCCGCAGCGGCATCGGCCCAGCACAAGTTTTGCGGCCGGATGACCACGCTGACATCGTGTCCCGCGGCAATCGAGGCGGGCACGAGCGCCGGCAATACCGCGCCGCCAAGCCGCAACGCGCTGCCGTCCCACCTGGCGCGCAGCACGTTGGCCTTGCCCAGAAACTGCGCGACATAGGCCGATGGCGGCTGCTGATAAATGGCCTCTGGCGTGCCCAGCGCCACCAGCCTGCCCTGATGCAGCAGCGCGATACGGTCGGATATCGCCAAGGCCTCGGTCTGATCGTGGGTGACGAACACCGTGGTGATACCCAGGCGCTGCTGCAGGGCGCGGATCTGGTCGCGCAGTTCGTCGCGCAGCCCCGCGTCGAGGTTGGACAGCGGCTCGTCCATCAGCAGCACGCGCGGCTGCGCCACCAGCGCGCGGGCCAGCGCCACGCGCTGCTGCTGCCCGCCGGAGAGCTGATGGATGGCGCGGCGCTGCATTCCCGCCAGCCCCACGGTTTGCAGCGCCTCGTCGATACGCTGGGCGATTTCGGCGCGCCCTTTGCCTTGCTCGCGCAACGCCAGCGCCAGATTGCCCGCCACGTCCAAGTGCGGCCACAGCGCGTAGCTCTGAAACACCATGCCCAGACCGCGGCGCTGCGGCGGCACGAACACCCGCTCGCCCTGCACCACGGCGTCGCCAAACCGCACGCTTCCGGCGTCGGCGCGCTCCAATCCGGCGAGGATGCGCAGCAGCGTGGTTTTGCCGCTACCCGAAGCGCCGAGCAGCGTGAGCAGTTCACCGGCACGCACCTGCAGCGACACGTCGTGCAGCACCGGCTGCGCGGCGTAGCGTTTGTCGATGTGGTCGATTTGTATCGCCGTCATCCCACCCCCACTGTCTTCGCCCGCCCCAGCCAGCGGCCAAGCAGCAGCATGGCCAGCACCAGCGCGATCATCACCATACTCAGCGCACTGCCCTGGGTGTAATTGCCTTCCTGAAAGCGCACATACGCTTCGTATGCCAGAGTTTCGCTGCCCTGCGAGGCCAACAGGCTGGTGGCCGAAATCTCCTTGACCGCGTTGATGAACACCAACACCAGACTGCCGGTCAGCGCCGGCGCCAGCAGCGGCAGCACGATGCGTGCCAGCACGCGCAGCCGCGACAGCCCGGCAACGGCCCCGGCGGCCTCCAACTCCTGCCCAATCTGCGCCAACCGCGCCGCCACGCTGCGCACGCTGACCCCGGAAAACCGCAGCACATACGCCAGCAGCAACAGCCACACCGTGCCGTACAGCGGCATCCAACCGCCGGAAAACGCCAAAATCAGCGCCAGACCGACGACCAGTCCGGGCAAGGCAAAGGCAACGAAGCTCACCCGATCGGCGAGCAAACCCAGCCGCTGTAGCCAGCCAGCGCGCAAGCGCTGCGCGGTGACGGCCACTGCCACGGCGATCAGCGTGGCCAGCGCTGCGCTGCCCGCGGCCAGCAGCACGGTGTTGCGCAGCGCGCGGCGCAATTCGTCGCTGTGCAGCAGCCCGCGGTAACGCGCCAGCGTCCAGTGACCCGGGCCGTAACCTTGTCCCCAGCCATCGAGCAGGCTCACCAGCCCCAGCGCCAGCAAAGGGGCCAACGCCGCGGCCAGCACCGCGCCCCACACGCCTGCCGCCGCCGCCCAGCGCCAGCGCCCCAGCCGCACTACGCTGTGCCGGCTGGCCTTGCCGGACAAGGTTTCCAGCCGCTGCCCGGCCAGCAGCCGCAGTTGCGCCCACAGCACCACCAGCGCCACGGCGCCGAGCAGCCAGGCCAGTACTGCGGCCGCGGAGAGATCCAGCGGCGGCGTAGTCGCCAACCCATAGATGCGCGTGGTCAAAGTGTCGAACCCGGTGGGCGTGCCCAGCAGGCTGGGGATACCGAATTCCTCCATGACGTAGGCAAACACCAGCAGCACGCTGGCGGCCAGCGCCGGCCGCGCCAGCGGCACGGTCACGCGCACCAGCACCCGCAGCGCCGACAGCCCGGCCACGCGCGCGGCTTCTTCCAGTGCCGGATCGGCCGCCTGCAGATTGGCCGCCACCAGCAGGTAAGGAAACAGCATGAGGTGCAGCGTCATCACCGCGACGATGGCGCCGTAGCCATACGGCGCAATCGGCGCGGCCACGCCGAACACCGCCTGCCACACCCCGCCGTGCGAAAACAGCTCGACCCAGGCGCTGGCGAGCTGGAATCCGGGAATGATGTGCGGCAGCGCCACCGCAGCCAGCAACCAGCGCCCAGCCGGCAAATCAGAGCGCACGGCGAACCATGCCAGCAATCCGCCGGCGCATGTGGCCAGCAGCGCCACCGGCACGGCCAGCAGCAGCGAGTTCAACAGCGGGCCGAGGAGCATGTAGCGTTGCGTCAGCGCGCGTTGCAACGGGTGCAGCGACCAGTCTGCCGCGGGGGAGTGCAAGCCGGCACGCAGCAACTCCCAGCCGCCCAGCGCGCTGGCGGCCAGCAGCACGGCGACGCTGCTCGCGGCCATCAGCGCCAGCAACGCCAGCGGCGTGCCGCGCAGCACCGAGCGGACACGGCCGGCTGCGCTCATCGGCCCTCGCCGCTGCGGCAGTCAGCAGGGCAGTGGTGCATCAGCCGCCGAACACCTCACGCCATTTGGCCTGGTTGTCGCGCTGGTGCGCTTCGATCCAGGCGAAATCGGGCAGGAGTTTTTTCAACTGCGCGTAGTCGGGCAAGCCATTGGGTGCCGGCACGTCGGTGCGCGCCGGGTAGATGCCGGCCTCGGCCAACACGGTCTGCGCTGCTGGCGAGAGCAAAAACCGGTAAAACAGCTTGGCCGCAGCAGGGTGCGGCGCCTTGGCGAACACGCCCAACGGCGACGCCATCGGAATCGCACCTTCTGCCGGCAGGACGATTTGCATCGGCGAATTGGCGAACTCGGGTTGGTATTTGTACAGCGTGAGCGAAATTCCCGCAGCGCGCTCGCCGCTGGCGACGGCGCGGGCGACGTCGGGCACGTCACTGAGCACCAGCACGTCGTTCTTTTTGAGCTGCTCGAAGTATTTCCAGCCGAAACGCGGGTCTTTCCATAGCGTGCCGTCGATCACATTGGTCGAGCCGGAAATCAGCGGCGAGGCAATGCAGACCTTGCCCTTGAGCGCGGGTTTGGTCAGATCGGCAAAACTCTTCACCCCGCCGCCGCCCGCCTTGGGGTTGACCAGCAGACAGCCCACCAGCACCCGCCCGGCGACGAAGTAGCCTTCGGGGTTTTTCGCCAAAGTGATGTGCTTCCACTCCGGCGGCTCGTACGACAGCAGCAGCTTTTGCTCGACCATGCCGTTGAACGCGGTCGGGTCGGCCAGCCAGACCAGATCGCCTCCGAGGCTGCCGGCACGCGATTCGGTTTCCACCCGCGCCAGCACCTTGCCGGTACCGCTGCGGAAGTATTCCACCTCTACCCCCGGGTATTGGACCTTGAACAGCGTTTTCCAACGGTCGAGCAAAAAACTCGGCACCGAGGTGTACATCACCACTTTGCCCTCTTGCTTGGCCTGAGCGTAAAGCTGCGCCATATCGGCGTCTTGCGCCCGCGCCAGCGCGGGCAGGCCCAGCGCGGCGGCAGCACCAGTGACGGTAGCGAGAAAGGAACGGCGTTGCATGAGCGTTCTCCACGAAATCGGCAATGACGGCCACTCTATGCCACCGTCATGTCACGGTCATGACATGACTGTAACGGGGTTTGTCCCGCGTTGCATCTCCAGACGACGCGCGACCGCAGAGACGCGCGGCGCTGGTGCATACTTGCAGCCATGACTCGCATTTCCGTTCCCACCGTCGACGACGGCCGCTCGCGCACCGATGCCCTGCTGCATGCCGAAAGACTGTGCGCTGCGCGCGGCGTGCGGCTGACGCCGCTGCGTCGCCGCGTGCTCGAACTGGTGCAGGCGCGTACCGAGGCGGTCAAGGCGTACGACCTGCTGGCGCAGCTCTCCACCGAAGACCACGCGGCCAAGCCGCCGACGGTGTACCGCGCGCTGGATTTTTTGCTCGAGCAGGGGTTGATCCACCGCGTCGACAGCCTCAACGCCTTCGTCAGTTGCGACCATCCCGACCGCCCACACGCAGCGCATTTGTTGTTGTGCACGCACTGCGGCCGGGTGGAGGAACTGCACGACCACGAGCTCGACAGCGTGATCGCCCGCGCCGCCACCACCGGCGGCTTTCACCCCAGCCGCGCCCGGCTGGAGGTGCTGGGGCTGTGCGCCGCCTGTGCCGCGCAGGAGGCGCCGCTCAAGCCGCGGGCTTGAGGGTGTACAGCCGCACCAGCGTCAACCCCAGACCGAGTAGCGCGCCCAGCGTCAGCCACAGCCGCAGGCGCAGATACCACGACGGCCACGGCAGTTGCCGCCGCAGCGACACGTCCACGGCATACGCCACCGCCAAGCCGATGAACAGCCCGCTCAGGCCATACACCCAGCTCGACGCCCAGGTCATGCGCCAGGCCCATAGCGGCAGCACCACGCCCCAGCCCAGCAACAGCCAGGGATGCTGCACCTGCCCGGCGGGCTGCACCAGCGCCGCGCCCCAGTAGAGCGCACCGAGAAACGCCAGCACGGCAGCGGCGTACTGCGCCTGGATCACCACCACGGCAGTAAGCGACGCCGACGGCGCCACCCACACGGCCAGCCCGAGGGCGAGAAACGGAATCAAGCCGGCAAAACCGAGGGCATAGGCGGGAAATTTCATCAGGCAGCCTCCAAGCACCGCCGCGCGATGGCGCGGCACGGCGCTATTGTCTGCGCCCGCGTCGGCGACGGCGATGCTTCAGCGCAAAGCGACGGCCGAACACGCGGGCAAAGCAGTCAAATTCCGGCGGCGTGCGCCTGCTGGTCGGCGTGGTAGCTGCTGCGCACCAGCGCGCCGACGGCGGCGTGGGTGAAACCCATGGCCTGCGCCTCGCGCTCGAAGCGCGCGAAGGTGTCGGGATGGACGTAACGTGCCACCGGCAGATGATGGCCGGTGGGAGCGAGGTACTGACCGATGGTGAGCATGTCCACGCCGTGCGCGCGCATGTCGCGCATCACTTGCAGAATTTCCTCGTCGGTCTCGCCCAGACCGACCATCAACCCGCTCTTGGTCGGGATGCCGGGGTAGCGCGCCTTGAAATCGGCCAGGAGTTGCAGCGAATGCGCGTAGTCGGCCCCCGGCCGGGCTTGCTTGTACAGCCGCGGCACGGTTTCGAGATTGTGGTTCATCACGTCGGGCAGCGCCGCAGCGAAAATCTCCAGCGCCTTGTCCAGACGGCCGCGGAAATCGGGCACCAGCACTTCGATGCGGGTGTGCGGCGAGCGCGTGCGCACCGCGCGAATGCAATCGACGTAGTGCTGCGCGCCGCCGTCGCGCAGGTCGTCGCGGTCCACGCTGGTGATGACGACGTAGCGCAGCCGCATCGCCGCGATCGCCTCGGCCAGGTGCGCCGGTTCGTCAGGGTCCAGCGGATCGGGTCGGCCATGGCCGACGTCGCAAAACGGGCAGCGCCGCGTACATTTGTCCCCCATGATCATGAAAGTCGCCGTGCCCTTGCCGAAACACTCGCCGATGTTCGGGCAACTGGCTTCTTCGCACACCGTGACCAGTTTGTGTGCGCGCAACAGGTCTTTGATGGCGTAGAACTGCGAAGTCGGCGCTGCGGCTTTGACCCGGATCCACTCGGGCTTGCGCAGCGGCGCGTGCTCGGCGACGATTTTGATCGGGATGCGCGCAGTTTTGGCCTGCCCCTTTTGTTTCATCGTCGGGTCGGCAAGCGGCGCAGTGGGAGTGGTCATGGGATGCGGGCGAGGCGAAGTCAGCCAGATATGGTAGGGCCCGGCCGCGACGCCTGCCAGATGGCGGCAAATTCCTCGGCAAACGCCGCAGCCACCTCGCTCACCGCGGCGTGCACCCCCAGGCTGGCCATGTCGACGGTGCGCAACCCCGGGTAGCCGCAGGGATTGATCCAGCCAAAAGGCGTCAAATCCATGGCGACGTTGATCGCTACGCCGTGGTAGGTGCAACCGCCGCGCACCTTCAAGCCGAGGGCGGAAATTTTTTCGCCCCCGGCCAGGTAAATGCCGGGAGCGCCGGCCTTGCGCTGCCCGGCGATGCCCCAGCGCGCCAGGGCGCCGATCGTGGCTTGTTCGATGCGCTGCACGGTTTCGCGCACCATCCAACGCCGGCGGCGGATGTCCAGTAGCAAATAAATCACCACCTGCCCCGGGCCGTGATACGTCACCTGTCCGCCGCGGTCGGTGTGCACCACCGGCACATCGTGCGGCGCCAGCACATGCTCGGGTCTGCCCGCCTGCCCCAGGGTGAATACCGGCGGATGCTCCACGCCCCAGAGCACGTCCGGGGACTGCGGCGTGCGCGCTGCGGTGAGGGCGCGCATCGCCTCCCACGTCGGCACATACTCGCGCCGGCCGAGCCACTGCAGCCGCAAAGCGGCACCGTCGTCCGCAGCGGAGTCGGCCGTCGGGAGAATGACCGGGTTCATGCTAAGGTTGTGCTCAGTGGCGCAGCCCACAATATTCGACCAAAGATCAGGGAGGCAACAAAACTGGAAGCGAGCCTCGCTGCGGCTACGCATTCCGGCATTGTCCTGCATTTGCATGCATTCCACCTCACAAACCCCGGCGACCCGCGTCGGCGTGTCGCAGCAAATCCGCGTATTCCTGCGCGCCTGGATGCGCGACCCGATGGGCGTAGCCGCCATCCTGCCCTCGGGCAGGCAGCTCAGCGAAAAAATGCTGCGCCCCCTGGCGCTGCTGGCCGACAGCGACCCTGCCGCGTTGCGCGTCATCGAGCTCGGCGCGGGCACGGGGGCGTTCACCAGCGCGCTGATCGAACATGGCCTGCATCCCGACAACCTGCTCGTGGTCGAGCGCGACGCCGCGCTGCACGGGCTGTTGCGCCAGCGCTTTCCGCAACTGACGGTGATTCGAGCCGACGCTTGCGCGCTGCGTACCGCGGCGCAGGCCAGAGGTTATCTGCAACAGGGGCCGGCGCATGCCGTGATCAGCGGGCTGGGGCTGTTGTCGATGCCCCGGACGATGCAGCGTGCGATTTTGACCGAGGCGTTCTCGCTGCTGCGTCCGGGCGGCTGTTTCGTCCAGTTCACCTACGGCCACGCCAGCCCGGTGTCGCGCGCGCTGCGCAGCGAACTCGGTCTGCAGGTGCGTCGCGCCGGGCTGGCGTGGCGCAACGCGCCACCGGCATCGGTGTTCGTCTACCAGCGCGTGCTTACAGCCGCATACACCTGCAACCCGCCGCCAGCCACACAATGACGACGTGAGCATCAGTTTGCAGGAGTGACGCCGTGGCTGGTTTTTTCGTCTCTCTGATCGTCTATCCTTTCGCCGTTTACGGCTTGCGCCGGTTTTTTGTCGAACGGCTGGGGATGGAAAGCAATATCGGCTTTCTGGTGTTTTTGCTCGCCAGCGTGGTGAGCTGGCTGGCAGCGGAGGCCGTCGGCCGGCTGTGAACGCCGCGGCTTATTGCGGCGGCTGCGCGTCGTCGAGCTGGCTGGGAGAAAAACCCGACTTCGGCCCGAGCATCTGCGCTTTGATCGCCGGGTGCATGGCGCTGACCAGCCGCGACATCGCGCTGAGTTTGTCCGAGGTGTCGCGCAGGTGCTCGGCCAATCGGGTGGCAATGCCCAGCACCAGGCGTGCCGCAGTGGCCGGATGCTCCTGCACCAGGCGGTCGAGCGATTCGCGCTGCAGCACGGCGAGCATGATGTCGGTATAGGCCACGCAACTGGCGCTGCGCGGCGCATCGAGCAGCACCCCCATTTCGCCAAACAGTTGCCCAGCCCTGGCAATCGACACCACCAGGCTGTCGCCCTGGTGCAGCGGCGCTTTTTCCACGGTGACTTCGCCGTAGAGCAGCATCAGGATGGTGTGGTCGTGCGCGGCGTCGCCCTGTTCGATGAACCGGGTTCCAGCCTGCAACCAGCGCACCTGCATCAAATCGGCCACCCGCACCGCGTCTTCGGCGCTGAGCCGATGGCCGGGTTGGCGCAGCAGCAATTGGGCGATGCGCGGCGCCCACGCAGCGTGGTCGGTACGGTAGGGCGGCGCGGCGGTGGGCATGGCTGCACAAGCGAGCCATCACATGGTAGACCCGCAAGCGCGCCGACACTGCAATCTTTACAATAATTCGCTTCCAAGGTGCGTTGCAGCGCCTGTACGCAGTCGTGCGGGCAGGCGTCAGGCTTGGGGGATCAACGGCGCACGACCCGTTGGCGCCAGTTGCGGCGCTGCCAATCCACACCCCCGATCGTCCACGACTCATGCCTGTTGCCACACCCAACCCCGCCGTCGCCCCGTTGCAGCTCAGCGGCCTGGAGCCGCTGACCATCGGCCCGGGCTCGCTGTTCGTCAACATCGGCGAGCGCTGCAACGTCACCGGCTCCAAAGCCTTCGCCCGCATGATCCTCGCCGGCGAATACGACAAGGCGCTGGCCGTGGCGCGGCAGCAGGTGGAAAACGGCGCGCAGATCCTCGACGTCAACATGGACGAGGCCATGCTCGACAGCAAGGCGGCGATGGTGCGCTTTCTCAACCTGCTGGCGGCCGAGCCCGACATCGCGCGCGTGCCGGTGATGATCGACAGCTCCAAGTGGGAGGTGATCGAGGCCGGGCTGCGCTGTGTGCAGGGCAAGGCGGTGGTCAACTCCATCTCCATGAAGGAAGGCGAGGCCGAATTTTTGCGCCAGGCGCGGCTGCTGCGGCGCTACGGCGCGGCCACCGTGGTCATGGCCTTCGACGAACAGGGGCAGGCCGATACCTTCGAACGCAAAATCCAGATTTGCGAACGGGCCTACCGCCTGTTGGTGGAGCTCGTGGGCTTTCCGCCCGAAGACATCATTTTCGACCCGAATATTTTTGCGATTGCCACCGGCATCGAGGAGCACGACAACTACGCCGTCGACTTCATCGAGGCCACGCGCTGGATCAAGGCCAACCTGCCCGGCGCCAAGGTGTCGGGCGGGGTGAGCAATGTGTCGTTCAGCTTCCGGGGCAACGAGCCGGTGCGCGAAGCGATCCACACCGTGTTCCTCTACCACGCCATTCGTGCCGGCATGGACATGGGCATCGTCAACGCCGGGCAGATCGGGGTCTACGACGACCTCGACCCCGAGTTGCGCGAGCGGGTTGAAGACGTGGTGCTCAACCGTCGCGCCGACGCGACCGAGCGGTTGCTGGAGATTGCCGAAGCGTTCAAGGGCGCGGCCAAGGAGGATGCGGCCAAACTCGCCTGGCGCGAGCTGCCGGTGCGCGAGCGGCTCACGCACGCACTGGTGCACGGCATCACCGATTACATCATTCAGGACACCGAGGAAGTCTGGCAGGCCATCCGCGCCGAGGGCGGCCGACCGCTGCACGTCATCGAGGGCCCGCTGATGGACGGCATGAACGTCGTCGGCGATCTGTTCGGCGCGGGCAAAATGTTTTTGCCACAAGTGGTCAAGAGCGCGCGGGTGATGAAACAGGCCGTGGCGCATCTGCTGCCGTATATCGAAGCGGAGAAATTGCAGATGCAGGCCGCGGGCTGCGACGTGCGCGCCAAGGGCAAAATCGTCATCGCCACGGTCAAGGGCGACGTGCACGACATCGGCAAAAACATCGTCACCGTCGTGCTGCAATGCAATAACTTCGAGGTCATCAACATGGGGGTGATGGTGCCGGCCAAGGACATCCTGGCCAAAGCGCGCGAGGAAGGCGCCGACATCATCGGGCTGTCCGGCTTGATCACCCCGAGCCTGGAGGAAATGCAGCACGTCGCCGCCGAAATGCAGCGCGACGACTATTTCCGCAGCCGCAAGCTGCCGCTGCTCATCGGCGGCGCCACGACCAGCCGGGTGCATACCGCGGTCAAGATCGCGCCGCATTACGACGGCCCGGTGGTCTACGTGCCCGATGCCTCGCGCAGCGTCGGCGTGGCGCAGAACCTGCTGTCGGACCAGGCGGCGGCGTTCATCCGCGAAATCGAGGCCGACTACGCCAGGGTGCGCGAACTGCACGCGGCCAAGCGCGCCACGCCGCTGGTGCCGCTGGCAGCGGCGCGCGCCAACAAAACCCGCATCGACTGGTCGGCATACACCCCGCCGGCGCCCAAATTCATCGGCCGGCGGGTGTTTCGCAACATCGACCTGGCCGAACTCAAGGACACCATCGACTGGGGGCCGTTCTTTCAGACCTGGGATCTGGCCGGAAAATTTCCCGACATCCTCACCGACGACGTCGTCGGCGAATCGGCCCGGCGCGTGTACAGCGACGCGCAGCGCATGCTCAAACGGCTGATCGAAGGCCGCTGGCTCAGCGCCAACGCCGTCATCGGCCTATGGCCGGCCAACAGCGTGAACGACGACGACATCGTGCTCTACACCGACGAGCGCCGCGACACCGAATTGATGGTGTGGCACGGGCTGCGTCAACAAACCGAGCGCCCGGTGGTCGACGGCGTGCCGCGTCCCAACCGCGCGCTGGCCGACTTCATCGCCCCCAAAGGCGTCGCCGCTGACTACATCGGCCTGTTCGCCGTCACCGCGGGGCTGGGGGTGGAAGCGAAGGAAAAGGCCTTTCTCGCCGACCTCGACGACTACTCGGCCATTCTGCTCAAGGCGCTGGCCGATCGCTTGGCCGAGTCGCTCGCCGAGCGCATGCACCAGCGCGTGCGCACTGAATTCTGGGGCTACGCCCCCGACGAAGCGCTGAGCAACAGCGAATTGATCGCAGAGAAATACCGCGGCATCCGCCCCGCGCCCGGTTACCCCGCCTGCCCGGAACACTCGGTCAAGGCAGAGATGTTTCGCGTACTCGGCGCCGCCGACATCGGCATGTCGCTGACCGACAGTTGGGCGATGCTGCCCGCCGCCAGCGTCAGCGGTTTTTACTTCGCCCATCCCGAAGCCACGTATTTCAACGTCGGCCCGATCGGCGAAGACCAAAAAGCCGACTGGGAGCGCCGCGCCGGACGGCCGCTGCAAGCCGTGGCGGTGCAGGCGCTGCCCGCCGCCTCGGCCTGAGCCCGCCGCCGCACCCGGCGGCGCGGGCAGCCGATCTCAGGCCTGATGCGCAGTACCGTGGCCCGGCGACTGGGCCTCGGATGCCTGCAACGCCTTGGCGCGCGCCTCGGCGTGATGGTCGGCACCGAGCATCATGTACATCGCCGGCACGACGAACAGGGTGAACAGCGTGCCGATGGACAGCCCGGAGGCAATCACCAGGCCCATATTGAAACGGCTGACGGCGCCGGCGCCGCTGGCGGTGATCAGCGGCACGACGCCGAACACCATCGCTGCAGTGGTCATCAGAATCGGCCGCAGCCGCAGCCCGGCGGCTTTTTCGATCGCTTCGCGCTTGCTCAGCCCTTCGCGCTGCAGGTTGTTGGCGAATTCGACGATCAGAATGCCGTGCTTGGAAATCAGGCCGATGAGCGTGACCAGGCCGACTTCGCTGTAAATGTTGAGCGTGGCATGGCCGACGCCGAGGTTGATGAACAGCAGCGCGCCGGAAATCGCCATCGGCACCGACACCAGGATGATGATCGGGTCGCGGAAGCTCTCGAACTGCGCCGCCAGCGCCAGAAAGATGATGACCAGGGCGAAGGCGAAGGTCAGCACCAGCCCGCCGGACTCCTGCACGAATTGGCGCGACGGCCCAGCGTAGTCGAAGCCATATCCCGCTGGCAGCGTCCTCTGCGCCAGCGACTTGAGGTCGTCGAGCGCTTGCCCCTGCGCGACGAAAGGCATGGGCACGCCCTGAATGGTCGCCGAGTTGGCCTGCTGGAAGTGGTTGATGGTTTCGGGCTGTACCGTAGTCGTCAGGTGCACCACGGTCGACAGCGGCACCATCGCCCCGCTGGCGGTGCGGATGTAGTAGTGCTTGACGGCATCGGGGTTGAGGCGGAATTTCTGTTCGACCTGCGGAATGACTTTGTACGAGCGGCCGTCGAGCTCGAAAAAGTTGACGTAGCCGCCGCCGAGCATGGCCGACAGCGCATCACCGATCTGCTGCATCGTCAAGCCGAGCTGCGCGGCCATGTTGCGGTCGATGTCGATACGGGTTTGCGGCAGGTCGATGCGCAGATCGGACTGCAGAAAAATGAACTGCCCAGTCTTGAGCGCGTCGTGCAGGAATTTCTGCGACACCTCGTACAGCTTGGAGAACGGCTCGGTGGTGGTGATGACGAACTGTACCGGCAAACCGCGCGCCCCGGGAAGCGGCGGCGGCTGGAACACAGCGATCTGGCTGCCGGCGATGTGGTTCAGATCCTGCTGCACCACCGGCTGCAGTTCGGTCGCGGTTTTTTTGCGCTCGTCCCAGGGCTTGAGCACCATGCCGCCGATCACCTGGCTGGGAGTGTTGAGCTGGAACACGTGGTCGGTTTCCGGGAACTGCTTGAACACCTCGTACACCTGCTTGGCGTATAGCGCGCGCTGGTCGAGGGTGGCGGTGGGGTTGTTGAACGAAATGGAGATCAGCACCCCCTGGTCTTCCTGCGGCGCGAGTTCGGACATCGACGTGGTGAACAAATACGGGATGAAGCCGAGGATGATCAGCGCCATCACCGCGGTCACCGGCAGGTAGTCGAGCGAGCCGTGCAACAGCCGCTCGTAGCGGTTGTGCAGCCGCTCGAAAGTGCGGTCGAGAAACAGCACCACACGGTCTTGCAGGCTGTGGCTTTGCGGGTTGGGCGCCTTGAGCAGCCGCGAGCACATCATCGGCGACAGCGTCAGCGCGATGATCGCCGATATGAACACGGTGCCCACCAGCGTGAAGGCGAATTCGGTGAACAGCGCCCCGGTCAGCCCGCCCATGAAGCCGATGGGCACATAGACCGCGACGAGCACGATGGTCATGGCGATGATGGGGTTGGCCAGCTCGCGCGCGGCGCGGATCGCCGCGTCGTACCGACTCATGCCTTCTTCCAGGTGGCGGCTGACGTTTTCCACCACGATGATGGCATCGTCGACCACCAAGCCGATGGCCAGGACGATGGCCAGCAGCGTCAGCAGGTTGATCGAGTAGCCCAGCGCCAGCATGACGGTGAAGGTGCCGACGATGGACAAGGGAATGGCCACCAGCGGAATGACCAACGAACGCAGCGAGCCGAGAAACAAAAACACCACGATGGCGACGATGAACACCGCTTCGACCAGCGTCTTGACCACCTCGTCGATCGAGGCGTTGACGAACTTGGTCGAGTCGTACACGATGGTGCCGTGCAACCCCGAAGGCAGTTGCGCCTGGATGTCGGGAAAGACCTTGCGCACTCGTGCGATGACGTCGAGCAGATTGGCCCCCGGCGCCACCTGGATACCGACATACACCGAGGTCTTGCCGTCGAACGCCACCGAGGTGTCGTAGTCGTCAGACCCCAAACTGACGTTGGCGACGTCGTCCAGCCGCACGACCTGGCCGCCCACCGACTTGACCACCATGTTCTTGAAGCCTTCGAGCGACTTCAAATCGGTATTGGCCGACAACGCGATTTGCACCATCTGCCCTTTGGCGTTGCCGGTGGCGGCCAGGTAGTTGTTCGCCGCCAGGGCGTTGTACACGTCCGCGGCGGTCAAGCCATACGCAGCGAGTTTTTGCGGATCGAGCCAGGCGCGCAGCGCAAAATTTTTCGCCCCGAGGATTTCCGCGGTCTGCACGCCATCGACCGCCTGCAGCTTGGGCTGCACCGCGCGAATGAGGTAATCGGTGATCTGGTTGGGCTTGAGCACGTCGCTGTAAAAGCCGATGTACATCGCGTCGATGGTCTGGCCGATCGACACCGACAGCACCGGCTTTTGCGACTGCGGCGGCAGTTGGTTGAGCACCGAGTTGACCTTGGTGTTGATTTCGGTCAGCGCCTTGTCCGGGTCGTAATTCAGCCGCAGGTTGACGGTGATGGTGCTCACCCCCTGCACGCTCGACGAAGTCATGTAGTCGATACCGTTGGCCTGCGCGATGGCGTTTTCCAGCGGCGTGGTGATGAAGCTGGCCACCAGATTGGCGTCGGCGCCGGGGTAGGCCGTGGTCACGGTGACCACGGCGTTTTGCGTGTACGGATACTGCAACACCGGTAGCAGCCCGACCGAGCGCAGACCCAGCACCAGGATCACCAGGCTGACCACGGTGGCCAGCACCGGGCGGTCGATGAAAATATCGGTGAATTTTTTGTTCATCGTCGGCCGCCTGTTCAGGAATTGGGCACTTGCGGATTCGGGCTGTTGGCCGGCTGTACGCTGTTGTTGATCAGCAGCGGCGTGCCGTTGCGCAGCTTGAGCTGGCCTGCGGTGACCACGACGTCACCAGCCTTGATGCCGCTGAGCACGGCGACCTGATCGCCGCGCGTCGGCCCGGTGGTGATGAAGCGCTGCTCGGCCACCAATTTGGGCTTGCCATCTGGCCCCTTGCCTTCGTTTTTGACGAGGAACACCGTCGCGCCGTAGGGGTTGTACGCCACGGCGGCGTTGGGCAGGGTGAGGTAGTCGCGCGGCTGGCCGGCGTCGATGCGCACGGTGGCGAACACCCCCGGCAGCAGCGCCCCGTCGGGGTTGGCGATGCGCGCCCGCACTTTGAGGTTGCGGGTGCTCGGATCGATCTGCGGTTCGATGGCCATGACCTTGGCGGCAAAGGTTTTTCCAGGCGCGGCGTTGGTGGCGACTTCGGCGGTCATGCCAGGGCGGATGAGGTCGATCTGGCTTTGCGGCACGGTAAAGTCGATGTCCATCGGATCGAGCTGCTGCAGCGTCACCGCGGCGGCGCCGGGGGCGAGGAATTGCCCGAGGTCGATCTGCCGAATGCCCAGCACGCCCGAGAACGGCGCCTTGATCGCCGCCTGCGCAATCACCGCCTGCTGCGCGTTGATCTGCTCGCGCAACGCCTTGAGTTGCGACTCCCCGCTGGCGACGTTGGCGCGGTCGGTATCGACCACCGACTGGCTCACCGCCTGCGCCTGCAGTTGGGCCTCGTCACGCCGCAGATTGATTTTCGCCAGTTCGAGCTGCGCCTGCACCTGCCCGAGCTGCGCCTGCAGTTGTGCCAATTGCGCGCGCTGCGGCGCGTCGTCGATTTGCACCAGCAACTGGCCGGCATGCACTTTTTGCCCCGAATGAAAATGGATCGCCGTGACGATGCCACCGACCTGCGCGCTCAGGCTGGCCTGCTGGCTGGCGCGCAGATTGCCCAGTGCCTGCACCGTCGGCTGCCAACGCGACATTTCGGCCACCGTGGTCGAGACGGTTTGCGGCGGGTTGGACATGCCTTTGATGGCCTTACCGATCATCGCCGTCTTGAACCCCTGGAACCACACCACCCCGCCGACGATCACCCCCGCGACGATGAGCATGATGATCATGCGTTTGGTCGTGCCTTTGGTCATCTGTGAACTCCGTTATTTCGATGAAGCTGCCTGCGCCGCGACGGGCGCCAGGCGGTCAGTGTGCAGCCGCGGTTTCGACCGCGGCGCCGATGACGCCGCCGCCCATGGCCTGGAACAGCGCCGCGCTGTCGGTCAGGCGCGCGGCTTGCGCGGCGATCAGATTGATCCGCGTTTGCTGCGCCTGCTGCTGCGCCGTGAGCAGTTGCAAATAACTGGCGGCACCGAGTTTGTACTGCTGCTCGACCAGCTGCAACGACTGCTGCGCCGCGTCGTCGGCTGCAGCCTGCGCGCGCAGGGTTTGCGCGTCGTTGTCCAGCGCGCGCAGCGCGTCGGCGACGTTGCGCAACGCCTGCAGCACGGTCTGCTGGTAGTTCGCGCCAGCAGCTTGCAAACTGGCCTCGGCGGCGTTGGCGCCGGCCTTCAACCCGGCGTTGAACAACGGTTGCGCCAGGCTGCCGGCGAGCGACCACACTGCCGACCCCGGGCCGAACAACGCGCCGGCGGTCAGCGCCTGCGTACTCAGCCCGGCGCTGAGGTTGATTTGCGGGTAGAGGTTGGACACAGCCACGCCGTACTGCGCGGTGGCCGCATGCAGCAGCGCGGCGCTGGCCTGCACGTCAGGACGCTGCTGCACCAGCGCCGAGGGCACGACCAACGGCAGCGTTTGCGGCAGCGTGAACCCGGCCAGATCGAACCGCGGCACGTCCGCCGCTGCCGGCGCCTGGCCGAGCAGCACGGCCAGCAGATGGTCGGTCTGCTCCAGCCGGTTGCGCAGCGGCGGGATGCTCGCCCGCGTCTGCTCTACCTGCGTCTGCAGGCTGAGCACGTCGCTGCGCGCCGCGGCGCCGAGTTCAAAGCGTTTGCGCGCGATGTCGAGCTGGTCTTGTTGCGCTTTGAGTATCGATTCGCTGGCGGCGATCTGCGCGGCCAGCTGCGCCTGGGTGAACGCCGCAGTCACCACATTGGCCGCCAGGGTCAACCGCGCCGCGTCGAGCTGATAGCGCTGGTAGTCGGCCTGCGCCGCCAGGGCCTCGAGCGCGCGGCGGTTGCCGCCGAACAGGTCGAAGTTGTAATTGACCGCCACGCCGACGTTGTACAGATTGAAGGTGTTGGTGGCGTTGCTGCTTTGCCCCAGGCCGGCGGCGTTGCTCTGCTGCCGGCTGACGCCGAGTTTGCCGCCGACCGTCGGGTACAGCGTCGAGCCAGCTTGCGCCGCGTAAGTTTGCTGCGCCTGCCACAGCGTGGCCTCAGCCGCGGTCAGCGTCGGACTGTTGCGCAGCGCGGTCTGCACCAGGTTGTCAAGAGCAGCCGACCGGTACACGCGCCACCAGTCCGGAGCGACTTGCGCTGCCACCTCGAAGCGCTGCGCCGCACCCTGCGGGCCGGGAGCCGACGCCGTCTGTGCCGGCAATGTCTGCCGGGTGTAGTTCGCCACCGCAGGGGCGGCGGGCGTCTTGAAATCGGGGCCGACGGTGGTGCATCCGGCGAGCACGGCGCTACCCAGAGCCAGCCACACCATGCGGGAAGTCGCGGGCAGATATTGCATGAGAGACATTCCTACAAAACGTCAACGCCGCGCGGCGACGATGCTTGCGGCCATGCAGCTATTCGAGCACACCGCGATGGCCGCACCCGGTGGCAGGGATCTGCTCAGCGGCAACGGGCCGCAACCAGCCATGCCGCCAGGGCATGTGAGCAGCGAATAGTAGGCGGGGCCGTTTTGGCCGGGTTGCTTTACCATGCCAATGAATATCGCAAACCGGCCAAGCATGACCGCATCCGCCCGCCATCCTGCCGCCCCTCCCGTCAGCAGCAAGGCCGCTCTGCTCGAACGGATCAACCGGTTGGACGGCGCCGAGCTGATCGCGGTGAACGTGCGCAACCCGGTGGCGATGGACCCGGCCACGCATTGCCTGGCGCGCGGCACGCTGTTTTTGCTCTCCGAGGGGCTGGTGGTGGTGGAAACGGCGCAAGGGCGACAGCTCGCGCCGTCGCAAACCATCAGTTGGATGCCGCCCGGGGTGGAACACGCCGTGCAGTCTTACGGGCCGACTGCAGGGTATGGCGGCTTTTTGGTGCCGCACCTGTGCAGCGACTTGCCTGCCACGCCGACCAGCTATCCGCTCAACCCGCTGGTGGCGCTGATTTTGCAACGCGCGCTCGATTGGCCGGCAGAATCCGCTCTCGACGCCGCACGCATGCGGCTGGTGCTGGTGCTGCTCGACGAGTTGCGGCAGTCGGCGGCACGGCCGCTGCAACTGCCCTGGCCGCGCGACCCGCGCTTGCTGGCCATCGCCCGCGCACTCATGGCGCACATCGCCAGCCCGCGCACACTGGAACAATGGGCGCGCTGGGCCGACATCGCGCCGCGCACGCTCAGCCGCAAATTCGTGCTCGAAACCGGTATGAGCTTTGCGCAATGGCGGCAGTGGGCGCGGCTGACGCGGGCGCTGGAATGGCTGGCCACCGGGCGCGCGGTCAAGGACGTGGCCTTGTCGCTGGGTTACGACAGCGTCAGCGCATTCATCAAAATTTTCCGCCAGGCGCTGGGCAGCACGCCAACGGCGTACTTTCAGACCAAGCAACGCATCAAATCACCCGTGGCGAGCCGCCCGCCGGCACCCGTCCCGCCCGCAGCTTGACGGTATATCGATTCAACCAAAGATTGTTTTGCGCCGCGCGGCAGTCGCGCTAGGCTTTGCGCCTGACTTTGCACAACAGGAGACAGCCGATGAAATTCGAAACTCTGGCCGTACACGGCGGCTACCGAGCAGACCCGGTGACCCGCGCGGTGGCGGTGCCGATTTACCAGACCGTGTCGTACGCCTTCGACGACACGCAGCACGGCGCCGATCTGTTCGACCTGAAGGTGGCGGGCAATATCTACACCCGCATCATGAACCCGACCAACGACGTGCTGGAACAGCGCGTGGCCGCGCTCGAAGGCGGCGTGGCCGCGCTGGCGTTGGCCTCGGGCATGGCGGCGATCACCGCGGCGATTCAAACGCTGGCCGAAGCAGGCGACAACATCGTTTCCAGCAGCCGCCTGTACGGCGGCACCTACAACCTGTTCGCCCACACCTTTCCGCGTCAGGGCATCACGGTGCGCTTCGCCGACCCGCGCGACCCCGACAGCTTCGCCCGGCTGATCGACGCCCGCACCAAGGCGGTGTTTTGCGAAACCATCGGCAACCCGCTGGGCAACGTCACCGACATCGGCGCGCTGGCCGCGGTGGCGCACGCGCACGGCGTGCCGCTGATCGTCGACAACACCGTGCCCTCGCCGTATCTGTGCCGGCCGTTCGAGCACGGCGCGGACATCGTGGTGCATTCGCTGACCAAATACCTCGGCGGCCACGGCAACAGCGTGGGCGGGGCCATCGTCGATTCCGGCCGTTTCGACTGGGCGGCGCACGGCGAGCGCTTCAAGCTGCTGGTCGCGCCCGACGTCAGCTACCACGGCGTGAGCTACACCCAGCAGTTCGGCGCTGCGGCCTTCGTCGCCCGCGCCCGCGTCGTGCCGCTGCGCAATATGGGCGCGGCGCTGTCGCCGCTCAACGCCTTTCTCATTTTGCAGGGCATCGAAACCCTGCCGTTGCGCATGGAGCGCATCTGCGCCAACGCGCAGCACATCGCCGAGCACCTGCAAAAGCACCCGCGCGTGGCCTGGGTGCGCTACGCCGGGCTGCCCGACCACCCCGACCACGACGTGGCGCAGCGGCTGATGCACGGCCGCGCCTCGGGCATTCTGAGCTTCGGCGTCAAAGGGGGCCGGGAGGCCGGCGCGCGCTTTCAGGACGCGCTCGCACTCTTCACCCGCCTGGTGAACATCGGCGACTGCAAATCGCTCGCCTGCCATCCGGCCACCACCACCCACCGCCAGTTGAGCGCGCAGGAGTTGGAGGCGGCCGGGGTGAGCGAAGACATGGTGAGGTTGTCGATCGGCATCGAAAATGTGCATGATCTACTCGCCGACCTCGACCAGGCGCTAGAGCGCAGCAGCGGCTGAAGGCATACCGCTTGGCCGGGTTGCACATGCCATCGTCACGCCGCTGTCGTCAAATTCGACGGCTCGCGCGTTGAGCGCGCAGGTTTGGTGAATTTTTGGGAGAAATACACATGTCGTCCCTTCCTCCTCAGCCCTCTGCGGGCGGCGGTAAAGGCGTTTGGATCGCGGTGTTCGTCATGGGAGCGGTGATCGTCGCGCTGCTCGCAGCCGTGCTGTACAAGCTGAACCAGGCACCATCTGCCGCCTCCGCGCCGAGTGTGGCCGCCGCCGCGTCTGCCGCCAGCGCGGCCTCCTCCGGCGCTTCGGGTACCGCGTCCACCCCAGCGGCGTCAGCGGCGCAAAAAACCGCGCTGGCCACGGCCACACCGAACGCCAATGTCCAGCAAACTCCGCCTGCCGCCATTGGGGTACAGCACGAACAAGCCATCGCTCCGGCGCACCGGCCCAGCCCGGCGCCGCGGGCGGTGACCACGCCGCAGCCGCAGGCCGTCGCACAGAACGTCGCCGCGCCGCAAGCCGCGCCACAGCAGTTCGCGCCGCAGCAATTCGCCCCCCAACCCGTGGCACAACCGGCACCGCAGCAAAACGTCTGTACCAATTGCGGCACGGTGATCGCAGTCACACCGCAGCAAGTGCAATCGCAACAAACCAACCCGGTAGGCGTGATCGCCGGCGGGGTGATCGGCGGGCTGCTGGGTAACCAAATCGGTGGCGGAGACGGGCGCAAGCTCGCCACGGTCGCCGGAGCGATCGGCGGCGGCATCGCGGGCAACGAAATCGCCAAACGGATCGACGCGCAAACCGTGTACAACGTCCAGGTGCGCATGGACGACGGCCAGGTACGCACGCTGCAACTCAAAGCCGCACCCCCTGTGGGGCAGCGGGTGCAAATCGGCGCCGACGGCGGGCTCAACCCCCTACCCTGACACCGTGCCGCGGCGGCCGCCCCGATTCGGGGGCTGCCGCGGCGCTTGACAAAGATTGACGGCAGCGATGCCGCGTTACAAAATGGGTTGAACTTTCAGCCAAACGGCGACACAGAACTGGTGCTACTGTGGTTTGAGTTCACGCTCAATCATGTGGCCCTCCAAGTTGCCCGGCAGTCTCTTCAGACTCTCCCCCCGATCCGGGCATTTCATGCCAGGTGCGCAAAGCACCTGGCTTTTTTTTGCCCTTGTCGGTCGCGTGGCTACGGCCGCGCCAAGGCGCGGCGCAGTTGCAGCGCTTCGGCCAGATGCGGCAGGGAGATGTTGCGCGCTTGCGACAGATCGGCGATGGTGCGCGCCAGCCGCAACACCCGATGCGTGGCGCGTGATGACCAACCCAAGCGGTCGATCGCATCAGACAAAAACTCACGCTCCTTCGCCCCTAGGGCGCAGTGCGCATCGAGCGCGGTTCCTTGCAGCGCGGCATTGAGCCCGCCCTGGCGCTGCAGCGCCAAGTCCTGCGCTGCGGCCACGCGCGCGGCGATACGCGCGCTGGGCTCGCCCTGGGGCATTTGCAGCAGGGTGTCTGGCGGTATCGCCGCGACTTCGATGTGGATGTCGATACGATCGAGCAGCGGGCCGGACAGACGCCCCTGATAGCGGGCGATCTGGTCAGGCGTACAGCGGCAGGCGCGCGTGGGATGACCAAGATAGCCGCAAGGACACGGGTTCATCGCCGCGATGAGCTGAAACTGCGCTGGAAACTCTGCCTGCCGCGCCGCGCGCGAAATATGGATGCGCCCGGTCTCCAGCGGTTCGCGCAAAGCTTCGAGCACATGCCGGTCGAACTCGGGCAATTCGTCGAGGAACAAAACTTGCGCATGCGCCAGACTGATTTCGCCGGGGCGGATCACTCCGGCGCCGCCGCCGACCAAGGCCACTGCCGATGCGGTGTGATGCGGGCTGCGCATGAAGCGCTGCGCCCATTGCTGCGGGTCGAACCGCCCGGCCAGGCTGAGTACCGACGCACTCTGCAGCGCCAGTTCGCGGCTCAGCGGCGGCAGCAGCCCGACCAAGCGCTGCGCCAGCATCGACTTACCGCTGCCCGGCGGCCCGACCATGAGCACGTGATGGCCGCCGGCGGCGGCGATTTCCAGCGCACGCTTGGCCGCCATGTGGCCGCGCACTTCGGCCATATCGGCTTGCGGCTGGGGCAAGGGCGACGGCGGCACTGGCTGCACCGGCTGCGCCGCGCCGTCCTGGCGTAGCAAATACGCAACCACCTGCGCCAAATCACGCGCGCCGAGCACCGTGGCGACCCGCGCCAGCGCCGCCTCGTGCGCGCTGTCCAGCGGCAACACCAGCCGCTGCTCGCCGGCCGGCCCGGAGTCCTGCCGCGCCAGCGCGCAAGCCATCGCCAGCGCGCCGCGGGTCGGGCGCAATTCGCCCGTCAGCGACAACTCGCCGGCAAAGGTATGCCCGAGCAACCGCTCGGCGGGAATCAAGCCCTGCGCGGCAAGCAGCCCGATCGCGATGGGCAGATCGAAGCGCCCGGACTCCTTGGGCAGATCGGCGGGCGCCAGGTTGACGACGATGCGCCGGTTCGACGGGAATCCCAGACCACTGTTGAGCAAGGCGCTGCGCACACGGTCGCGCGCCTCGCGCACCTCGGCTTCAGGCAGGCCGACGATGGTAAAGCCGGGCAGCCCCGGCGAGAGGTGCACTTCCACCGTCACCGGCGGCGCATCCATGCCGAGCAGCGCCCGGCTGGCGACTTGCGCCAGCGACATCGGCAGCCGTTCAGCGCCAGGCGTCTTCGGGCGACGGCGTTTGCTCGGGCGCAGCGCCGTCGAGCCGCGCCTGCAGCTCGCGCACCTGTGCCTGCAATGTGTCGATTTGCTGGCGTGCGGCCAGCAGCATGCGCTGCGTGGCCTCGAACTCGTCGCGCGTCACCAGGTCGAGTCGGCCCGCGGCCGAGTGCGCCAGGGCGCGCAGATTGCGCTGCGCGTCTTGCAGCGGCGAATTTTCGATGAGCTTGCCGAGCTGGCTGAAAAACGCGGTGTTGCGCTGACGAAAGCTGTCGTTCATGACGAAACTCCAAAAACCGTTCGGCGTATTGTGACCGATTTGCCACCGTCGCGGCGCGCCCAAGGTCGGCCGTTTTGCGCCCGGCCAAACTATTTTTCGCACCATCTTGAAGCGCGCTGACGGCGATGCACCATTCTTGTGCGCAAAGATCGGGGCGTAAGCCGGTGGTCAGACGGGCGACGCCGTGCTGCGCGAGCACAAAAAACTGGCACGGAACATGCTCAAGCGAGTCGGCATGGATCGCGGGCGTCGTGCCCGGCTGCACTCACAGGAGAAACTTGGATGAACAAAATCGCACTTGCCGCGGCCGTCGCCGCAGTTCTTTCCAGCTACGGCGCCGCCGCATCGGCGCAAACGGCGCCACCTGCTGCCGCTCCCGCGGCGCCGGCAGCGCCGAGTCTGGGCGCGGTGCTCGCGGCCACGCCCGGGCTGAGCTTGACCGGTTACGTCGCGGCGACCTACTCCTATTTCGACGACCGGACACCGCTGCTGCGGCTGTATTCAGGTAGTCGCAACAGCTTCCAAGTGCCGCAGGCTGCATTGACTGCCGCGTACCTGCCGACGGATGGCTTCGGCGCGCAGATCACGGCCATCGCCGGCTCCGACGCCAAAGTCCTGCGCCAAGGCGAAACCTGGCCGTCCAACAGCACGTCGAGCCAGTTCGATCTGAACAACGCCTTCGTACAGTACGCCAGCGGGCCGCTGACGGTGATGGCCGGGAAATTCTCCACCCTGGCCGGGGCCGAGGTGCTCAACCCGGCCAACGACAACGAAATCTCCCGTTCGCTGTTGTTCTGGAACATGGAACCCGGCACACACACCGGAGTGCGCGCAGCCTACGCGGTCGATCCTGCACTCACCCTCACCGCCGGTGTGAACAACGGCTGGAACTTCACCAGCGCGCCTGCCGGCACGGGCAAGACGCTCGAACTCGGCGCCTCGGGCAGCCCGAACAAATTGTTCTCCTACTCGGCCGCCTACTACCACGGCCAGTCGCCGCTGTACGGCGGCTCTGGCACCGGGGTGCTGCAGTTGCTCGATCTGGTGGGCACGCTCAACGCCACCGACGCGCTGAGCTTTGCCGCCAATGTGGACATTCTGCAAAAAGACGACTACGCCGGCCCCGGCACCGGGACCGGCAAGGCCAACGGCGTCGCGCTGTACGCCAACTACGCGCTGACCGAGCAGTGGACCGTGTCGGCGCGCGGCGAATACATCGACGACAAACAAGGCATCGTCTCCGGCACCGCCGGGGCGAACAAACTCAAAGAAGCGACGCTGGCGCTGACCTACGCCCCGATCAAAGCGGTCAAGCTCATGGCCGAAGTGCGGCAAGATCGCTCCGATCAGGCGATTTTCACCGACACCAGCGGCAACTCCACGACCAAGCAGACCTCGCTGCAACTGCAGGCTGTCTACTCATTCTGACCCTTCGGCACCAAGGAGCCACCATGAAAATGATCACGGCCATCATCAAGCCGTTCAAACTCGACGAGGTGCGCGAAGCCTTGTCGGGCATCGGGGTGACGGGCATCACCGTCACCGAAGTCAAAGGCTTCGGTCGACAAAAAGGCCATACCGAACTCTACCGCGGCGCGGAATATGTGGTCGATTTCTTGCCCAAGGTCAAGGTGGAGGCGGCCGTTCCCGAGGCGCTGCTCGAACGCTGCATCGAGGCCATCGAAAACGCCGCACGCACCGGCAAGATCGGCGACGGCAAGATTTTTGTCTCCAGCCTCGAACAAGTCGTGCGCATCCGCACGGGCGAAACCGGCGGCGACGCGCTCTGAGCACCGACCATCCTGAAAGGTCTTCACCATGAAAAAATTTCTCGCATCTCTCGCGCTGGCGCTGGTCGCGCTGACCACGGCAGCGCCCGTCTGGGCGCAGGTGGCCAGCGCTCCGGCGACGACGTCCGCACCTGCAGCAGCGCCTGCACCGGCCGCCGCGCCCGCTGCAGCAGCGTCGGCGGCGAAAAACCCCGCTGCCTTCATCAACTCCGGCGACAACGCCTGGATGCTCACCTCCACCGCGCTGGTGCTGATGATGACCATTCCCGGCCTGGCGCTGTTCTACGGCGGCATGGTGCGCAAAAAGAACGTGCTGGCCACGGTGATGCAGAGCTTTGCCATCACCTGCCTGGTCACGGTGTTGTGGATGATCATCGGCTACAGCCTGGCGTTCACCGAGGGCAACGGGTTCATCGGCGGGCTCAGTCGCTTCTTCCTCTCCGGCATGGGGCTGGATGCGGCCAACTCGCTGGCCGGGACGATTCCCGAATCGACCTATATGACCTTCCAGATGACTTTTGCCATCATCACCCCGGCGCTGATCGTCGGCAGCTTCGCCGAGCGCATGAAGTTTTCGGCGCTGTTGTGGTTCATCGGCGCCTGGCTGCTGGTGGTGTACGCGCCGATCGCGCATATGGTGTGGGGGCCGGGCGGCTGGCTGGGCGGTGACGGCGTGCTCGATTTCGCCGGCGGCACCGTGGTGCACATCAACGCCGGTGTGGCCGGTCTGGTCGCCGCGCTGGTGATGGGCAAGCGCGTGGGCTACAAAAAAGAAGCGATGCCGCCGCACAACCTGGTGCTGACCATGATCGGCGCCTCGCTGCTGTGGGTCGGCTGGTTCGGCTTCAACGCCGGCTCGGCCGGTGCCGCCAACGACCGCGCCGGCATGGCCATGGCCGTCACGCAAATCGCCACCGCCGCGGCGGCGCTGGGCTGGATGTTCGCCGAGTGGATCGCCCGCGGCAAGCCGACGGTGCTGGGCATCACCTCCGGCGCGGTCGCCGGGCTGGTGGCCATCACCCCGGCCTCGGGCTTCGTCGGCCCGACCGGCGCGCTGGTCATCGGCATCGCCGCCGGGGTGATCTGCTTCTGGACCGCGGTGTACATGAAAGAGATGATCGGCTACGACGACTCGCTCGACGCCTTCGGCGTGCACGCCATCGGCGGCATCATCGGCGCGCTGCTCACCGGGGTGTTCGCGGTCAAGGCCATCGGCGGCACCGCCGGGGTGCTCGAGGGCAACCCGGGGCAGTTCCTCATCCAGCTCAAGGGTGTGGCCATCACCATCGTCTACGACGCCATCGTCAGCTTCATCCTGCTCAAGATCATCGACGCGGTCATCGGCCTGCGCGTGGCCGAAGAGCAGGAACGCGAAGGTCTGGACATCAGCCTGCACGGCGAGCAAGTGTTGTAAGCGTTTCCCTCCGGAAGGCCGGGCGGCAAGTGTGCTGCCGGGCTGGACGGCGTCTCCTCATCCCGCTAGCGGGATGTTCGCACCGCCCCGACACCGGGGCGGTTTTTTTGCGCAGCAGGATTGGCCGCGGTCTGCAAGAATCTGGGCTATTGCCTCATTCGCAGACAGCACAATGATTCCTCACCTCATCACCTCCAGCAGCGACCCGGTTCTCGAACTCGAACAGCGCATCCTCGAAGCGCAACCGGCGATCGAACGCTGGTTCCGCCTGGAGTGGATGGAGCACACGCCGCCGTTCTACAGCTCGGTCGATTTGCGCAACGCCGGGTTCAAGCTCGCGCCGGTGGACACCAATCTGTTTCCCGGCGGATTCAACAACCTGTCGCCGGACATGATGCCGCTGGCCGTGCAGGCCGCGATGGCGGCGATCGAAAAAATCTGCCCCGAAGCGAAAAATCTGCTGGTCATCCCGGAAAACCACACGCGCAACACGTTTTATCTGGAAAACGTCGCCACGCTCATGCGCATCTTCCGCCAAGCAGGGCTGAACGTGCGGCTGGGTTCGCTCGACCAGAGCGTGAACGAGCCGCTGCACCTCAAGCTGCCCTCCGGCGGTGAGCTGGTGGTCGAGCCGCTGGTGCGCAACAAACTGCGGCTGGGGCTGAAGGACTTCGACCCCTGCACCATCTTGCTCAACAACGATCTATCCGGCGGCATTCCGCCGATTCTGCAGGGCCTGCACGAGCAATATTTGTTGCCGCCGCTGCACGCCGGCTGGGCGGTGCGGCGCAAGTCCAACCACTTCCATGCTTACGACGACGTGGCAAAAAAATTCGCCAAACTCATCGGCGTCGACCCGTGGATGCTCAACCCGTATTTCGCCAAATGCGGCAAGGTCAATTTCCACGAACGCCACGGCGAGGACTGCCTGGCCGAGGCAGTGGACAGCGTGCTGGCCAAAGTGCGCAAAAAATATAAGGAATATGGGATTCAGGAAAAGCCCTTCGTCATCGTCAAAGCCGACGCCGGCACCTACGGCATGGGGGTGATGACGGTGCGCGACGCCGCTGACGTCAAAGACCTCAACCGCAAGACACGCAACAAAATGAGCGTGGTCAAGGAGGGGCTGGAAGTCAGCGAGGTGCTCATCCAGGAGGGCGTGCCCAGCGTCGAGCGGCTGCAGGAGGCGGTGTGCGAGCCGGTGGTGTACATGATGGACCGTTACGTCGTCGGCGGGTTCTACCGTGTCCACGCCGACCGCGGGCCCGACGAAAACCTCAACGCGCCGGGCATGCACTTCGTGCCGCTGGCGTTCGAGGAGCAGTTCAACGTCACCCACCCCGAAGCGGCACCGGGCACGAACGGCCCCAATCGTTTCTACATGTACGGCGTGGTCGCGCGCCTGGCGATGGTCGCGGCCAGCTACGAACTCGAACGCACCGACCCGGAAAACGAACTGGGATGAAAAAACACCACCCCGCCCCGCTGCGTCCGCCCATGGCCACGGGCCGGCTGCACTTGCTGTTCGTCGCCGACCCGATCGAGTCGTTCAAAATCCATAAGGACTCGACCTACGCGATGATGCAGCAGGCGCTCAAACGCGGTCATGCGGTCTGGGTGTGCGAACCGGGCGATTTGCACTGGCGGGGAGGGGGAGGAAGAAGGGTTGCCCCCACGCTTGCCGCTGCCGCGGCGGCGCTGCCCCCCGAGGGGGCCCACCCCGCCTTGGGACGGCCCGGCGGCGGGGTGAATGTCGCCCCCACGCTTGCCGCTGCCGCGGCGGCGCTGCCCCCCGAGGGGGCCCACCCCGCCTTGGGACGGCCCGGCGGCGGGGTGAATGTCGCCCCCACGCTTGCCGCGGCTCCCGTGACCGCGGTGTGCCGACGCATCGAGATTCTGCCCGCTGCGCCAGGGCGGCCGTGGTGGCGGGTGCTCGACCAGCGGCCGCTGGCGCTATGCGACGTGGACGTGGTGCTGATGCGCAAAGACCCGCCATTCGACAGCGAGTACTTTTACGCCACGCATTTACTGCAGCAGGCCGAGCGCGAGGGCGCCGTGATCGTCAACAGTCCGCAGGCGCTGCGCGACCATCCGGAAAAACTGGCGATTCTGCAGTTCGCAGCGCTCATCGCGCCGACGCTGGTCAGCCGCCGCGCCGCCGACATCAAAGCGTTTTACGCCGAGCACGGCGACATCATCCTCAAGCCGCTGGACGGCATGGGCGGCAGCGGCATTTTCCGCCTGCGACAGCAGGCCGACGGCAGCCCCGACCCAAACCTGAACGTGGTGATCGAAACCCTCACCGCGCTGCAAACCCGCACCGTCATGGCGCAGCGCTTCGTTGCCGCCATCGCCCAGGGCGACAAGCGCGTGTTGCTCATCGACGGCGAGCCCGTGCCGTACAGTCTGGCGCGCATTCCTCAGGGCGGCGAAACCCGTGGCAATCTGGCCGCAGGCGGATTGGGCGTGGCGCAGCCGCTGACCGACGCCGACCGCGCCATTGCCGCCGCCGTCGGCCCGGTGCTGGCCGCGCGCGGGCTGTTGCTCGTGGGTATCGACATCATCGGCGACGTGCTCACCGAGATCAACGTCACCAGCCCGACGTGTTTTCAGGAAATCACGCAGCAAACCGGTTACGACGTCGCGTCGCATTTCATCGACGCCGTCGAGCGCGCCGCCCGCCGGCGCTGACGCCGCAGCGGCGAGATTGGGGGACAATCGGCGCATGATGCCGCCGCCGCAAACCCGTTCCGCCCGCATTCTGCTAGCGGCTTTGCTGCTGACCCTGGCCGGAATCACGCTGTCGCTGTCGCTTGCGCTGCATCAGCCCTGGCTGGGGCTGACGCTGTCGGCGCACGCCGATTCGCCGGGCCCGGGCATTGCCGTCAGCGACGTCAGCCGTCGCGGCCCGGCTGCCATGGTGCAACCGGGGTCGCGGCTGCTGGCGCTGGGCTCGGGCACGCAGGCGATGACGCTGCAGCCCAGCGACCTGATCGAAGAGCCGGATTTTTTCGACAATTACGCGCAGGTCGGGCAGTTCTTCCAGCGCCAAAGCCGCCTGGCCGCGTTGCTGGCGCAGCCGCAGTTGCAGTTGCGCTGGGCCGACCCGGCCGGCGAGGTCGCCACCGCCACGGTCACGCCCGCACGGCACAGGCCGCTGTCGAGCCTGCCGATGGTGTTCTGGTTTCAACTGCTGTGCGGCAGTGTGGCGCTGCTCGTCGGTGCCTGGGTGTATGCGCTCAAACCCAATCACTGGCCGGGCCGTCTGCTGGCGCTGTCGGGCTTGCTGTTCCTGCCCAATACGTTTGCCGCGGCGGTTTACAGCAGCCGCGAACTGGCCCTACCCGGCGCGCTGTTCGAGCAGCTCTCGGCGGTGAACCATCTCGGCGGGCTGGGCTTCGGCGGCGCGCTGGCGGCGCTGTTCCTGGTCTATCCGGCGCGTCTGGCCTCGCCCAAGCTGCTGTGGCCGATTGCGCTGGCCGTGCTCGCATGGTGGGCCGCCGACGTGCTGCGCATCACGCCGAACGTGAGTTGGGGCATCCGCCTGCCGCTGCTGCTGGAAATCTTGCTCGCCGTGGCGCTGGCCGTGGTGCAGTGGCGGCGCAGCGCCATGCGCGCGGCAGACCGCGCGGCGCTGCGCTGGTTCATTCTCTCGGCCATGCTCGGCGCGTTCACCTTCGTCGTGCTCACGTTCGGTTCGAGCCTGCTGGGCGTGTTTCCGCCGATGCAGCAGGGGTATGCCTTCGGCTTTTTCCTCGCCATGTACCTCGGCCTGGCGCTGGGAGTCGGCCGCTACCACCTGTTCGACCTGGACCGCTGGGCCTATCGCGCGCTGTTGTGGGTGCTCGGGCTGGGGCTGATCGTCGTGCTCGACATGCTGCTGGTGTTGTTGCTGGACTGGCGGCAGGATCTGTCGCTGGTGGTCACCTTGCTGCTGGCCGGGCTGCTCTATCTGCCGCTGCGGCAATGGCTGTGGAGCCGTATGGTGCAGGGCCAACTGCCGCCGATCGAAAAACTGCTGCCGGAAATCATTTCGGTGGCCTTCACCCCGCAGTCACAAGAGCGCGAGCGCCGCTGGCTCGGATTGCTCGACCGGCTGTACCAACCGCTGCACAACCTGCCCTTCGACCCGACGGCGTCCGGCGAAACCATCGGTCTGGCGCAGGACGGCATGGAATTGCGCGTGGCCGCCGCCGGTGGCATGCGCGCGCGCCGGCTGCAGGGGCGCAGCGCCGGCCAGCGCCTGTTCACCGTGACCGATGCCGAGCTCGCCGCCTCGCTCGTCACCCTGTTCAACCAGGCTGCGGCCGGGCGCGACGCGCTCGAAACCGGCGTGCAGCAGGAACGTGACCGCATCGCCAGCGATTTGCACGACGACATCGGCGCCAAGCTGTTGACCCTGCGCCACCTGCTGCACGGCGAGCGCGAGCAGGCGCTGCTCATGACCACCATCGACCAGCTGCGCGCCATCGTGCGCGGCTTGCGGCAGTCGGCGCAGCCGTGGGAGGAATTCGTTGCCGATATGCGCTCGGAAACCGCGCAACGTCTGGCTGCCGCCGGGATCGCGCTCGATTGGCCGCCGCCTCTCATCCGCGGCCTGGGCGCGCAGCAGCAGGTCAGCCGTGGCTTGGCAAACCAGCCGCCGCAGGATGCCGCACAGCAGTACCACTTGCGCGCGCTGCTGCAAGAAGCGGTGAGCAACGCCATCCGCCACGCCCGCGCCACGCAGGTTTCGGTGCGCCTGTCGCTGGACGACGCCGGGCAGATGCACCTGGACGTGCGCGACGACGGCATCGGCCTAGACCCTGGACACGTCGGCGGCGGGCACGGGCTGACGAGTATGCAGATCCGCGCCCGCGCCCTCGGCGGCAGCATCGCCTGGCGGCAGAATACGTCGCTGGCAGCCGCCGATGCCGTTGCCGCGCCGGCTGGTGGCAGCGGCACTTGGGTGGAACTGGTCT
>Ga0078972_1002471_pt1 | contig 60948 bp, 48 predicted proteins | sample YelNatPaOPGAMG01_FD_67568 | JGI IMG/M metagenome (GOLD analysis project Ga0078972, IMG submission 67568) | Hot spring thermophilic microbial communities from Obsidian Pool, Yellowstone National Park, USA - OP-RAMG-01 (SPADES assembly) (version 2) | ecosystem: Environmental > Aquatic > Thermal... | reverse complement strand
AGATATGGAACATATGTTTCTGTTGTTACAAAAAGCGATGTTTATATTAAATACGGTGTTGAAATGGAAGATATGTACAAGGTTGATACATTCTGGGCTGCTATTGCAGGTGAGTATGGAATACCTGGAATAATCTTAATGTTATTTTATCTATTTTCATTTTTCAGGAACATTCTTAAAATGGTAAATTCTGATATAAAGAATAACTTTATTAGAGGACTTGTAATTGGACATTTAATCCTATTTGTTGATATTTTAATTGAGTCTTCCACACTTGGTCTTTTTAATCTTTCATTACCTGTTTATTATCTGTTTGGTGGAACAGCACTAATTGATAATTTTATTTTTAAATATTCTCATAAAAGCGATGAATTTTATAAAGAAAAAATTTAACTTTTTCATTCATTATAAAGATAAATTAAAAAAGAAGGAGAACAAGACAATTTTTAAGAATACCACTGTGTTATTTATTAGTAGAGCAATAACATCGTTACTTACTGTTTTAACATTTTTTATTTTGGCGAAGATTTTGGGGGATAAAGGTGTTGGGCTTATATTTGGTGTTTTATCTCTGGTTTTATTAATATACCCATTTAGTGATTTTGGGTATTCACAGATAGTGGTAAGAGAGATTTCAAGAGAACCTTCTAATTCAAGATATATTCTTTCAAAAGGATTAGGTTTTACAATATTATCCTCTTTTCTATTCTTTGGATTAGTAATTTTAATAAGTTTATGGATAAAGAATTTCTCACTGCTTATAGTATTTATAATGGGAATATCTTATCTTTTTTTTCATGGGATTATAAGGCTTTTTGTCACTGCTTTTCAAGGTTTTGATAAACTTGAAGTTTGGGCATGGATGGAAATTGCGGATAACATTATAAGATTAATTTTTACAATTATTTTTCTACTCTTTAAAAAACTCAATATTTTTACTGCAAGTTATACATATTTAATAAGTAGTTTTCTTTGTTTTATAATTGTCTCACTTTATGCAAGAAAATTTTTTGGTGAAATAGAATTTAGACTTTCCTTAATCTCAAAAAAAGAATTTATTGAAAGTAACCATTTTTCTATAAATTTCCTCGGAGAGAGCATATTTTTTAATATGGATAAAGTAATATTATCTCGTTTTTCTACACTTTCCAATGTAGGGATTTACACAGTTGCACAGAAGGTTTATTCAATTTTTATTAATATGTTGGCCGCATTTTTAATGACAACATATCCCTGGTTTTTTAGATATGGGAAAAAAGAAAAAAGTAAATATCTTTCATTTGCATTAAAGGTTAATATTCTTATATTCTTGTTCGGTATTATTTCTGGATGTTTTGTTTTCTTTTTTGCATCTTACATTGTAAAGATAATAGGGAGTTCTTTTAACGAAGCAATATTTGCATTAAAGTTTTTAGCATCCTATCCACTTTTAAGGGGTATTTCTACAGTCCTTGGAGATATGATGACAGGTGCTGATTTTCAGAAAGAGAGGATGCAGATCACCATTTTTTCTGCATTTTTTAATGTTTTTATGGACATTCTTCTCGTGTTTAAATATGGATGGAGAGGAGTAGCATTTGCAACACTTCTTTCGTATTTTTTAATACTGATTCTTGAAGTGATATTCCTTTATAAAAAAGGATTCTTTAAAAAGGAGGTAACAAATGAGAAATAAAAATATTGTAATAATAGGACCTATCCCTCCACCAATACATGGTGTATCAATCTTTACCGATAAGATTTTAAAGGCGGAACTTAAAAGGTATTTTAAATTGATACATCTTGACACAACTGATAGAAGGAATACTCCTAATATAGGTAGGTTAGATTTTGTAAATGTTTATATTGCGTTGAGAAGTATTTTTTTTCTCATTTATTATCTAATAGAGTATAAGCCTTTGATTGTATATATTCCTATATCGCAAAATACACTTGGTTTTTTAAGGGATGGTATTTTTATATTGGTTAGTAGATTTTTAGGTGCAAAGGTTATTATTCATCTGCATGGTGGTATTTTTGATGTTTTCTACAGGAATTCAGTGTTTATATATAAATTATTCATTAAAATATGTTTTAGATTTGTTAATACAGGAATAGTTCTTTGTGATAGATTTAAGAATATTTTTGGTGATTTGATAGAGGAAAAAGATGTAAAGATTGTCTCAAATGGTATTGATATTGAGATTCCAGATGATAAATTTATTGCAAGGATGGAGAGGATAAGAAATGAGAAAGATAAAATAAAGATTGTTTTTCTTGGAACACTTGACAAAAGGAAGGGTTTCATAGATGTAATACATGCAGCAAATTATGTTATTAAAGAGACGGATAATGTTGAATTTATAATTGCAGGTGGATGGTATTTTCAGAAAGACAAGGAAGAAGCATTGGAACTTATAGAGAAGTATAATATTGGTGAAAAAGTTTTATTTCCAGGACCTGTGAGGGGAGAAGATAAATGGAAACTTTTGTCAGATGCACATATTTTTGTTTTTCCTACTTATTATTTTGCGGAAGGGCAACCCCTCGTTATACTGGAAGCGATGATGGCGGGTCTGCCTGTTATTTCTACCAGGCGAGGATGTTTGAAGAATATGATAAAAGAAGGAATAAATGGTTTTACAGTGGCAGAGGGTGATATAAAAGGAATAAGTGAAAAGATTTTGCTTTTGATAAATAATAGAGCTCTTCTTATGAGTATCTCAGAGAATAACAGGAAAGAGTTTTTAGAAAATTATACATGGAATAAATGTTTAGAGAGATTGAAGAAGACTTTTGAAGAAACAATTCAAAAATGACATTTTTTCTTTTTTATGCTATTACTAACCTACCGATAAAAGATGAAGATTTTTTTCCTTTTCTAATACCTTTTTCAGATACAATCTATTCACCTGTATCCCTTAAAAACCTGAACCATTTTCCTGCAGGAAAATATGGTTTTATTAAGATAAAAAAAAATGGTCATCTATGTTTTGAAAAAGATACAACAGAAATAAAATTCTTCGGTGCCCAGATCTTTTATAATGACCCAGATTCTGATAATGCAAAAATAATTGCTGGGAAATTTCTTAAATTAGGATTTAATGTGTGGAAGTGGGGGGCATTTGAACTATTCTGGAATAAGGGAATCAATAAACAGGGTTGGGAGATAAAAATTAGAAGATTTGATTACCTTTTTTATCAGATGAAGATGCATGGTATATATTGTTATGCACAGATTGACGAATATGGAATAATCTTACCTTCTCTTTATTTTAATGAGGCAAAAGAATACTATAAAATAAATGATATAGATTCTTTTACAGGTGAGAAAGAAATTTACTCAAAAGGTATTCAATATATTATGGAAAAGTCAATTTTTGATGCCCAAAAAAAATACTGGTATGATTTTTTCAATCATTTTAATCCATACACAAAATTAAAATATAAAGATGACCCCGCAATAATAATTGTTGAACTAACAAATGAAAATTTCCTTATAAAACAATGGGAATATTTTGGATTAGAGATTGATAGATGGCCTGAAAATTACAGGAAGAGATTTAATCAACTATGGAATAATTGGTTGAAAAAGAAATATAAGACATTGGAAGAGATTAAAACTGCATGGGAGGAAAATAGCAAAATAAGCGTATTAAATGAAGAAAAATATGGTGAAATAAAATTTTATCCTTTAAAAATGAGAGATACCACTTTTTCAATTAGAAGAAGGGCAGATATGGCAAATTTTTTGTTTTATTTACAGAATACCTATTTTGAAAGATGCGAAAAATATCTAAGAAAAATAGGGGTTAAGGCTTTAATAATCAGGGGAAATGATTTTCAAATGAACGATTTTGATAAATTGACAAGTTCAAAATCAAAATTTATAGATTCCCATATTTATTACGCTCATCCAGATATCATTGGTAAAAAAGGAAGAATAAAAAATACAAACCCATTTAAAAGGAGAATAAATATTGTCTCACCTGTTTCATATAATTCTGTTTTAGATTGTGCTGTTTCAGTAAGTGAAGCGAATTGGTCATATCCCAGTGAACATCAGTATCTCTTTATACCTCTATTTATGTCTTATGCAGCATTTCAGGATTGGGATATTGTAATCCTGCATGCCTTTTGCAGTAATTCCACCTATAAATTAGATTATATTGAGCAGCAACTTATATTTGCCCTTAACCCTTTAATTATAACTCATTGTTATCTCGGGTCTCTTATTTTTAGAAATAGATTAATATCAACTGATACACTTTTTTATTATAATATGAACTCCAATTCATTTATTGATTATATAAATAATAGAAAAATCTGGGAAGACGAATTTGAACACCTTCTTCCCTTAAAATACAAGATTAGAACAATATTTAAAAATGAAAAAAGAAAAAATTTAAAAAATCTACCTAAAGAGCATCTTGAAGATAGTTTAGTAAATACAACAGGCGAACTAAAGTTTAATAAAAAAAGAGAGTTATTTATAATAGATAATAAATTTGTGAAAAGTATTAATGGATATTTAGAGGGATTGATAGAATTAATGGACTTTAAAATCTTAAATATAAAAGAAAATAAATATGGTTCTATCTCTATAATTTCTCTTGATAAAAATGAGATCAAGAACTCAAATAAAATGCTTTTTATATTGTGTTCTTCTGTAAGGAATAGTAATTGTGAATGGGATGTGCCAGGAGAAAGTTTTAAAGAATGGGGAAAGGGACCTCCACTTGCGAGCACAATTGAATGTAAAATAAGGCTGAATACTTACAAAAGAAATTTTTCCTTTTGGTCACTCGGCGTTGACGGTAATAAGAAAAAATTGTTAAAATCTATTTTCTGTGATAGCGGATATATTGAGATAGAGTTTGAAAAAAAGGATAGCACAATATGGTATCTTTTAGAGGCAAACTAAAGATATTCATAAACAATAATAATTATGTTGACATAAAAAATAATTTTATTAAAATTGTTAAATGAAGGATATAATTATATATGCATGTGGTGATTTAACACTCACCGAAAATATTTCAAAAATTGTCAAAGAAAAGGGGATTAGTTTTATATTTTCGGAAATAAAAAAAGAGATAAAAAATGGAATATTTTTGCTAAACCTTGAACTTCCATTTTCTGATGACCTTCCTCCGTATTTTAATTATGTGGATGATAGATTGAGAGTACCTTCAGAAAATATAGAGGTTTTGAAATTTTTAAAATCCGATATCGTAAATATTGGAACGAATCATATTAAAGATTTTGGGGATATCTCTATAAAAAGGACAATTAATTTATTGGAAAAAAATAAAATTTTACATATAGGTGCAGGCCTAAATGAGGAGGAATCGAGAGCGCCGGCAATTATTAAGACAAAAAGTTTAAAATTAGGTTTTTTAGGATACTGCAAGAACGGTATCTATACCGCTAAGAACAATCAATCTGGTGCTGCCCCTTTAATTTATAAAAAAATTGTTGAAGACATAAATAATTTTAAGAATAAGGTAGATATCATTATTATTTCTTTACATTGGGGATACGAACTTTCTATGTATCCTTCCCCTGAGCAGGTAGAATTGGCTCATTCTCTAATAGATAAAGGCGTAGATGTAATCATAGGGCATCATCCTCATGTTATCCAGGCAGTTGAAAAGTATAAGAATGGAGTAATATTCTATAGCCTTGGGAATTTTCTTTTTGATCCTAATGTTGAGAGAATCAGATTTGAACGTAAGTTGGCAGAAAGAAAAGAAGGAATCATAGGAAAAATAATTATAAAAGAGGATAAAAAATTGGAAATGGATATTATACCTATATATGTAAATAATGACTTCTCTATAAAGGTTGCGGATAAAGATAAAAGGGAAAAGATAATGAGAGATATAAGAAAATCAATCAATGCGATTGTATCAGGTAATCTTAAACAAATTTACTACACAGAAGGGATTAAAGATCTGATTAAAAGGGAAATTTCAACATATATTTTCAGAATTAAAAGAGAAAAGGGAAATTTCTTTATCTGGTTCTTAAGAAATTTTAAGATTAGATACATTAAAGAAATTTTTTATTATTTCATTGGTATTATGAAAAAACACGGAGGATAAAGTGGGCATATTAAAAGATATTGGGAAAAAAATCTATGATAAGAGCCCAAACTTTATTCAAAATATTATTCTTAAAATTTATACGGAAGAAAGATACAGAAAAAAATATAAGGAGAAATTTTTTGAACATATGGTAGAACTTGAGAAAACACAATGGCTAAATCTTGATGAACTCAGAGTAATTCAAAAAGTCAAGTTATTGAAAATCCTTTCTTATGCAAAAGAATATATACCTTTTTATTCAAATCTTTTTAAGGACTATAATTTTGATTGGGATGAAGATCTCTTTGAAATCATAAAAAAGATCCCTGTATTAACAAAAGATATAGTTAGCGATAATAATGAAAGAATGATTTCAAAACTTTATGATAAAAAAAATCTTGAAAGATTTCAGACAAGTGGAACAACAGGGACAGCAAGAGATGTTTATACGACTGAAGAATATTTAGCAATGGAAAAGGCATTCCAGTGGTTACATAGAAGTTGGGCAGGAATAAAGAGGGGAGATAAACAGGCTGCTTTTGTGGGTTTCAGTTTAATCCCTTATAATAGGAAAAAACCCCCTTTTTGGATTTATGATAAAAGTGAGAACAGATTATTCTTTTCCCTTCATCATATGAGTAAGGAGAATCTTAAATATTATGCGATTCAATTAAAAGAATTTAAACCAGATTATATTGTTGGTTATCCAACAGCAATATATATTATGGCTTCCTATCTACTTGAGAATGGCATAAAATATATAAATCCGAGGGCAATTTTCACTGCTTCAGAAACACTATTTGATTACCAGAGAAAAGTTATTGAGGAAGGATTTTCTACAAAAGTTTTTGACTGGTATGGTCAATCTGAATTTACAGCAAATATTGTTCAGTGCGAAGAAGGTAATTATCATATAAAAGAAGAATATGGTTTTGTTGAGATCGTGAAAGAAAATGGGGAATATGCAAAAGATGGGGAGATTGGAGAAATTATTGCAACAGGTTTAAATAATATTGTGATGCCTTTTATCAGGTATAGGACAGGCGATACTGCTATTCCAAAAAAAGGAAGTTGTAAATGTGGTAGAGGTGGAAGATTGGTTGAAAAAATTACTGGAAGGGTTGAAGATATAATAGTTACTCCAGAAGGAAGGCTGATTTCTCGTCTTGATTTTATATTTAAGGGATTAAATAATGTGAGAGAAGCACAGATTTATCAGGATGAGATTGACCATATTTACATAAAGATTGTAAAAAAAGAGAATTTTTCTAAAGAGGATGAAAGGAAAATAATTGCACATATTAAAGAGCATCTTGGTGAAAAGATGAGATGCGATATAAAAGAGGTTGATTTTATTGAAAGAACACGTTCAGGAAAATTTAAATATGTTGTTTCTAATATTTCAGTTGATTTTTTAAATATAAAGAGGTTGAAGAATGAAAAATAATGAGGTTGCTGTTTTTACAAGCGAATATAAAAAATATCCAGAAATTCCACCATATCATCCTGATACTTTATATCCTGAATATCCATTTGAATTTGTTGAAAAGAGAGAAAGAAATGTTGTATATGAAGGTATAAGAGAATGTTTAAGACTACTTAAACTTGATTCCAAAAAATATGGGAAAAAGAACTGGAACCCATTAGGTGAATTTATAAAACCAGGTGATGTGGTTGTTTTAAAACCAAATTTAATTGCCGAATCAGTTGAATACGATCCTGAAAAATGGGAATTTGTCATAACCCATGGTTCTATTATCAGGGCTATTGTAGATTATGTTTATATAGCCTTAAAAGGAAAAGGAAAAATTATTATATGCGATGGGCCACAGACAGATTCAAACATGGAGTTAATTAAAGAAAGAATCAGAATCAAAGAATTAACTGAACTATATAAGAAAAACAAGAATTTTGATTTAGAATTTTATGATTTAAGAAATGAGGTATGGGAAACAAAAAATGGGGTGGTTGTATCAAAAAAATTGATAAATGAAGATCCAGAAGGATATATTACCATAAATCTAAAAGATAAAAGTAAATTTTTCGAGTTAGATAACAAAAAGAAAAAATTTTATGGTGCATATTATGATATAGAAGAAACAAACAAACATCATCAAAAGGGGCATCATGAATATTATTTTTCTAAATTGATACTTTCTGCAAATGTGATTATTAATCTTCCCAAGTTAAAAACACATAAAAAATCAGGTGTTACATTGAATCTTAAAAATATTATTGGTGTAACCGGGAATAGAAACTGGCTACCTCATTATATATTTGGGACACCTAAAGTTGGGGGAGACCAATACTCTGAAAAAAATGGGTTAAAATTCCTTGAAGAGTATATTGTAAAATATGCGAAATCTCTATTAAAAAGGAACAATTCTATCCTAAAATTGTTTATTACAAAATTGAAATTAAAACAACTGGGTTATAGAATATTTGGGAGTACATCCGAAGTTTTAAGAAGTGGCAATTGGTATGGGAATGATACTGTTTGGAGAATGATAATAGACTTGAATACAATACTACATTATGCTGATAAAGAAGGAAATTTAAATTTTGATGAAAAAAGGAAGTTTTTTTCGATCGTTGATGGGATAATTGGAATGCAAGGGAATGGACCTATGGCTGGTATTCCTTATTTCAGTGGTATAATTGTTGCAGGAAAGGATTTTTTTAATGTTGACCTTACTTGCACAAAACTAATGGGTTTTGATTATAAAAAAATCAGACTTTACAATGAAATCTATAAAGAGAAAAATTTTCCTTTATTTTCAAACAAATACGAAGAGATACTCGTATTATCAAACAATGAGATTTATAATAAATTTCTTAAAGATATAAGAAGAGAAGATACCTTACATTTTATTCCGCATTTTGGATGGCTTAATTACATTGAACTATAGACACACTTTTCACAAGATTTATTTAATAAAAACTTCAAAAATATCTTGACATTCTATTTTTTTTATAAATAATACCATCTATGAAACATGTTGTTCAAGATTTTAAAGATGGAAAAATAAAGGTTATTGAGACTCCAATACCTTCTGTGGAAAAAGGTTTTGTTTTAGTTAAAAATTATTTCTCTCTTATCTCAGTTGGAACAGAAAGGGCAACAGTTTCTGTTGGGAGTAAAAATATTATTGGAAAGGCAAAAGCAAGACCAGACCTTGTGAAGAAGGTCATTGATACTATGAAAAAGGAAGGTATCCTCTCAACATTAAAAAAAATTCAGTCAAAAATTGAAGAATATAAATTGCTTGGATATAGCACTTCCGGTATTGTTATTGATGTTGGTGAAGGTGTTCGGGAATTTAAAATTGGTGACAGGGTTTCCTGCGGTGGTGGTAATTATGCTGTTCATGCAGATATCGTAAAAGTTCCCAAAAATCTTTGTGTTAAAATACCTAAAAATCTCAGTTTGGAAGAAGCAAGTTTCGGGACCGTTGGAGCAATAGCATTACAGGGTATAAGACAACTTTCCCCTAATATAGGTGAAAATGTGGGTTTAATAGGTCTTGGGCTTATTGGTCTCATCATCTTACAAATATTAAAGGCAAATGGTTGTAGGGTTTTTTGTGTTGATATTAATAGGAAGAATCTTGAACTTGCAAAAAGATTTGGTGCAGATATGTGCTCAACAACTGATGAAGATTTGAGGATGAAAGTAAAGTTGTTTACAGATTCAAAATACCTTGATGGTGTTATCATCTCGGCAAGTACTCCAAGCAGTGAACCTATAAATCAATCAGCACAATTATTAAGAGATAGGGGAAAAGTTATTATACTCGGTAATATAGGAATGAGTATAGAAAGGGAAATATTCTATATGAAGGAAATTTCAATATATCTTTCAAGGTCTTATGGTCCTGGAAGATATGATCCAAATTATGAAGAGAAAGGAATAGACTATCCAATTGGGTATGTAAGATGGACTGAAAATAGAAATATAGAATCTTTTCTTAACCTTATTGCAGAGAAAAAAGTGAATGTGAAAGAATTAATAACACATAGATTTAACATTGAAGATGCTATTGATGCTTATAAAACAATAATGGAAGGAAAAGAAAGAATACTTGGCGTTTTATTCCAGTATCCAGAAAAGGTTCCTGATGAAAAGAAAGTTTATATATTAAAAGAAAGGGAATACGATAAAAAAGATAAAGTTAATGTAGGTATTATAGGCGCTGGAAATTTTGGTAAAACTTTTATTCTTCCAAATCTTTTGAATAATAATGTGAATCTCGTTGGTATCTCAACACAAAAGGTTGCAAATGCTATAAATGTTGCAAAAAAATTCGGAATAGGTTTCGCAACAGGCGATTATTATGAAATTATAGATAATGATGATATTGACACTATTTTTGTTCTAACAAGGCATGACCTCCATGCAAAGATTGTTATAGATGCATTGAAAAGAGATAAGAATGTTTTTGTTGAAAAACCTCTTGCATTGAATTTAAACGAAATAGAAGATATTAAAAGAGTTCTGAATAAGACGAAAGGAAGATTGATGGTTGGTTTCAATAGAAGATTTTCTCCTCACTCAGAAAGATTGAAGAATTTTATAGGTGTGTCTCATAATCCTTTGACTGCGATATATAGAGTTAATGCTGGATTTCTGCCAGAAGAACACTGGTTAAAAGACCCAGATTTCGGTGGTGGCCGTATTATAGGTGAAGGATGCCATTTTATAGATTATATGAGATTTATAACGGATTCACCAATAAAAGAGATGTATGCAAAATCAAGCGGGGAGAAAGATAACAAAACCATTCTTCTCCATTTTGAAGATGATTCTATATGTAGCATTCATTATATAACAGTTGGAGACCGGACATTTCCTAAAGAAAGAATAGAGGTTTTTGTTGATGGTAAGATTGGGATTATTGATGATTTTAAAATCTCCATTTTTACACAGAACGGGAAAAAAAGTTTATTTAAAACAAGAGGGATTTCTAAAGGATATAAAGAAGAGATAGATTTTTTCATTAATTCAATTCTGAAAGGGGAAAAATCCCCAATAAAACCAGAAGAAATTATTGAAGTTAGTGAATGGACAATTAAAGCAGACAAATTTTAAAATAGCCTGTCTAAACATTTTAAAATGGGCATTGAGTGAAAATTTTTCAGGATTTGATCCCTATGATGGATTGAATATTCCCATTTTTTCCTTAGAGTTTATTCGGAAAAAATATATTATGCTCATTACTACCCAGTTTTTTAAAAACTTCCCAATAAATTTAAGACCTTTCTTTGGTATTAAAAAGGAAAGGAATCCAAAAGGGATTGCATTGTTCGTCCTTGGTTTATTAAATCTTTATGAGAAATATAATGATAAGATTTATCTTGAACTTGCTGAGAATTTACTCAACTGGCTAAAAATTAATCGATCACCTTACAGTAAAAATTATGCCTGGGGTTATAACTTTCCCTGGCAATCAAGAAATAGTTATAAACCAAAGAATTTTCCAAATATTGTTAGCACAACATTTGTTGGGCTTGCTTTTCTTGAAGGCTATAAAAAAACGAAAAAAGATGAATTTTTAGAGATAACGAATTCTTCCTGTAAATTTATTGTTGATGAATTGAATATAACAATAAAAGATGATAATATTTGTTTCAGTTATTCACCTGTTGATTATGAAAAAGTTTACAATGCCACACTTCTTGGTTCACTTTTACTTATGGAAAACTGGCATATTACAAATGTTGATAGATTTAAAGAATACGGAGAAAAGAGTGTAAGATTTGTTCTAAAAGCGCAGAATGATGATGGCTCCTGGTATTATGGGGAAAATAAAAATCAGAAATGGATAGATAATTTTCATACAGGATATAATCTATGGTGCTTAAAAAAAATATCAAAAATAGTAAAAATTGAAAAATTAGATGATTCTGTGAATTTGGGGATGAAATATTATATTGAGAATCTATTTGATGAAGATTTTCTTCCAAAATACTTTCATAATAAACTTTATCCATTAGATATTCATTGTTTTGCAACTGCCATAATAGTATTTGTTTTATTCAACAAAAAAGAGATTTACGAAAAAATCTTGAATAAATCTTTTGAATTGTTTCTTTACGAAAAATATTACTTCTATTACAGAAAAAATAGATTTTTTACTAATAAAATACCTTATATGAGATGGTCAAATGCTTGGATGTTTTTTGCATTATCTGAGGTGATTAAAAATGAGGATCTGGATTGATATTGATAATGCACCGCATGTTCTTATAATGCACCCTATAATAAAAGAATTAAAAAGAATGGGTCATAATGTTTATATAACTGCAAGGGATTACGGACAAACCATAGAACTTTTAAGAATGAAAGGTATACAATTTAAACTTATTGGACGACATCCTGGTAAATCACCTATCCTAAAAATTTGTTTTCTTTTTTTAAGGATGATCAAATTATTTATATGGGCATTAGATAAAAATTTTGATGTTTCTTTGAGTCATGGTTCTCGTTCAATTGTTATTCCATCATATATTTTAGGTATAAAAAATATCACTATGTATGACTACGAACATATAAATGATTTTATTTTCAAGATATTCTCACGGAAGATTCTTTTACCTTTTCCATTAAAGGAAATGGAGACTAAGAAAATACATATATATCCAGGATTAAAAGAGGATATTTATTTGTGGGAAAGTGAATATAAGCCTGACTGGGATAAAGGTTTAAACATTGACAGATCAAAAGTTATAGGTGTTTTAAGACCACCGGCAACAATGGCTCATTATCACAATCCATTATCAGAAAAATTGTTTAAAGAAATATTATTTAAACTTGAATCTGAAAAAAACTTTATAGGGCTCGTTATTCCGAGAACAAAAGAGCAGTTTAAAGATCTTGAAATATTATTAAAAAATTTCAAGAACTTTATTCTATTAAAAAATGCTGTTGATGGTTACAGCCTATTAAGGGATGCAGATATAGTTATAGGTGGTGGTGGAACAATGAATAGGGAAGCGGCACTCCTCGGATGCAGTGTTTATAGTATATTTAAAGGTGAAAAGGGAAAGGTTGATATCTATCTTGAAAAAATAGGAAGAATGAAATTTATAGAAAAATCAGAAGATATCAATATGATTAAAATATCAAAAAAAGAGATAAAAAGTTTAGAAAAAAACAATACTTCTATTGCAAAATTTATCTGTGATTTTGTAATAAATTGTTAAGCACTTTACTAAAAATATTTAACTTTACTCTTCTTTCGCTATTATACGGGCAGACGACCTGGCATTCGTCACATCCATATATGTATCCATTCGTTTCTTCTAAATTGAAATCCTTTATTTTCTTCTCTATCGTTATATAAGATATACATTTTCTCGGGTCAAGTTTATATGGTTCAAATATAGCACCTTTAGGACAGGCTTTTATGCATAAATCACATTCTCCACAATCATCTGAAACAGGACCATCAGGTTCTATATCAATATTTATAAAGATTTCGCCTAAGACGAAGAAAGAGCCAAAATCCCTGTTTATAACGAGTGTATTCTTCCCCCTGAAACCAATACCGCATCTTACTGCAATCTCTTTTTCAAAAACAGGCCCTGTATCAACGAATACTTTACCTTCTGCTTCAGGGATTAATGATTTTATCCTTTTTAAGTATTCTTTTAACATCCTTTTTAGAACCTTGTGATAATCTTCAAACAATGCAAATGCTGCGATTCTCCTCCCATTCTCTTCGTATTTAATATAATTGTATGCGACTGCACAGGAAATAATGGTTTTTAAATTACTGAAAACTAAAAAGGGATTTAATCTCTTATCCATAGTCATTTTTAAATATTCCATATCACCATAATAACCTTCTTTTATCCATCTCTCAAAATATTCATCTTTTATAATCTCTGGTTTATAAAACCTAACAAGATTAAATCCTATATCTTCACCTATTTTTATAATATCTTTCTTTAATCCCATGAAGGAGGTTGGAGAAGTATCCTCTCACTGAATCTTTTTCTGATTTTTATATTCCTTATAATGAAAACCATCCTTGATGATTCAAGATTTAACTCTATACTTTCAATAGTTTTGCCTTTCTTTAAAAGGACATTTTTAACATAAACAGATTCCTTTGGTATGATTTTTATCAATCCATCCTTTTCTTCATAATCACTTAAAAATTCATCAGTCCTGAAGAGTATCCTGTTTAGAGGGAATCTATTCTCATATATAGAAGGATATTCCACACCCCTTGTCCATACAGTTAAATTTTCTTTACCTATCAAAACCTGTAAGAATGGTTCATTAACCTCAATCCTAAATCCATTCTCCCATATATATATTTTTCCTTTAAAAATGCATCTTTTATCTTCTGAATAAAGTGTCTCAACAAAATCAGCATTAAGAAGTGAACCCTTTGTTAATCTCTCGTCCAGGATAATTGAAAGAAGAAAAATCATTCTTTTATCAATACATCCCTTGATTTAGAACCTTTGAAAGGACCTACAATACCCATTGCTTCAAGTTGGTCTATAAGTCTTGCAGCCCTGTTATAACCTATATTCAATTTTCTCTGTAAAAGTGATGCAGATGCAGTCCTGTGTTGAATAACAATCCTCTTTGCCTCTTCAAAGAGTTCGTCAAGTTCTTTACCAGTTTCTTCCTGTTTTATCTCTTCTTTTATAGGCATCTCAAATTCAGGAAGTGTAGGATAATATTCAAGTGATTCAATGAATTCAATAAATTCATCTTTATTTATCCCTGTTTCCTTTTCAAGTAAAATCGCAAAATCATTAAGCCTTTCTTCCCCACCAGGTAGAGAAGGTTCTGATATCACATCAAGCATCTCCTCTTCAAGTATCAGTTCAATTATCCTATCAGATTTTTCAAATCTCTTTTTCAGGAGTTGTTCAAGATAAGCACCTCCAATGAGTTTCACTATATTTTTCGTCTCCTCTGTTGTAATAGAAGGCCCATGAAGTCTAATAGGTATACCTGATTTTGGAGGGATAAAGAGCATATCACCTTTTCCAAGGAGTTTTTCAGCACCTGTATTATCCATTATTGTTTTCGCATCATGTCTTGATGCAACCTGGAATGCTATTCTTGATGGGAAATTAGCCTTTATCAAACCTGTTATCACATCAACAGAAGGTCTCTGTGTTGCAAGTATGAGATGTATACCAACTGCCCTCGATTTCTGTGCAAGCCTCACAAGTGCATTCTCAACCTCTTTTCCCCTTTGAAGTAATAAATCTGCAAGTTCATCTATCACTATAAGAACGAAAGGCATCTTCTCCCTCATCTTACTATTGTATCCATATATATCACGGACACCGACCTTTGCAAATTCAGCATATCTCACCTCCATACAATTCAAAGATTGTTTTAAAACCCTTACTGCGTGGTCTGTCTCTGTGATAACAGGAGATATGAGATGTGGTATTCCATTGTATATTGAAAGTTCTATCCTCTTCGGATCTATCATAATAAATCTTGTATCCTGTGGTAGTGATTTAAAGAGAATACTTGTTATTAATGAATTTATAAAAACACTCTTTCCTGAACCTGTTGCACCTGCAACTAATAGATGAGGCATCTCCCCGATTTCTGCAAAATAAGGATTTCCCGTTATATCTTTACCTATAGGGACAAATAGAACAGACTGATTTTTTAAAAAATTCTGATCAGTTAAAAGTTCTTTTAGGTATACTGTATCCCTGTTCTTTCTTGGTATCTCAATACCAACAACCTCTTTACCTGGTATGGGTGCAAGAACCCTTAATTTCTCAGCCTTCAGTGCCATTGCAATATCATCTGATAGTGAAGAGATCTTTGATATTTTTATATTTGAAGATGGTTTGTATTCAAATCTTATCACAACAGGCCCTACAAGAATATTCTTAACCTTTCCTTCAATTCCAAGGTCTTTAAGTTTTTCCTCAAGAAGTATCCTCTTCTCCTCAAGGAATGTCCTGTCTTCCTCCAAACCTTTTATAGGTTCCTGCAAGAAAGAGAGGAATTTTTCCTTATAACCTGATATCTTTGGTATTTCCTGTTGTGTTATTTCTTTTATTCTCTCAACTTTTTTTTTCTTCTTCTCTTCAACAATATTCTCTTCAGTTTTATTTTCCTCTTTTTCGATTGGTGTTTCTGGAATTTTATCTTCTTCTTTTTTTCTGAAAAACCTCCCTAATTCAAAATTTATAAAAAATAAAGAGAATAATAAAAAGAATGAGAGAAGAAAAGAACCAAGATGTCCTATCTTTGAAACAATAAATTCACCAAGTTTAAATCCAATATAACCTGCGAACCTTTCATTTGTGAAATATCCAAGTGTCATAAATGTTATTATAAATATTCCAGAGATGATACTACCTATTCTTAAAATATATTTCTTCACATCATTTTTTATAAGCCCTATGCCTGAAATGATAATCAACAAGGGGATGAAGAAAAATGTGTAACCAAAAGCATTGAAGAAAAACCTTGAGAGAAAACCACCGATAGAACCAAACAGATTATTTGATATCTCAAAATCTATTATGTATGAGACAAAACTCATCAGTATTAAAATCCCAATAAAAGATAATGCAATACCATTATATATCATCTTTTTCCTTCTCTCCATCTCTTTCAATGAAAAAAAAATACCAAAAATAGCAAGGATGAAGAGAAGTATTCCTATGAAAACATAAAAAGCAATCATATTTATATTATCTACAATATTTTCATAATGTCAAGTTAGAAATTTATTTTACAAAATTGGTTCAATTTCAGTAATGGTTTATACAGAATAATCAAAGGATTTACACTGATTCCATTAATCTTCCAGGAGATAAAGTCTTCCATTCCTTTTCTTATAATATTTTTTAGATTGTTACTCTTTCCACCCCATCTCATCTTCACAAGGACGCGAGGTATATAATATGTTGATATTTTGTATCTCTCAAGAAGCCTCAGCATAATTTCATAATCAGCGGATATTTTTAATCTGGTATCAAAAAAACCATATTTTTCTAATAATCCTTTCTTAACAAAGAAAGTTGGGTGGGGTGGCATCCATCCTCTTTTAAAGCAACCATCTTTGAATTCTCCGGATTTCCAGAATCTTAAAATTTTTGAAGTATCATCCCTTGAAACATATACAAGGTCTCCATAACAACTATCATATCCATTTGTGATAGCATTTTTAACATCAAGTAGAACGAAATCATCTGCATAAAAGTCGTCAGCATTCAAAAAACCTATTATATCCCCCTTTGCGATTTCTATACCTTTATTCATTCCGAAATATTGTCCTTCATCTTTCTCACTTATTAAAACATCAACACCGAAATCCTTTACAATATCAATTGTCCCATCATTTGAACCGCCATCTATCACAATATGTTCAACATTTTTATAAACCTGTTTTTTTACACTTGTGAGTGCATCAATTATGTATTCTCTGCAATTTAAAACGCTTGTTATAACTGATATAAGAGGTTCTTTCATAATTTTAAAGATACTGAAGATTTAAAATTTGTCAAATACAATAGGATAAATTTATTTTGAATTATAATTTAGTCTTGACTTTTCTGTTTATTTTTTTAAAATCTTTATATGAAGATTGATGTTAATGAATGCCTTTTCATAACAGCACATGAGATAAAAAATTCATTGAGTGGTATTATAATGGGGTTGAGGAGAATAAAGGATGATGTTAAAGATAAAGAGTTTATGGAACTTTTGATAGAAGAGGCTGAAAGATTGTTCCTTATCTCAAATGATTCTTTAACACTCTCAAAACCTTTAAAATTGAACCTTTCAAATGTTGGAATAAAAGAAGTCTTATTTGATGTTTTAAATATCCTTAATGATGATATCAAGAAAAAGAATATAAATGTTTTGATTTTATTCCCCGATGATTTTCCCCCTGTCCTTTGTGACAGGGAGAAATTTAAGACAGTTTTCACAAATCTCTTAGTTAATGCAATTCACCATACACCAGAAGGGAAAAATATAAGGATAACAGGTAATAAACTAAAAGAGAATCTTGTGAGTATCACATTTGAAGATGAGGGTGAGGGGATAGACCTTGAGAATCCAAGGAATATCTTTTATAAATTCTATACAAAAAGGAAGGATGGAACAGGTCTTGGACTTGCAATTGTTCATAAGATTATTTATGAACATTTTGGAAGAATAGATGTTGAATCAGAAAAGGATAAAGGAACAAGATTCATAATAACAATCCCAACAGATTTCCATTTTATAGAAAGAAGGAGTTTAAAAGATAGAAGAACGGGTATTGATAGGAGGAAAAGATGATATTAGTAGTTGAAGACCATAAAACATTAAGGTTAATGATAGTAAAAGGTTTGAAAAAAGAAGGTTTTGAGGTTGTTGAGGCAGAGAATGGTAAACAGGCACTTGAAATAATTGAAAAGATGGAGCCTGAACTTATAATATCTGATGTCCGTATGCCTGAAATGGATGGATTTGAATTCATTTCAAGACTAAGGGAGAAAAACAGGATTATTCCATTTATATTCCTTACTGTTCTTGATGACATAGATGATTATAAGAAGGGTTATAAACTTGGTGCAGATAGTTATATCACAAAACCATTTGAGATGAAAGAACTTATTGAAAAGATAAGGATGAAATTACAGAAGACAAGGATAATAAAGGAGATTATAGAAGGGAAAAGGAAAGAGGTTAAGATTGAAGAGATCTCATTAGCAGACCTTGTTGAGATGGTTATAGAGGGTGAAAAAAATTTAATAATAGAAACTGATGAGGGAAAAGGTGAGATCACTATAAAAAATGGTGAGATAAAAAAGGCAAAATTTGGTTCACTTGAGGGTGAGGATGCGATAGCAAAACTGATTTTACTTAAATCAGGTAAGATTACCCTTGTATGATTTTTCTTTTTTCATTATATTTTGATTACTATCCTTATGCATATTATTATAATCTTCCGATTTTTTCAAAAGAGGTATTTCTTCCAACTGAGAAATCAGGTATATTGTGTTTTGATATCACAAAAAAGGAATATTCTTTTATAAATATTAAAGATGGCCTTTCGTCAAATTTTGTTAAAATGATAAGTTTCTCTGATGACGAAGAGACATTGGTCGTTCTTACAAATAAAAAAATAGATTTCTTCACAAGGGATGGTTCTTTAATAAGGTCTTTCTCTTTTTTCCTTCCACTTTTTCCTGATACAATTGGGAATTGCATATATTTAAAAGGAAGGATGATTTATGTTGGATTTAATAATGGAATATCATATTTTTCAATAGATGAATATCCTTATGGAACAAAAACTATAAAGTATTTTTTCAGGGTTAAAAGTATCGCATCATACAGGGATAGTTTCTATTTTGCAACAGATAGCGCAATATACATAACAAAGGATTTCAGGGATACATTAAAATTTTATTCAGGTAATTTCAATTATTTCAAGACAATAAACGATACACTTTATGCATTTGGGACATCAGGACTTTTAAATGTCTTAACAAAGACAAAATTATATCCATATCCTGTTAACGACATTTTTATAAAATATGACAAATTCAGTAAGAAGATCTTGATAGGAACACCATCAGATGTGAGGGAATATTCTGATGGTGTATGGAAACAGAAGATAACAGGTAATTTTGTAGGTGTCTTATACTTTAATGATTCTATATTTGGTGTAAATAGAAGTTATGGTATAGGTTTCATTGATAGTTCAAAGATAAGGTATTTTTATCCACCTCTTCCTGGTTTTGCCCCTGCCTGTGATTTTTTGGAAAGGGAAGGTGAGATCTGGACTGTCTTTGGTTTCAATATGGAAGGGATATTTGGTCAGGGATTAAAATTGATATCAAAGTTCTCAAACGGAAAATGGTTCACATACAATTATGATAATAGTTTCCAAATCCCTCCAAGGTTTGGGAATATTGAGGTTGATTCAAAGGGAAGAATATGGATAGGTATATGGTCTGGATCAACATACAAAACAATATATATATGGAATCCTTCTGACACTTTAAAACCAATTTTAGTTATGCCCCCTGATTCAACTGTTGCAGTAACAGGGATGTGTTTTGGAGAAGGTGATACGATGTGGATAGGTGGGCATTTAAATTACATCTATAGTGTTTATACAGGTGGTGATACACTTCAATGGAAGGTTTACACTGTTCAGAGTATTGTCTGGCCTAAAAACATTGTTTATGATAAGAACGGAACTTTATATTTTGGAACTGCTTCTCACAATTATGAGAATGGTGTTTTCTATAAAGAAGGAGAGGGTTTTTATAAGATAAATTATAGTTTTGGTGAAATCATTTATAGTATGGAACGAGATAGGGAAGGGAATATATGGGTTGGAACAGATAAAGGGTTGTTCAAGATTGTGAATAGAGAGGTTGTTAAGGAGTATGACTATTCAAATTCAAATCTATATCCTGGTGCAGTAGCAGGTATTGCATTCAGTAAAGATAATACACCATGGATATTACAGAATGGATATGGTGTTCTTTATCTTGATAAACATGATATATGGGTGAGGGTAGAAGAATTAACAGGTTTAAGGACAGTAGAGGCATGCAAGAGTATGTTTGTTGATTCAAAAAATAATCTATGGATTGGAACATACCAGGGTATTTTTAAAATAAATCTTAACATATTTAAAGAAGAGGATAAGACAATTGTATTCCCTAATCCTGTGATATATGATGAGCATAAAAAGATAAAAATAATGGGAGAAGATATAAAAGGAGGAAGGCTCAGTATCTTCAATTCAGGTGGCTCCTGTGTATTAGAGAAATATATAGATACAGATTCGGTTATTGTGAATGTTTCTGATATAAAAAAACCTGGTAATTACTTTTACATCATAATTGATAAGAACAATAACAAAAGAAGCGGGAGGTTTTATATTATAAAATGATCCTTATATTAATTTTTTCAGGAACTGCAAAGATTGCATTTTTACATCATGGGAATCAGTCTTTCAGTGATAATGGTTCTTATGCATTGAGATATGGAATGGAGGGATACATAGGGAATTCATACCACAGAATTTTTGATACACATGAATACTATAATGTTCCTCTGGATATCCATATATCAGGCACTTTATTACAATCATATGCATTTTTAAGAAACGATAATGATTTAATAAACAGGATGAAGGGGAGTCTTGTTGATATTTTGGGAGGATTCTATGCTGAACACATCTCACCATATGTTGATATAGAATTGAATAGATTTGCCCTATATTACGAAAAAATAATAGATTCTTCAATAGTGAAGAAACCAGGATGGCAGAATTATCCAACTGTTATATGGATACCAGAAAGGGTCTGGAAATCAGAGGCAATTATGCCTTATTCATTGATTGATGTTCTTAATCAGGAGTATGGGAAATATGATGATAATGGTAAATACATAGCACCATGTATTGTTATTGATGATGCTGCACAATGGATAAACAGCCTTTCAATAGATACAAGAAAGGTTTATAAACTTATTGACCAGTCAGGTGATTATGTATTTGTTGTATTCATAGATTCTGATGCAAGGAATAATATGGTATGGAATGATATATCTAATCCATCAAATCCATTGCACCAGGAACTTGTTGCATTAAGCAATGATACAGATCAACAGAAGGTAATTATTTATGGTGATGACTGGGAGAAGGCAGCAGGTGTAGCAGGATGGGATTTTGGTCAGGCAGGTGCACCAAGTAATTCTTACGACCATAATATATCCTGGATAAAATCACAGAACTGGATACAGCCTGTTCATATTTGTGAGGTTGCAAAATGGTGGGGTTCGGATATCGTTAATGGTTATTCTCCAGGGAGTGTCCCAGAGATTTACTGGAATCAACTCCAATATTCAGCATATTCTGAATTGCATAGTTGGACAGGTGGGACATACGATAACTGGTATTATGATTTCAAGAATACTATTGCGTATGGATGTGATTCTTCAATAGATATGAATTCAAATTCAAAAAGGGGTGATTATGAAGACCTCTGGAAATGGGGAAGGGAAAAACTTATCACAACAGGTGATAACAATATTTCAAGATTGGGTTGGATTGTTCTAACAGGTATGTTATATGAGACAGCATGGCATACAGGACCTGGGGGTAGCCTTGTTTACTGGGGAAAGAACCTCTGGAATCATACAAGGTATGCAGGTGGATTCTGGTATGGTTCACAATGGCTTTCTTTCTGTGATACTTTAACGAAGGTTATGATAGATTCAACAGATGTTGACGGAGATGGTCTTAGAGAGTATGAAATTTACAATAACAAAATCCTCCTTATATTCGAGAAAAGGGGTGGAAGGGCGTTATGGGTTTTCTCCTCTGATACAACATCATCTTCAAATCTTTTCTCAAACTGGGGTGGTGAAGGTGATTGGGATGATGGTGGACACTGGGGATTATTCCACGATACACAGGGTTGGAATTCTTATTTTGCAGTTTACCCAGAAAGCACAGGTGATTATAAAGGGTTAAGATTTGTTGAGGCATATAGTGCAAATGGTGATTCTTCATGGGATCTAACAAAGAGATTCCTTCTTAAGATGAATAAAAATTATGTGAAATGTAAATATTCATCAGGTTTTACAAACTGGACAAAGTCAATGATAACACCAGATGCATTCAATGTGATAAACAGATTAAACCCTGTTGATTTTCTATGGGGTGTGAGTGATTCTGGATGGATGTTCGCAGGATTCAAAAACAAAGAGACGAATGTAAAAGGTGTATATATGTGGGGTTCAGGGAATGGTCTCACATTCCACAATCTTGGTATTTCAAGCGCAGGCTCTTATATGGCTGAATTAGGTGGCAGGAATGGGAATTATGAATTTTATTTCTATTATGGTAAAGGTGAACCTGAGATAGATACAACAGGACCAGGTGACCTTGAAGGTCCTATAATCTATGGAACAGATTTCTTCCCTAATATCTCCATCCTCCCTGAAGATTCTGTGAAAGTTATCACATATACAATGGATCCTTCAGGTATTAAAAATGTTTATCTACACTGGGGTATAAGCCCGAATCCCTGGGAAGATATACCTATGCAGAAAGATTCAAATTTTTATTTTGCATATCTTCCACCAAAACCATATGGAACAAAGGTAGAATTCGTGATACATTCAATTGATAGTTCTGGCAGGGAATCATGGGATAATAATAATGGAAAGAATTACTCTTATACAGTTGGTTTGATTGAGTTTTTGATGGATGGTGAACTTGAAAGGATTGCAAACATTATTTCAGAGAATCCATCTATGCATCTATGGGCTTATTATTACGAGGATTCAGGGGAACTTTATGTTGCAACAGAGGCAGCAGGTGATGGAAATGATGCTTTCAATAATGACCATTTTATCTTCATTTCATCATCGGTTGATACCCTTGTTCCAGCACCATGGGCAAAAACAGGTTCGGTTTTCAATTTTGATGCATACCTTGCAGATGAAAATGATAATAATTATTCTTCCTGGTATGATTCAAACACAGTTGTCTTATCTTTTCCTCATGCTACAGGAAGTGTTCTTGAAGGTGTTTTTAGGCTAAAAGATTTCTATGGTATAATTCCTGAAAAAATCTATCTTGCTGTTGGAACATACGAAACAAACGATGGTGGAACATTACAATGGCAGATACCAAGACCATCTTCTTATGATGGGAATATAGACCTTAATGAGGTCGTTCAATTATCACTTACAGGGATAAATGAAGAAAGAAAAAATTTCATTAAAGGTAATGTCTTTTATAAGAGAATAAAACTTATCCCTAATTTTACAGGATATGCAGATATACATATATACGATATTTCAGGGAGAAAGGTTTTCAGTAGAAAAATATTCTTAAAGAAAAATGAAATCTTTTACATAGATGAAGGATTAAAACCAGGTTTTTACTTTATCTCATTCAATGGTAAGGGAAATGAGAAGATACTACTGCTGAGATGAAAAATCCTTTATGTATCTCGTTGCAATCTCTTTGATAGTTGGGTTCTTATCTTTTTCAAGTGATTTCATAAATTCCAGTATATTCTCACCTCTAAGATTTGATAAAACCTCACATGCCTTAACACGTATATTCTCAGGATATGCATAAGACATCATCTTCTTTTCTGTTATAAGTTTTTTTAATGTTTCAAATGACCTTTGGTCTTTCAACTCATTTAATAGATCAAGTAATAGTATCTTTATATTATTCTCCATAGGTGTTGAAAAGACATTAATAAAGAATCTCTGCATTATCTTGGGAAGGCTCTTCTTCGTTACCATATTCTTCAATATATTCAATGTATAAACTGCTATTTCATATCTTGAATCAAAAATAAAATTTAGAATGAATTGTTCTTCTTCAATACCACCGAGATGATAAACAGTTTTTAAAAGTTCTTCCCTTGCACGCGGTTCTTCCTCTTTTAAATTCTTAAGTTCATTTAAAACACTTTTATCTCCAATCTTTGATAGAAGGTAATACACATTCCTCCTTACATACCATCTATCATCCCTTAATCGTGTCTTTAATATATCAAGGGACTTCTCCCCAAAAGCAGGGATTATCTCAAGAATTTTTAACCTCACATCTTTATCATCACATTCTGTAAGCATCTCCATCAATTCCTTAACAGGTTCCATACCAGTATTCAAAAGGGCATTCTTTAACTCCTCAACAGGGACATCCTCCCAGAGCAAAGAGAGTATGAGGTTCAATGATTCAGTTGTTTTTATATCTGGGAGTGCCCTTAATACCTGTATCCTTCTCTCTTTAACATTTATCTCTTCTGAGAAGAAGTTCAGAATATCATTTGTAATCCCCTTCACACCATATTTTTCACAAAGATTGTATATGAAAGAAAGTTTTTTGGAGAAAAGTCCAAACACATCTTCATCTTTCTCATCTTTTATACTGTTTATTAATGTTGAAAAAATTCTCAGATAAAAAGGTTCCTTTCCCGCTTCAAGAGCATCTTCCATCATCTTGAATAATGTCTCATATGCATTAATCCTCACCTCTTTCGTTTCCGACTTCAATGAACCAACTATATTATTTAATGTATCAGAAAGGTCTTTTAGATCAAAAGAATCTTTTAATCTTTGTTTCATCTTCTCAAATGTGATTCTATCAGTAACAATAACACTTTCATCTTTTTTTATCCTTTCAATATCCTCACTTTCCTCCACACCTTTACCTTCTCCAAATGCTATCTTTATAGCCTCTTTTATATCATCTGTTGCACTCTCAAGTATTGCTCTTTTCATATCATCAGGAAGTGTTTTAAAAAAGTTCTGGAAAAAATCATTCACCCATTCTTCATCTTTTCCATATTCACCCTTAAGTTTCTCTTTTATCTCAGAGAGGAAAGAAACAATCTCCCCTTTCTCAATCTTCTCTCTGATAAAATCTATAAATTTTTGAGGTATAATGCCAGAGATTATTTCATTCAAAAATATATCTAAATCATATTTTCCTGATTCAATCTCCTCTTTTTTTGCCCTTATAATAGTGTCCGTCTCAATTTTTATCCCCTGGTCCTCTGAGCCTATTCTCACTTTAACAGCGTTGAATGTTATGCTTTCTATCCCTTTTTCTATCAATAATTCATTAGGGTCTTTCACATTCTTTATATGTAAAGGAGGCTTTGCTGCGACGATTAATGCACCTGCAATATCACTATCAGGTGCCATTACATTCATCGTGATGCTTTCTACACCTATCTTTTTGAACTTCCTTATAATATTAGATACAATTGGGAAAGAGGAACCATCTATCTTTTCTTCACCTATAATCACTGTATTTTCAAGAAAAACCATTGAGATTGTATTTGTTTCTGTCCCGAGAATTCTTAGCGCTTCTCCAGTCTCTTTCACCCTTTCTTTCACAACAGGGTGTGTCTCAGGATAACCTATAAATGCATTTATTGCAAGACCGAACTTCTTCAGAAAATCAAGTATTGCTTCCCTTTCCATATTAAAATTTTAATATGTTTTTTTTTAATGTCAAGGGGATTTTTTGAATATAAGATAATTTGAAAATGTATGTATGAGAAAATAGTTATTCTTTATCCCTGTGTATCTTAGATTTTCTCTGTGTATAACGATTATTTGGGGTTTATATTTTTTAATATAAAGATAAAGATGATAAGGAGAATATATATGTTCATCAAATGGGAATAAGTGAATGGAAGAAAATGTCCTGAAATTTAATACGCTTTTGCTATTTGTAAGATATGTAATATGCGACAATTCTGATAAAACAACATCTTCCTCATTCTTATTTTTATTTACTATCTCGCATACCTTTCTCATATTTATTATATTAAAAGACTTCTGGGGTTCTTTTAAACCAGGGAGATAAAAAATAGAATCTAAAATTATTCCTGATATTGTATAAATGAGAAAGATTTTTAAGAATAATTTCTTATCCATCCTTTCAAAAAAATCAATTCCAAGGTAAATCATTATTGGAAGTGTATGTGTAAGATAAAAGAATTGGGTTCCAGAGAGGATAATATAGTATAAAAAGTTAATGGTTATAAGAAAAATATAATACTTCAGAAATTTTTTTGATGAACTCATAATCATTCCGAACAATATTATTGCATTCGGAGGATAAGATAATGTTTTAAAAATCTGAAAGATTTTTTGCGAAAATCCGCATTTTTTTCTTAAGAATATATGGTAATAAAAGTTATCAAAGAAGAAATAAAAAGGTGATTTATTGACGAAAAAAATAATAGGAGAGAAAGATATAAGAAAACCTGAAATAAAAGGGAATAATTCTTTCCTTCTTAAAGGAATGAAAAAAATAAGAGAGAGAATAAATATGTATCTTATACCTGTTAGTATACCAATTAATAAACCTGATAAAAATAAATTTTTTAAATTTTTTTCTTCAAGGGATAAAAGGAAGATAATAGAAAGGAAGAAACCTATAATAATATCTTTATCACCTATTGTGTAAAATATTAAGAATCCACCATTGAGGAGAAATAATAATAATAATCTCAATGATTTTTTCTTATAAAAAAATAAAATTGATAGAACAAAAAATAGAGAACATGCGAATATCCTTGATAGATACAATCCTTTAAATCCTCCAGTAGATGTTAATGCATATATATATGCAGAGAATGGCATCTGTGGATAGAAAAAATCTCTGTATGGTAAATAACCCTCCCTTACAAGTTTTCCAGCCTGTAAATAATATGAAAGTTCATCGGAGAAAAGACTTCTAAAGATTATAACTGGAACTAAAATTAGAGAAAAGAATATATATATAAAAAATAATCTTTTTCCTTGCATATAAAATTCTAAATAAATCAAATTTTTTTGTCAATCTAAATCTCTCAAATAAATATTGACTAATTTCATTATTTTGTTATCTTGATTATTATGAGATGGAGCCAGATATACATACCAACATTAAAAGAGATACCAAAAGATGCTAATAATATTAGCCATATACTTCTTTTAAGGGGTGGTTTTATAAAACCTATATCATCTGGTGTGTATGCATATCTCCCTCTTGGATGGAGGGTTTTGAAAAAGATAATTGATATTGTTAGAGAGGAGATGGATAGGATTGGTGCACAAGAACTATTGCTACCTGCACTCACACCAAAAGAGATATGGGAAAAGACAGGAAGATGGAAAGAGTATGGTGATGAAATGTTCAGATTAAAAGATAGGAAGGAAAGGGAATATGCACTTGCACCAACACATGAAGAGATTATGACAGAACTTGCAAGGCTTGATATAAAGTCTTACAAAGACCTCCCTCAGATATGGTATCAGATACAGATAAAATACAGGGATGAGTTGAGACCAAGGGGTGCTGTGTTGAGGGCAAGGACATTCATTATGATGGATTCTTATTCTTTTGATGTTGATGAAGCAGGACTTGATAAAAGTTATAATCTTCATTACGATGCTTATGTGAGAATATTTGAAAGAGTAAAACTAAAAACAATAGTTGTATCTGCATCAAGTGGCATAATGGGGGGGTCTGAATCACACGAATTTATGGTTCCATCTGAATCAGGTGAAGATAATATTGTTTTCTGTGAAAAATGTGGTTATTCATCAAATGTGGATGTCGCTGATACAGAGTTTTTATTATTTCCTCAAAATTCTTCAAAACTTGATATTGTTCATACACCTGTTTCAGGCTCTGTGAAAGATGTTTCTGAATTCCTTTCCATTCCTGAATATATGCTTATGAAAAGTCTTCTATTTATAGATAAAAATGGTGAGCCGTTCTTCGTTTTGATAAGGGGAGATTACGATATAAACGAGAATAAATTTATTAAAATTTTTGGGGATGCGAGGCCTGCTAATGATGAAGAGATAAAGAGATATACGGGTGCACAAAAAGGTTATATAAGCCCTGTTGGTCTTAACATAAAATCATATGCTGATATAACATTAAAAGATGGGAAAAATCTTGTGAGTGGTGCAAATAAGGATGATTATCATTATAAAGGTATAGAAATAGGAAGGGATTTTAAGATAGCAGATTTTGTTGATGTGAGGAATGTTAAAGAGGGTGAATTGTGTAAAAGATGCGGATCCCCTGTTGTTATGAAAAGAACTATTGAATTGGGGCATATTTTTAAATTAGGTAAAAAATACTCTCAAGCGATAGGTGCGAATTTCCAGGATAAAGATGGAAGGTTAAAGCCAATAACGATGGGAAGTTACGGGATAGGAATTGAAAGGATTATGGCAACAGCAATTGAAGTATATAATGATAAAGACGGAATAATCTGGCCATATTCTATTTCACCTTTTGATTGCATTTTAACACTTCTTGATATAAGGGATAATAAATCACTTGAAATTTCCGAAAAAATATATAATATATTAAGTAGAAAATACGATATTCTTTATGATGATAGAGATATAGGACCAGGTTCAAAATTTAAGGATGCGGATTTAATAGGTGTTCCAGTAAGAATAACAATTGGTCCAAAGACGATGAAGGAAGGAAAAGTAGAGATTTCACAGAGAGGAAAAGATTTCAAGGAGAAAATAGAACCTGAAAAAATAGAAGAAAATATGGAGAGAATATGGAAAAACTTGAAGAGTTAAAAGGGAAGATAGAAAAGATTGTGATTGATACATTAAATGTTTTTGAGGAAGAAGGTTATGAACTTGTTGATATTGAGATGAATTATCCTGTAAAGGTATTAAGGGTATTTGTGGATAAACCTGGAGGAATAACGATAGATGATTGTGTTAAAATATCAAAAGAACTATCAACAAGGCTTGATGTTGAAGATTTAATAGAAACGAGGTATACACTTGAAGTTTCTTCTCCTGGAGAAAAGAGGAGGAAATATGATAAAAAAAGAAGTTGTTGAGATGCTTACAGAACTTGCAAGAGAGAAGGGTTTTGACAAACAATTCGTTGTTTCAGCATTGAAGGATTCAATCTTGAAAGTTGCGGAGATGAAATTTAATAAGAAAGAAGGTATAATATGCGAAATATCAGAATCCACTGGTGAGGTGAAAATTTATTTACAGAAAAAAATAGTTAAGAATAAAGATGATGTTAAGAATGATATTGAAGAAATCTCTTATGAAGAAGCACTCACCATCAATCCTGAAGCAAAGGTAGGTGATACAATTTATGTCCCATACCCTGTTTCAGATATTTTTGGAAGATATACAATAAATCAGATAAAGAACAATCTTATACAGAGATTTAAAGAAACAGAAAGGGAGATTCTTTTCAAGAAATATCAGACAAAGATAGGAGAACTTGTAAGTGGTGTTGTTACTAATATATATGCAGTTGGTTGTTATGTGAAACTTACAGATGTGGAGGCATTCCTTGATAAAGAAGATATGATACCTAATGATATAATAAAGAAGGGTAAGACAATAAGGGCAATCGTAAAAAAGGTTGAGGAAAAACCATCGGATAGAGAAAAGGTGAAGATAAAAGGGCCTGTTATATATTTAACAAGGACAAGCCCAAAATTTGTTGCAAAGTTACTTGAATTTGAAATACCAGAAATACTGAAAAATGAGGTTGAGATAAAGAAGATAGTAAGGATACCTGGTGTAAGATGCAAGATTGCTGTTTATTCAAAGAATGAAAAAATTGATCCACTTGGGGCATGCGTTGGGCCAAGGGGAACAAGGATCCAGGGAATATCAAAGGAACTTGGTAAGGAAAAGATAGATATAATTCCATGGAGTGAGGACCCTGTTGTTTTCATAGGAAGGTCACTCTCACTTGCTAAGGTTCTAAAGGTTATTATTAAAAAACCAGGGAATAAGGCTATCTGTGTTGTCCCTGATGATCAGATAACAACTGCAATTGGTCAGGATAATTCAAATATACAACTCGCAAATGAAATCACTGGTTATGATATACAGATTGTTTCCCAGTCAGAATATTACAAAGAGGCTGAAGAGACAAAAAGAAAAAAATTAAAGGTTGAGGAACTTGAACTTAATGAAAAAACAATAGAGATACTTAAAAAGCATGGTTTTAAAACTGCAAAAGAGATTATGGCTTCAAGCACTGAAGAGATAGCAAAAATAACAGGTCTAAAAAAGAAGACAATAGACAAGATATATAAAGAAATACACGATAAAATTAATTTAGGTGAATGATGAAAAAAAGGTTATACACACTTGCAAAGGAATTAAATATATCAAAAGATGAGATATTGAATATTGTGAAAAACCTTGGTCTTGATATAAAAGGTTATCTTGGGAATGTATCCGATGAAGATGAACAAAAAATAAGAAATTTTGTTAAAAAGGAAGAGGAAATAAAAGAAGAAAATATAGAAGAGGAGAAAGACCTAATAGAGGAAACACCAGAAGAAGAGATACTTGAAATTTATGTTGCACCACAACCTTCTGCTTTAAAAAAGAAAAAAAAGAAAGAGAAGAAAAAGATAGATGAGAAAGAGATTGAAAGAAGGATTAAAGAGACAAAGGCAAAGTTGGAAGGGAAAAGGAAGAAATACAAGAAAAAGAAATTCGCAGATAATATTGAGATAGACGAGGAAACATTAAAGATCCCCTCATCACTCACCGTGAGTGAACTCGCTGAGGTTCTTGAAGTTGAACCAAACACAATCATTCTAAAATGTCTTGAACTTGGTCTTCCAGTAACATTGAATCAGAGGCTTGATTTTGAGACAATATCACTTTTAGCAGAAGATTATGGTTTAAAAGTTGAACTTTATGAGGAATTTGAGAAGGAAATCCCAAAGGAAGAATACAAAGATATAAGAGAGAAACCACCTGTTGTAACAGTTATGGGGCATGTAGACCATGGGAAAACAACACTCCTTGAATACATACAGAACATAAATCTTACAGCACTTGAAAAAGGTCAGATAACACAAAAAATAGGTGCATACCATGTTGAACATAACGGAAAGATTATAACTTTCATAGACCTTCCTGGTCATAAAGCATTTACTCAGATGAGGGCAAGAGGTGCAAAGGTTTCAGATATAGTTATACTTGTTGTTGCAGCAAACGAAGGTGTAAAGGAACAGACTGTTGAGGCGATTAATCATGCAAAGTCAGCGGGTGTCCCAATCATAGTTGCAGTGAATAAGATTGACCTTCCACAGGCAAATCCACTTATGGTTAGACAACAACTTGCAGAGCATGGGCTTCTTGTTCAGGAATATGGTGGAGATGTGATAGCGGTTGATATATCAGCAAGAACTGGCTATGGGATAGATGAACTACTTGAATCAATCCTTCTTGTCGCAGAACATCAGGGTTTAAAAGCACCTTTTGAAGGTCCTGGTGAAGGATATGTGATTGAAGCAAAGAAAGAGAAAGGTTTTGGAAATATCTGTACTGCTGTTGTTAAAAAGGGAAAATTCAGGATAGGAGACCCAGTTGTAGCAGGAACCTGTTTCGGAAAGATAAAAAGGATGGTTGATGAGAGAAATAAATTTTACAGGGAGGCAACACCAGGTCTTGCAGTGAAGATATGTAGTTTTGAAGAATTGCCTCAAGCAGGTGAAATTGTTCAGGTTATATATGATGAGAAAGAGGCAAGGGAAATAGCGAAGAAAAGGGCTTCCCTTGAGAGAATGGAATCCCTTATAAGAAAGAAAAAGGTATCCCTTGAAAAGATTCAGGAAGAAATGAGGTCAGGGGAGTTGAAAGAACTGAATGTTATCGTAAAAGGTGATGATATGGGTGCTGTTGATGCGATATCGGATAGTTTTACAGAATTTAAAACAGAAGAAATAAAGATAAACATTGTTCATAAAGCAGTTGGAGAGATAAATGAGAACGATGTTCTCCTTGCATCTGCATCTGATTCCATAATCATTGGATACAGGGTGAAACCACATACAAAGGCAAAGGAACTTGCAAAAACAGAAGGTGTTGAGATAAGATGTTATGATATCATTTACGATGCAATTGAGGATGTGAGAAAGGCATTGTCAGGTATGCTTGAACCAGAGATAATAGAAAAATTGATTGGTAAAGTTCAGGTGAAGGCAATATTTAAGATACCAAAGATAGGTGTTATCGCTGGCTCTTTTGTCTCTTCTGGGAAAGTTGTTAGAGGATATAAATGCAGGGTTATAAGAGATGGTAATGTGATCTGTGAATCAAAAATCTCATCATTGAAAAGATTTAAAGAAGATGTGAGGGAAGTTCAGGAAGGTCTTGAATGTGGTATTGGTGTAGAAAACTTTGAAGATTTTAAAGAAGGTGATACAATAGAGGTAATAGAAGTAATTGAAAAAGCGAGGGAGTTATGATATTTGGATTGGGAACAATAGATATTCATATACCCCTTTCAAGTTCTTTAAAAGAGAAAAGAAGGGTTTTAAACCCTCTTAAATCAAGGATAAGGAACAAGTTTAATGTTGCAATAAGTGAAGTCGGATACAATGATGTATGGCAAAGGTCTCTTCTTGCTATAACAACAGTTGGGAATAATACGGATATAGTTAATTCCGTCCTTATGGAGGTTGTAAAAGAGATTGAGAAGGATTATAATGTTCAGATAATAGATTATAAAATGGAGATAAAGAAATGAAAAATAGAATGGAAAGGATAAATTCCCTTTTAAGGAAGGAAATATCACTCATAATAATGCAGGATATAAATGACCCAAGGATTGGCTTCATTTCAATTATAAGTGTTGATTGTTCTTCTGACCTTAAAAATGCGAAGGTTTATTTCACATCACAGAGTAATGACAAAAAAAAGATGGAGATGTTATTGAACAGGGCAAGCGGTTTTATAGGTCACAGGCTTGGTGAAAAGATGAGGCTTAAATATATACCTCATCTTTTTTTCATATACAATAATACTGAAATTATTCCGGAGACGGATATTGGATGAAGCATTAGAATTTCTTTTAAAGAGCGATAGTTTCCTCATCACATCACACAAAAATCCTGATGGTGATGCAATAGGTTCTCAGATTGCATTCGCACTTGCACTTATGAAGAAAGGTAAGAAACAATACATTTACAATGTTGACCCAGTGCCTAAAAGATTCAGACATTTTGAATATGTCCATCTCGTTCACAATGAACCACCTGATATGGATTATGATGCAGTGATTGTCCTTGATTCAGCAAGCCCTGAAAGGATTGGTAATATAAAGGATAAGATAGATTTCAGTAAACCTGTATTAAACATAGATCATCATATAAGTAACGAATTCTTTGGAAAGATAAACATTATTCGTTCTTATGTATCTTCAACCTGTGAGATCGCTTATGAGATATTAAAAAATTTCTGTGAGATAGATAAAGAGATTGCAACATATATTTATCTTGGAATAGTAACTGATACAGGTTCTTTCAGATACTCAAATACAAATGCAGAATCAATGAAGACTGCGTCAGAACTTTTGAGTTATGGTGTTGATGCAAGCCTTGTTTCCGAAAGAATATGGTATAGGGAAACGCTTGGGAAATTAAGACTCCTTGGTGCAATACTTGAAACAATTGAGGTTGAAGATGGCTTCAGCATAATGTATGTGACGAAAGAGATGATGAGAAGATTTAATACAGAGGAAGAGGATACAGAAGAGGTTGTTCAGTATGGTCTTATGATAGATGGTGTGAAAGCAGCTGCTATAGTGAAGGAAAGGGATGAGGAACTTAAGGTCTCTTTGAGGTCAAAAAACGATGTTGATGTTGATGCAATAGCAGGAATTTATCATGGTGGTGGTCATAAGAACGCCGCTGGTTTCACGGTGAAGAAAAAAAACATTTATGAATTCATAAAAGAATTGAAAGAGGTTCTTAAAGAAAGGATATGAAACTCGGAATAGTTGGTGGTGGCCCTGCAGGATACCTCGGTGCATTAAAAGCAGCAATCCTTGGTATTGATGTAACATTGTTTGAGAAAGATAAGATTGGTGGTGTTTGTGTGAATGAGGGTTGCATACCTGTAAAATCACTTATAAAGATAGTATCAAATATAGAGAATATAAAAAGATTGAAAGAAAAAGGTGTGAATTTTGAAGGTTTTAAATTTGATTTTAAAGAGATCTTAAAAACACCTTACCTTTCGACTAAAAGATTGCAATCCGGTATTATGCTTCTTTTGAGAAAAAGAAATGTGAAGATTGTTAATTCAATGGCAAAAATAATTTCAGATAACAAAATAATCTCAAATAATGAAGAATACACATTTGATAAAATACTTATAGCAACAGGCTCAATGCCAAAAAAACCCCCATTTAAAGTTGATAATTTCTGGACGAGCAGAGAAGCATTATTTTCGCAGGAACTCCCACAAAGAATATGTATCGTAGGTGGAGGTGTAATTGGTCTTGAATTTGCATATATATACAGAACCCTCGGGAGTGAAGTTGAAGTTTTTGAAATAATGGAAGAGGTTCTTCCAAATGAAGATAGAGAGTTCAGCGCCATATTAAGAAAGGAACTTGAAAAGATGGGGATAAGATTCCATTTGAAAACGAAAGTTTTTGAAATAAATGAAAAAAATGGGAAGAAAGAGATAGTATTTGAAGAAGGGGGTTTGAAAAATTTAGAATTTGATAAGGTGATGATCTCTGTTGGTAGGGAATTAAGTAAAGATGGTATCCCTGATTTTATTCAGATTGAAAGAGGCTTTATTAAAGTTGATGATGCTCTTAGAACTAACATAAAAAACATATTTGCTGCTGGTGATTGCATTGGTGGTAATATGCTTGCTCACACAGCGTATTATGAATCAGAGATAGCAATTGAAAATATAATTGGTGAAAAGAAAAGTTTTGACGAAAGCGTTGTTCCAAGGGTTGTATATACAAAACCAGAGTTTGCATCCTGTGGTGAAACAGAGGAAGGTCTGAAATTAAAAGGTATCAGTTATAAAAAAGAGATATTTAAATTCGGTGGAAATGGAAGGGCTGTTGCAGAAGACAAAACAGCAGGTGGTATTAAAATATTGTTTGATGAAAAAGGATATATTTTAGGTGCTTCTATGGTTGGAGAGAATGTATCAGAACTTATCACAATAATATCTGTTTTTATGAAAAACAGGATAAAACCTGCGGATTCAATAGACCTTATATTTCCTCATCCCACATATTCAGAAGGTATAAAAGAAGTATTATTAAAATCAATAGGGATTCCATTGCACTCAATTGATTGAGATAAACGAATATTTTAAAAAAGCATTAAAAATAATTGAGGAAGGAAAGAATATTTTCATCACAGGAAGGGCAGGGACAGGAAAATCAACATTACTTCAGTATTTCAGAGAGAACTCAACAAAGAATGTTGTTGTCCTTGCACCAACAGGTGTTGCAGCATTAAATGTTAAAGGTCAAACAATTCATTCATTCTTTAGATTCAAACCAGATGTAACGATTGATAAAGTAAAAAAGATGAAGATAAAAAGAAAAGATATTTATAAAAATATTGATGTACTTGTTATTGATGAAATATCAATGGTGAGGGCAGACCTTTTAGACTGCATGGATATATTTATGAGAAATAATGGGAGAAAAACGAGAGAACCTTTCGGGGGTGTTCAGGTAGTTTTTTTCGGCGACCTTTATCAACTACCACCAGTTGTTAAAACAAAAGAAAAGGAGATCTTCAAAGATTATTATAAAACACCCTATTTCTTTTCTGCAAGATGTTTTGAAGATCTAAAGTTAGAATTTGTTGAACTTGAAAAGATTTACAGACAGAAGGACGAAAAATTTATCCAGTTGCTAAATAAAATAAGAAACAGAACTATTACTGATGAAGAGATAGAGATTTTAAATCAAAGATATGACAAATATTTTGAACCATCTGAGAAAGATATGTTCATCCAACTTGTAACAAGGAATGAGATAGCAGAAAGAATAAACAATAACATGCTTTCTAAATTGAAAGGAAAGATATTTTATTACAGAGGTGAAATAGAAGGTGAATTTGAAAGAGATTCAATTCCCTGCCCCGAAGAGTTAAAAATAAAGAAAGGTGCTCAGGTTATGCTCGTGAATAATGATTCAATGGGAAGATGGGTGAATGGTTCTGTTGGGAAAATAATAGGCATTGAAGAAGATGAGACCGATATAATTGTTGTTAAACTTACTGATGGAAGAATAGTGGAAGTTACACCTGTGAAATGGGAACTTTTCAGGTATTATTACAATAAAGAAGAATTAAAAATAGAGACAGAAAAGATTGGAACATATATACAATATCCGATTATCCTTGCCTGGGCAATAACAATACACAAGAGCCAGGGAAAGACATTTGATAAAGTGATAATTGACCTTAGCGGAGGGGCATTTGCAGCAGGACAATTATATGTTGCATTAAGCAGATGCACAACACTTGATGGTATTATTCTGAAAAGTAGGATATCAAGGAAGGATATTTTAATTGATTGGGAAGTCGTGAAATTTATAACGAGGTATCAATATAAAAAATCTGAGGAAAAGATGGGCAAGGAAGAAAAGATAAAAATAATTGAAAAGGCAAAAGAGGAAGGAAGAAAGTTAGAGATTGTTTATCTAAAAACCTGTGATGAAAAATCAAAAAGAATTGTAAAGCCTTATGAAGTTGGAGAGATGGAATACAAGGGTAATAAGTTTTTAGGGTTTAAAGGTTATGATGAAAAGTCGAAAGAATTAAGAACATTCAGAATAGAAAGGATTCTCTCAATAAAAGAGATTTAAAATTTCTTTCATAGTTTAAAATAATTATCCATTATTACCAAATTTAGCTTGAAAAACAAAATTTTAAAACTAAAATGAAAATGTGACAAAAATTATAAAAAAGGAGAAGAGATATTAAAAACAAACGATAAACAAATAAAAATACGGAAAAGAAAGAATAAAATAAAAAACCAACAACGGGAAAAACGATTTACTCAAAAACAAACCCAATTATTTTCCAAACAAAACAAATATTCTTATATTCTGCAGAATATAAGAATATTAAATTATTTTAACAGGGGGTGAGATATGAAAACATCAAAACAATTGGAAAGGCATTTTAAGGGTATAGCAAATCACTGGAGGATAGAAATTTTGCTTTTAGTGGAGAAAAACGAAGGTATATCGGTAGAACAGATAGCGCAAGAATTAAATGGGAATTTTAAGACAATTTCACAGCATACACGCTATTTGGTTCAAGCAGGTCTATTAAGAAAAAAATATCAAGGTAGGCAAGTAGTTCACTTCCTGTCTCCATATGGTAAGATTATCGTAAATTTCATAAAATCATTTCAATCAATGTAAAACCATAAGAAAAGATAAAATTAAATATTCTCATATTCTGCAGAATATGAGAATAAATTTTGTTTGTATTTTTATGGATATTTTGAAGAATATAAAGGGTATTGTGTGTTGAGGTAAGTTTGTTAACTGATTCCTGTATTTATTGATGATTTATATAAATTTACGCTTGACATTTTATCATTATTTTATATTTTTATAATAGGGGGCGAATTGGATTCGACGGTGTTGAATGGGCAGAAGATTGCATACCGAGTTGCTGTAACTCGTAAAAAAAACAGCAAAAAAACAACTGCCGATTACGGCTATTCATTGGCTGCATAATTAGCAGTCACGTCTTCCCATACCCGCTCCTCTGGGGGATGGGGTAAGGCGTCATAAACAGGGGATAGTTCCGCTCTTTGTTCTGCGTGGGTGGAATGAAAATTGAAGCAGAACTAGCCTTCAAAACTCTGCCAGTATGAGTTTGAAGGTGAAAAAAATATACTGGCTATGTATGTAGAGATCTTCTGGACTACTTCACCGGACGCGGGTTCAATTCCCGCCGCCTCCACCATATTATGAGATTAAAAATAACGATTGAATCTCTTCACAGAAATATTTCTTTACCTATTCATTATAATTATCTGATTCAAAGTTTCATTTATAGAAATTTAAGCAGGGAACTTTCAAAGAAGATACACGATGAAGGTTTTAAATACGAAAGAAGGAATTTCAGATTTTTTACATTTTCCCGCATTTTTGGTGATTTTGAGATTATAAAAAATAAAATAATTTTCAATAGAAAATGTTTTTTATATATTTCTTCGCCAATCCCTGATATCCTTGAATCTTTTGCTAATAACATTGTGAAGAGATGTGATATAAAGATTGGAGGAAATAAATGCTATATAGGAGGGATTGAGGTAATATTTTTTGAAGTGAACAAAACTGAATATTTAATTCGCTTCTTATCACCTGTAACAATCTATTCAACACTTATAGCACCCAAAGGCAAAAAGAAAACTTATTATTACACCCCGTTTGAAGAAGAATTTTCAGATAAAATAAAAGAGAATCTATTAAAGAAATACATAGCGATAAATGAAAATCTGAAAGATGGCCTTGAATTTGATATAAAGCCGGAAAAAGTGTCAAAGATGAATGAACATATAATAATATACAAGGAAACGGTTATTAAGGCATGGTCGGGTATATATAGAATAAATGGTTCAAAGGAATTGATAAAATTGGGATATGAATGTGGTCTTGGCTCCAAAAACAGCCAGGGATTTGGAATGATAGAACCTTATGAAAAAAACATTGAAAAAGATACTTGACTTTTTTAAATCCTCTGTTAAAATAAAATAATGAATTCAAAAAGGAAAAACAGAAGATATTACTTCAGGTCTTTATTTAAATCTTTGTTCTATATTTCTCCATTAATGTTTTTTTCTATACTGGTTATTTTTATCGCATCTATATCTTTCCTAATATTCTTCTATTACCAATTTTATAAGATTCTTTTCACACTTTTTCCTTTAAACCCTCAGATTTCAAAATTGATAATAATTTCAGCGAACAGCACTTTCATCCTTATCTTTCTTTTGTTTATAAGCACATTCTTATTGATTGGACATATTGCACAAAGGTTTGTCGGACCTATTATTCGTTTGAAAAGGGAAATTTCGCAGATATCGTCTCTCTCCGAATTAGAAAAAATAGAAGAGGTAAGGTTTAGAAAGGGTGATTTTGTAATATTTCATAAAATTGCAAAGGATTTTAATCTTATCACAAAAAAAATGAAAGAATTAAAAGAAAAGGTAAAAAAGTCACTTGATTTTATTAAAGAAGGTGATATTAAGAAGGCAGAAAAAACATTGAAGGAAATTTTATCAGAACTTGAAAATCGTTAATCATTATGTTCTTTAAGGAAATTACCATCTCAACAAATAATGAAGAAGAGATAATTGATATAACTGATTTAATAGAAGAAATTGTCAGAAAATCAGGTGTAATGGATGGAATTATACACATATTCATTCCACATGCTACAGCAGGAATAATATTGAATGAGAGTGCAGATCCTAATATAAAAACAGATTTCCTAAATTCAATAGAGAAGATAATACCAAAAAGAGGGAATTATCTCCATGACAGGATTGATATGAATGGAGCGGCACATATAAGAAGTGCTATAGTCCGCTCAAGTTTAACAATACCATTAAAAGATGGGAAAATGATACTCGGAACATGGCAATCAATAATGTTTTGTGAATTTGATGGTCCAAGGGTTAGAAGAAACATAATAATCCAGATAATACCTTGAAAGAAATATCCTTATTATCTCAGAAAAAGATAGTAGATTAATATATTCAGAATCGTTAATGGTATCCCGATCTTTATAAATTCCAAAAATTTTATTGTCTCACCTTTCTTTTCTGCATTCTGTATTATTATAACATTACTTGCAGCACCAAGGATTGTGAGATTACCTGCTATTGTGCTTCCTGCTGCAAGTGCAAGTAATGCATTTTCACCATATTTTGAAAGCAATGGAAGATAGAGAGCAACAAAGGGAACATTTGATACAAACTGGCTTATAATAACACTGAGAGAGAGAATAACAATTGTGGAATCTGTATTAAGTTTCATTGAGGAGATTAAATTCTGGAAAAAATTCGTATTCCAGACACTTTTCATAAGAATGAACATTGAGGCGAAAAAAACAAGCGTGTGCCAGTCAACCTTTTTTAAAATCTTCGTTATTTTTCTTGTAAAAAACAGAGGTAAACAGGATAAAAAAGCAATATAAGTGAGTTTAAAATCCACCTTTGTTTCAAAGAATGAGAATATTATTTTGAAGAGGATTAAAAAAAGAGTTAATCTCAGGGAAATCTTGCAATTTTTGGCAAGTTTTTTGTCTTTTATAGGCTCCTGTGAATGGTTAAGTTTCTCTTCGTGAAAATGAACCCTATAATAAATTTTTATTATGATGTATGCAATTATTAGATTCAATATCGTTGGAATAAGAAGTGACCTTAGAAAAGAAAAAAATGGGTTTTTAAATCCACCCTTTATTGCAATAAGAAGATTCTGTGGATTACCTATTGGGCTTAAAACACTTCCTATTGTTACTGAGAATGCAAGTGTTAAAAGTAAGATGGAGGATTTTATTTTATGTTTCTTTGAAAGTAAAATAACAACAGGCGTTCCTATTATTGCTATAGTATCATTCATAAGCAATGCTGAAAGAAATCCAAATATGAAAAGTATTGAAAGGATAAGTTCGTCCATGTTTTTTGCCCTTTTGAATAACCTGTAAGTGATGTGTGATATATATCCACCTTCTTCAAATGCGGCTCCAATGTAAAACATAAAAAATAGAAAAGCCATTACATCTAAATCAATTGACTTTACTGCATCTATAAAGGATATACTCCTTGTTATTAAAACTATTATTGCACCTGAAAGCATTATAAACCAAATATCAAGCCTTAAATTCCCTATATTCCTTACTGCTATGAGGAGGAATACAATTAAAAGAACAATTACAGGTATCATTATATGATTTTAACACAGGAAACTTATGTTGTCAAATTTATTTAAGCGAGAAAATCAATTCCAGTTTAAAGTTTATGACTGACCCCAATTAGTATTCTTGTTGCATGGCTCTAAGGACTTCTTCTTTCCCGAGTTTTAATAATTTTTCAGGGTCTTCGTCTGATTTTAATGCTGGCTCAAGTGTTATCTGGGAAAGGAGTTTTCTTCCTATATACCATTGTGGTATTGTTGGTTCAAAGACAGCATAATCAAGTTGTTCCCAAATAGACTTTAATTCTATCTCCTCTTCAAATTTCTTCCTCACAATCTCTGTATTAAAGGATGATTTTCTCACAGGAACATATCCAGTTGCAATTGCCCATCTTGCCTGTATCTCTGGTGAAAGAAACCATTTTATAAAAACCCATGCTGCATCCCTTTCTTTCTCTTTTGCATTTCTGAATACAGCAATATTCGTTCCCATTATGAAAACAACCCTCTCCTTCCCTTTTGGCATTGGTGCAAGACCTATCCTAAAATCAGGCTGAGCCCTCATTAAATAAGAATATGAGACAGATGAACCCATTATAAAACAGACCTTACCTGATAAGAAGAGATCCTGATGTTCATATCCTGTTGTTATTTTGGCAACCTTATATTTGAAAACCATATCTTGTAAATATCTTATTGCCTTCACCCCCTCTTCACTATCAAAAATAGGTTTTAGTTCCTCATCAAGGAGCCTTCCACCAAATGAATAAAGGAGTTGTTCAAAAAGACCAACTGTTATACTGAATGCGGTTGCAAGAGTGTCTTTTGAACTTAATTTTCTCATAACTTCCATCATCTCTTCGTATGTCTCAGGGAATCTTTTTATCCCTTTCTTCTCAAATATATCTTTATTATAAAAATATGCAGAAACACTTTTATTAAAAGGGAGTGTAACAATTATTGAATCGTATGTGTTATCATCTATGAAAACCTTAAAAAAATCATCAAGTTCTCTCATAAAAATTGTGTCTTTCTTTATAAAATCATCCGCTGGATAGATAACTTTTGCATTCCAGAGGCTTGTTGTCCATGTTTCATATACCTGTGCTATTGTTGGTGTCTTCTTTGATAATATTGAAGCCATTATCTTCTGTGATAGGGCATTATAATTCCCCATATTCACAGATATAACCTTTATTGAATCATTCTTTTCATTAAATTCATCTATAAGTTTTTCAAGTGTCCTACCGAGCGGTCCACCCATCGCATGCCAGAATGTTACCTTAATTTTATTATCCTGAACACCCTTTGCGCATGATAGGAATATAAGAAATATGAAGAATTTTCTCATTCTTTTATTCCACTCCTCATATATGATTCCATTATCTTTCTCTGGAATAAGAAATAGATTATAATAACAGGGATAACAACTATTGTTGAAGCAGCAGAGAGTAATGTATAATTTGTGCTCTCCTCCTGCATAAAATACGCAAGGCCAACCTGAATAGGTCTTATTTTGTCGCTATTTGTCATAACGAGTGGCCAGACAAAAGAATTCCAGGATGAAAGTATATCAAATATTATGATTGTTATTATTGCTGGTTTAACAAGTGGAATTGCTACTTTCCAGAGGAAACCAAAAACAGAACAACCATCAATGATGGATGCTTCAAGGAGTGATTTTGGGATTGTTTTGAAATGCTGCCTTAACATAAATATTGCAAATATATTTACAATCCAGGGTATAATCAATGCAAGGTAAGTATCAAGCCATCCAAATGTTGCAAGTATTAGATAACCAGGAACTATGTAAACAGGCATAGGAACCATCATAACAGAGAGGAAGAGAAGAAATATCCATTCTTTGAATCTGAAATCGTAAAATGCAAAGGAGAATGCAGCGAGTATGGATGTTATTAAAATTCCTCCAACAGTGAATATTGTTATAAGTATAGTATTTATGAAGTATCTTAAAAATGGTGCTGTTTTGAATGCCTCAACATAATTAGAGAACCTTAATTCTTTTGGGAACCATGTTGGTGGGAATCTTACTGCTTCCTGTGGTGTTTTTAAAGATGTTATTAACATCCAGTAAAATGGAAGGACAAAAATCACTGTGCAAATTATCAATAGTATATAGATTAATAATATTCTCCTTCTACTCATAATGAACCTTTGGCTCTATAACTTTTTTCTGTAATATTGTTAATGTTAGTATGAAAAGGAAGAGGATCATACTTAAACTGCTTGCATACCCATACCTTGAGAAATTAAAAGCGTTATCAAAGATGTTATAAACGATAACATTTGTAGTTCCAAGGGGTCCACCAGGTGGTGATGTCATAAGCCATACGGGTGCAAAAACCTGGAAAGATGTTATGAAAGTCATAATAAGAACATAGAATGTTGTAGGTGTTATAAGTTTCCAGGTTATCTTCCAGAATGTCAGGAAAGGAGAAGCACCATCTATCAAAGCCGCCTCATAATACTCCCTTGGAATGTTCTGTAAACCTGCAAGAAATATCAGTATATTATAACCGAGACCTTTCCATATACTCATAATAACGAGTGAAAATAAAGCAAGGCTGGGTCCTTTTAATCCTGTAGGTAGTTCCCTTCTCGAAATGATTTCAAAAATACCTCTCCATTCAGAAACCCATTTCTGCTCTGGAAGATGGAATAATTTTAAAATATAGTTTGCAAGACCAAGTTCAGGATGATATATCCATTTCCATACTATGGATACAGCAACTATTGAAGTTATAACAGGTATAAAGAATGTTGTTCTGAAAAAGCCAATCCCTTTAAGTTTATTATTCAAAAGGATTGCAAGGAACAGAGAAAGAAATATGAGGGGGGGAATTTCAAGTATAACATACCATAGTGTATTCCCGAATGATTGATAAAAAAACCTATCCTTAAATATCATAATATAGTTTTTAAGGAAAACAAATCTTTCAGGTCCTCCCATTCCCCATTTATAGAAACTCACCCTTATTACATAAAGTATAGGGAAGAGTCTGAATATTAGAACGATTATTAATGCTGGAATAAGTAATAAAAATCCTACATAACTTTTAAATATCTTCTCTCTCATTGATTCATATAATCAACAGGGAAGAAATACTCGTAAAAAAGAGTGTACAATCTGTGTTTGTAACCAGTTATTATCCTCTCTTTCTCATCAAAAGATAATTTTAAAATTCCACAGGAGGTAAAATTAGTATAACACCTGCATATTATTGTATGATTAATTGGTGTTTCAAGCGGTTGTGGTAATGCCCTTCCCCTTTCAGATGCACTTATAATAACATCAATACCTTTTATTCTTTCTGCTATAGTGCTATCCCTATATGTTCCACCATCCGAGAGGAGGACAATAATATCAACATTTTCATCCTTCAATTTTTTCACATTCTCCTCTATTTTCTCAAAATCATTCTCAAGTTCAAACTCTATCCTCTGTTCATAGGGAATGAAGATAGGTGCAAGTAATGTGGTTGCACCAATAATTCCAATCTTAACACCTTCCCTCTCTATTATCTTATATGGTTTTCTCAATGTTGAAGAGAGGATGTTGCAGGAAAGGAAATAAGTGTTTGAATTATTTATAAGTTCAAGGAGATAATCAATCCCATAAGAGAGTTCATTCGTTCCAATAAGGAATGCATCAAAACCTGCCTTATTTAAGAAATTCTCAAAGATTTTAATATCAGGTTCTTTATAATAAACAAAAGGATAAGGAAGTAGATTCCCTGCCGATAGGACAACAGGATTCCTTCCATCCTCCCTTTCCCAGTTCACAAGCCTTATAAATCCACCAGCATTTGATATAAGAGGTGGCATATCAAGGTCAAAAAAGTATGCATAAGAAGGTTCAAGTTGTCCAAGCATATCGTTAGTATAAATAAATTCTATCTCAATTGAAATTAAGAGAATAATCATAATTCTTCTTCCCCTGATTCTTCTTCAATGTTTAAAGTCTTCGTTGAAACCCTCAAAAGGTCTTCAAAAAACTGATTCATCCTTTCACCAAGTTCCCTTGATTTGACAAGGACAGAACTCTCATTATTATGTGCAAACGCATAGTATGTCCAGTTTGTAGAACCAACAACGCAATATAATGTGTCAACAATCACAATCTTGCTATGGGTTGTTATATCTGGTGGATCCCAGAATATTTCAACCCCGCCTTCTTTCAGATAATTTGCTGCTATTTCATTTTTCCTTGTATTTGAGAGATTCCAGTTTGCACTTTCAAGGATCACCCTTACCCTAACACCCCTTTTCACAGCATCAAACATAGCGCCATAAAGTAATCTATCAGGCCCTTCTGGATGAGTAGGATAATAGCCTGCTGAATACATCACAATATCAACAGTATGTTTTGCCTTCTTTATTGTCTCAACAACATTCGGTATATATTCTCTGTTACCAATATATTTTATCTCTTCAACATCTGATAGGAAAAGAAAGAGAAAAATCATAAACTCCTCCTTACAGATAATTTGAATTTTGTTGTTAACTCATTATAAAATGTTTCATCCTTTTTGAAATTAAGATTCTCTATTCCTATTCCAAGGTCAAAATTTGTCTTAAAATGCTCCCACCCTACTCCAAATGTGAATAAACCAATCGCAACATTTTGTGAATAATGCCTCTTGTATGCGTAACCAAATCTTGCGAAGAGATTTGAAGCAAGTTTATGCTGAACACCAAACTTCAATCCAAATATATTATCATAGTCCTTTTCCTCTCCATTCACCTTTGTATTATTCCAGAATTCATAATCAAATTCTCCTATGAAAGTAACAGGGAGTATATTTTTTGGTGTATATTTTAAGCCGATGGAGAAACTCCTTGGATAAACAATGCTATCGGAATCTGAACGGACTGATATATCGTGGTTATAGTAAAAACTTATATCAAGGTCTTTTCCCTGTTTCAGACTGATACCTCCACCAAAGGTTAAACCACTATAATTTTTATCCTCTTCAAAAGTATCTCTATCCGTTTTCTCATAATAGTAATAATTACCTCTTAATATTGAAACAGAGAATCCAGCACTCAAAATTCCTTTCCTTATCCCGAAATTTGGTGTATAACCTGATATTGATATGTCCTTTTTTATCTCCTGTTCAGATGTTATCACATAGAACTCATCCATCTTCACATCATAAAACTTATAGTTTGTTAATATAAAAGGTGAATAATTGAATCCGAACCTGAACATCTCACTCTCACCATTTATCAAAAAACCAAATTGCCCAAAATTCTGATATGTATTTTTTGAAATTACCGATTTACCAATGGTGTTGTTATAACTATCAAATACCCATACACTCCTTTCCTCACTTGAATTTGTGAATCCTCCACCAAGCATAATCATAGTCCCGTTGAAGATGGAGGGATTAAATGGTGAAAAAATGAATGTGTTCCCGAGACTGAAATAACCTGCGTCAACGCAATCTGCAAAATTCCCTAAATTATCGTAATCAAGGAAGTTTGGGAAAAGAACAAAAGAGAAAAAGATGGAGAGAATTAAAAATTTTCCTTTCATATTACCACCACCATACAATTTGTAACTGGAGAGAATAATTTGTCTTTCTCTCCTTAAAGTCGCTAATGTAAACTGGAACATCGTTTTCATAATGATATTCACCTCCTGAAATTTCTAAACCTGTTAAATAGTTTACCTCTGTTTTCTTTCTTAATTTAAATCTTAAGAAAAGATTCTCTGATATTCTGTCATTAAGCGAGATAAAAAACTTATCTCCATCTCCATAGAGAAAATCAATATCAGTATCTTCAAATATCCACTGGCTCATCCCATTTGTTGTCCATAGAGAATATCCACCGTAAATTGAAAATCTCTGTGAGAAATAATGTTCAAAACCAAGTGAAAGATAACCTCCATCTATTGATAAGTTCTCCGCATACTTTTCGGTTGAAGGAAATTCAACAAATCCAATCCTTATTCTCCCATCTATGTAATCTCTGTCAAGAAGGAGTGCGTATATTCTGAATGTGAATTCGTTCGTCTTTGATTTTGTTGGAACTGTAACCCTTCCTCTGTATTTCTCTTGATACTTATGCGCAAATCTCATCCTTAAAGGGTAGATTGGTCTGAATTCAAACTCATATTGTGCCCTCAAATTTGGTAATCCAAGAGCAAGGTTTCTCCATAAATCAATGTAAGCCTTTGTTAGGATGAAGTTTCTTGAGAACTCATATCTCGTTTCAACATATATCCCTTCCTCAGGTTTGGGTGCTGGTTCATTCACAATCTCCCCATATAAAGGGTCAATGAGTCTATAAGGTTTTTCAAATGGTGTATCATCGTATCTCTTCTGCTCCATAAATGGTCTTGAATATGGGTTGTCATAATTTATATCGTAATGTCTTAAAAGGGTATGGATATAAAAATTTTCAAGTTGATATCTGAAATTAATCACATAGGCATAACTTAAGAATTTATTATCCTCTGTGAACTGGGCAGAATATTCACCCTTTATACCAAAGTTTCTTACTGCGGTCATACCTGATAGACCCAAAAATCTTTTTATTTTACCTTCCGCTCTTTTCATATAAACATCTTCAAGGTTTATCTCGTCAGCGTCAAATTTATATTCAATATCCTCTGTGCTATTTTTTATAGGTTTATCAAGTTTTATTGAAACCCCATTTATTGAGAATGTTGTTCCATATGGGATGAATAATATTTTTGAAAGATTAAAACCTATTGAACCGCCAATTACCTCTTCTGTGAATACATCTTTGAAGATATCAAGATTGTAGTTATTGGCAAAATACATATTCAATGTTGAATCCCTGTTTAATATACCATCTTTCGCTGTTTTTGACCAGAAACCAATCACCTTTAATCTTTTTGGTTTCAATGTGAATGCAACACCATTCATTTTATATTCTTTTGTCTGTGTTAAATCGCCAAAAATACCTTCCGATTTCTCATAGAATCTTGAAAGAACATCATCAGAATTTTCAAAGATTAAACCTTCACCAAGTATCACATTGTAATTCCCGATATAGAAATTTTTTAAGAAACCTATATCCCTTGCACCAAGAAACCACTTTTTGAAATAACTTCCATCCATATTCTCTTTAAAGATAATCCCAGTTTCCATATTTTTCTGGATAGAAAGATTTGTTTTAAGATAAACATTCCTTCTAAGAATGAGAGGGTCAAAAGACATAAGTTTGTTTTTCTCATCCTGTAATCTCAATCTAAAAGATGAAATCTCATCATCACTCCATCCTGCATATTTCAATCTCTTATATGTTGTGAGTGTATCAACCTCTGTCCCATCAAGGAATGCATTTATATTTGAAATGTTTGATGTTATACCATCTTCTTCCTCAGGGTATGTCCAGGTGGAACTTGAGAACTTTGTATATCCAGAAACTAATGGATATTTCTGTGGTGATGATGTTGTTACAAAATCCCTTATTTTTCTATAAGCATAGGATGTTAGGTATGGTGCAGACCTCAAATCTGAAACATATCTTATACCTCTCCATCCACGAACATACCTTGAAGCAGTGATTGCATCAAGGAAATTCACACCTTCAATCATCATTAAATCTTCAAATGAAACCTTGTTTATGTTTAGAGGACGAAATGCAAGAATTTCCCATTCATTCATAAGTATCTCTGATGGTTTCTCTTCAGAAGCAAGCCTTGACTGGATATTCAAGAGATATTCAGAAACATTCCTCCCCTCTTGAACAGGTTTTATCATAACGAGTTCTTTTACCTTCTTAAATTCCTCAGGTGTTAAAACTTTTAGAAGGTCATAAACAGAAGCAAAATAACCATATTCTTCCCTGTATTTTATTATCTTTTCAATGGAACTCTTCTCAAGAGGGAGTGTAAAAAGTTCCTTTTCAGGACAATTGTTTATATCAATAACAGAGATAATTAAAAATAAAAGTGCTATCATTTTATCTCCACCCCGATACTATAATTAGATGGTAATTCATTGTTGTATATGAATGCAAAATTGAAGGAGACGAATTTTGTTGCAATCTTTATTCCGAATGTGGGTTCATATGGTGAAGAATGTAAGCCAGCCTGTAATATCAGATAATCGCTCAACTTTAATATATTACCAAAGAGAAATCTCACATCTTTCCCCATCTCCTTTTCAAAACCAAATGAGGATTCAAGGTATTGTGAAGGTGAATAGGAAACCCCAAATCCAAATTTAGGCTCTATCTCGTATGTATTATTAATTCCGAAAGAAGGTTTATTTATGTTTGAAATAACAAACCCTATACTCCATAATCTCCATAGTTTTGTATGGAATCCTATGTCAAATCCAAATGTGTAGTCTGAATTAAATTCCTTCTGATAAAGATAAAAACCCTTTAAATTGAATCCTATCCTTGCATCATCATTCAATCTTAGACCATAGGATAATGAGAAAATTCCTTCATTCTGCAGTTCCTCAATCTTTCTATAGAATATTGAAATCCCTATATTCCTGAAAGAAGCATATATCCTTCCCATATCCGCAACAGAATAAAGTTTCATATAATCAAATGCAAGAGAGTATTTCTCAATACCTGTTAAAGCAGGATTTAAGGAAGATGCCTGCTCATTCAAACTATAATAGGAAAAACCTATAGATTTTGAGAATGTTGTGAATTCAATATTTTCAAAAACCGAAAATAAAATAATAATCATATCTCACCTTCCTAATTTTGTTCCAACAACTATTGGTTTTGTTATCCTGATAATCTTTCCATTACTTTTCTTCACAATCACATTAAGTATATAAGCACCTATCGTAACCTTTCTCTCTTTATAATCATTCCCATTCCATTGTGTTGTTAAACTTCCAGAATAATTTGAACAAATCTCTTTCACAAGTCTACCATCAAGGTCAAATATCTTTGCGGTGAGGGAAGAACCAGGTGGGACATTTATTGTGATATTGGAAACCTCTCCTTCGTCGTATGCAAATGGATTTGGCGTTATATTAACTATTACAACATCTGAATCCTCTACCTCTTTTCTTATTAAATCACTCATCCTTCTTGGTAATATCTGATAACCTGTTGTGTATGGTTCGTATGAATCGTATTGACCACAAATACCTGTGATAGTCCATATCTCTCCCTTCCTCATATTTATTATTGAATCTATTATAACCCCTGTTCCTGATTCAATCCTAACTGTCATATACGCCTGACCATTAGCAATTGTGAAATTATAGCCACCACCTGAAGGTATTGGAGAAACAGGTGTTACTATCATAGCATCCTTTACACAAACAAGTCTTCCTTCATCAGATTCACCAAGTGGTCTTGATTGGGGAAGTGTTTCAGGAGGAAATGGTTCATTAAATCTTGATATTACAAAAAAGTTAAGTGTGTCAATAATCTTTACCTCTGTTAAACCCTTATATTCATCAACAATACCTTTAAATAAATAAAGATAATTTTCTTTAATAGGGATTATCTTTGAATAGTAAACATTCACACCACCTGTTGTATCATTTATATAGAAACTTGTGAATGTAGATGAAAGATTTCCTGTTACAGCATAACCAAGGACGAAAACAGTATCAAGGTAATGTGCAGATGAGTATCCATCCTGACCTGGTCTTTGAACCTCTCTGATTGGAAGTAGTTTATCAGGTATATTCATTGAAGAAATTTTTGTTTCGCCACCCTTTGAAAATATCACATTATTACCACTTCCAAAGACAGAGATTTTGAATGTATCAATTGTATCTGCTAAGAAATCTTTAATCGTTATAACTTTTGTATCAAAAATATTTGTTTTCCATACCCTAATTGTATCACCTGTTGTGAATGTATCTATCCTCACAGAATCATAGGTTATATCTTTATCAAAGATGATATCATTTATATCCTTTGACCATTTCAGTTTTTTTGGAATAAAAATCTTCAAAAATTTAACTGTATCAAGAGGAGTTGTGATTATCATCTTCAGATTAAATTTATTATTCACAAAACATCTTAAAGGGTCTATATCAACATAAAAACCTTCTATTTCCCCTGGTTCAATGATATCTCTATCATCCCTTGGTTCAAGTTTGAATTCACCATAACTATAATAAAGGCATCCCATCACAGTGTATGTATCTCCAAGGACTGGCGTGAATGCATAACCAAGGTCATCTATCTTCAAATTTCCTGAGCCATCATTCACAAGCCATTCATTATATTGATTTGGTAAAGATGTGCATACAGCATTTTCGACCCTGAGAAAACATCCTTCGTATTTTTCATCCTTCGCATCACCAGTGGGAACTATTGTTGGAGAAAATGTTGTGTTACCGAGAACAACAACCTCTGTTGGGAGTGAGATCTCAGTCAACCCATAATATTCTTTTACCTTCCCCGTAACTTTAACGCTGTCACCAACATTCAGTGAACTTAGATATGAAGTTCCATAAACATAGATTCCTCGCCATTCACCACCTGGTTTTTCCTCCATAAAAAATCCTGCTGGATACTTCCCTGTTACAATTCCATAAGTTGTTACAGTGCTATCGTGGTAAGCAGAAGAATCTGATGAACCCAACAAGGTATGTTGTATCTCATAAATAGATACAACCTTACCTGTTAAAGAAAAGATTAAAATTATACTATACATAGTCAACCCCTTTTTTGTGTTTTTTTGTTTTTACGAAAGAACATTTTTTCATCAAGAAAAATTTTAAAAATATATTCACATTTGTCAATAAAAATATTAAAGAATTTAAAATTAATCAAAAACTATTCCCTGTGCATAGATAAATGTTATAATATTTCCCTGATACACTATAGCCAATACCTATCCTTGCATTTAAATTAATCTTATAAAAGAGATTAAAATCCGCTGAGATTTCCAAACCTAAAAATTTCGGTGTAAAAAGAAAACGGGAAAACTCAGGATGACCTAATAATAACAAAAGATAAAGAGAAGGGATTTCCTCTTCTTTTGAATTCCATCCTCCACCAAAATCACAATAAAACTTTCCATATATCTTCTCAAGATATAAAGGGGTATTGAATATAATTTTCTCAGGGTATAACAATGGGAATCTGTATTCAAGGGTATGATAAAATGAAAGGTCATAATATGTTGTGAGTTTTTTCAGGAATAAGATCTGATTTATATTCCTTAAATATGTGAATGGGTCATTATGCGGTAAATAACCCATTAAAAATCTTTCTCCAATAATACTCCCTTTAAATTCAGGGTAAAAAATCCTTATGTCAGTCATAAAATGATAAAAATTTGTTGAAAAATCAAGATTTATCCCCTTCTCTTTTGATATGCTTGATGGAAATTCGGAATAATTCCTTAAATGAAAGTTCAATATTGGAGAAAATGCCTTGTATGAGTAAAGGGGGAAGAATGGGGCAAAGAGCATACCATTATTTATCAAAAAAGGGAATGTATCTGTTGGATTATATGAAATCCCTATCCAGAAATTATATAATTTATTTTTATCTCCCCATCTAAGTCCACCATAAGCAATTTCAGCATATATAGAAGAAAACTTTTTTGACTCATCATCCCAGTAAAAAACACCATTTAATCCTATCATTGGATCTCTATTATATCTGAAAAATCCTCCAATAATAAATCCATTATCATTTGCTAAAAATGGCTCAAAGTATAAAGTGAAAGAGGTAAAGTTCAGAATGTCATCAAAATTTAAATAACATCCATATCTTAAAAATGTATCAATCTGAGAATATTCAATAAAAGGCTTTATAGAACTTAATCCAAATTCCTTTAATGGATTGTATCCTGAAATATTGTATTCCTTAAATTCCCTCTTTCCATTTTCTTTTCCTTTTCTCTCAAAATCTATCTCCTCTTTCTCTATCTCCATTTCATTTATTGAAAAGTTGTCTTTTTGTATAACAGCAAACATTAATTCGTTGTTGTTCTTAAATATCGGGAATAATGCACCTGATAATGTTTTAGTAATTTGATAGAATCTCTGTTTTTCTATAGAAAATAGATAGATGTTAAAAATACCATCCAAATCCTTTGAGAAAACAAGGTATTTACCATCAGGGGACCACTGAGGAAATAATTCAATAGAGGGATCTTCTGTTAACCTTATAAAATCTTTATTTTCCAAATCAATAATATAAATGTCAGTAAAATCAACATCTCCAGAGATTGTGACCGCAACATATCTTCCATCAGGTGAGAAAGAAGGATAATAATAGTGGATAAAACTATGTTTATTATCAGTGATCTTCTCGGGATTTTCAAAATTTTTATCAAAAATAAAAATGTTATCAGTTCCTTCGCTATTCACAACACAAATAAATCTTTCGTTTTTCACATCATAATCAATATATTTAACCCTCATCTGATGCGTCAATCTTTTTATTCTTTTTGTTATTAAATTGTAAGAGTATACATCACCATAAAGATAATAGTTTTTACTATTTTTTAAATTTACAAAATATATTTTATCATTATCCAGTGCGATAGAACCATTTATATGGCCTGAGTATATCTTTTTCTTATCAACGAAAATAGATGCCTCACTATTACTATTTTTATCTTCAACATATAATATTCTTCCGTCTCTCAAATATCTTAAATTTTTAATCCATTTTATATTTTCTTTTATTTTTCTCCCTTCTTTTAATTCAATCTCACAGGAATATTTCTCTTTAAGATATTCCTTAAATTCATCCCATAATTTTTCCTTTGATTTCCCAAAAACCTTTTTAATCCAAGTATTCAACATTGGCAATCTTGAATGGAGTATAAGAAAATCATTTAATTTCTCTTCACCATATTTCTCTTTTAAGAAATCCAGAAATTTCTCACCAAATATTATTGATGAATATTCTCCTGGCCATCTTCTTTTGCGAGAAACAAGGACATCTGAAATAGAAGGGAAATCATCCTCTATTATTTTTCTTTTCAAAATCCCATTATATACACTATTATCATAACCAGTTATACCATCCGTTATTAAATCCGGGAGTAGATAATTAAAATTGATGAATCCCCTCTTTATAATAACATCTGTGAGCCCATATTTTATCGTCTTATATAAATCATCGTTTGCAAGTGTTATAAAAATTTTCTCCCTGAAAGGGGAGGAGAAAATTATACCCTCATCATAGTTATCTGAGATAATAATATTCGTTCTAAAATTAATTTCAGAAAAACTCTCTTTCATTTCATTATAAACTGATTCTGCTATAACTGAAACATATTGAGCAACATTTAAAGAAGTGTAAAAATAAATATCAAAGTGTTCGGTCTTTATTAAAGACCATTTCTCATTTAAAGGAATAAGAAATAAAATCATTAAGTTCATTTGTTCACCCACCTTATTGGATTTTTGAGTTCACCAATTATCTCTTCTGTATTGGCGTCATAAATGGCATCTGCGACAAATACCCTTTTCAAAGATGGTGAATATCCCATACCCCATAAATCCCCATTTTCCCATTGATGTCTTCCAATTGTTTTTATAATTCCAAATGTGTCATCAACTATCTGAACAGTTATATTTCTCTCATTAGCATCACACAATGCTCTCCATATATATTCTCCTACTCTTATTCCATCAACGAATAAATAACCTTTTGGTATTTCAAATGTGTCAATATCACCTGTTGTATCAATGGATAATATATATCTTGGGAACGGGATATAAATCTTCCCATTTTTTACCATCCAGATTTTATACTCACCAAAAACAGGGTATTTTGTAATACTATCAAGTTCCTTCCCAATCTTACATAATTCCCATATTGTATCCTGCTTAAAAAATCCCCATAAAAATTCACCTTCATCATCAAGGATAATATTTATTACAGGTCCATAAGATTTCTCCTTTATAAAAGTCTTTGTTTTCTTGTCAAATAACATTATCTTATCATCTTTTTGAGACCATACAATCATATATTTATCTGTTGCGTATATTCCTGTTGGTTGTGATGAAATGCCTATCTCTTTCAATATCTTCCCTTTTCCTATATCTATAATACGAACAATGTTCCCCTCTTTTGAAAGAACATTTACCCACAAATTCCCATCTTCATCAGGCAAAAAAGCAGATGTTGATTCGCATTTCATATTATATAAAGTTTCCTTATATAGTGAAGGATTATAACAGGTATTAACCTCATCTATTATTTTCCCATCAACTATGTCAACAATCACGCATTTATAACCTGTTTTATCAATATTTGCCCCATAAAATTCCGGAAGTTTAACAGGTTCATTCTGTAATTCACCAACATAATACTGGGAGACACAGCCCGAAAATAAGAGAAAAAAAATAAATAACTTTCTTTTCATAATACCTCCTATTTTATAAAAACTATCTTTCTTATTTTTTTCTGCTTTGAACCTTCGAATTGCAAAAAATAGATACCAGAAGGAAGTTTATTCCCTTTGTTATCTTTTCCATCCCAAAAAATATTTCCACACTTTTTTAATTCTTTAAATCTTTTAACCAACTTCCCGGAGATATCATAGATATCAAGTGTGATATTTGATTCAAATTCCTTAAAAGCCCACCTTATTTCAATCATTTTTGTAAATGGATTTGGAGAAACAATTATATCTTTCTCCTGTTCTACATCTTCATTTATTCCAGTAAATGGATAAAATTTCCCACATATCCTTACTACACCCGCATAATGATTATTGATGGAATCAACATTTCCCTGATAGATGATTATGCTTTGATTCCCATTTCCATGCAATATTACAGGATAATCCTGCTCACCATCTCTTAAACAAACAGGGAATGTTTCTATAACCTCTCCATTTTTGTTTATCTTTTCACCATAAATGTCATAATTCCCATTCCTGTAATCTTCCCATACAACAAGATAATTTTCTCCATCAAAGGTTACAGATGGCCCATGCTGGGTGGAAGGATTAACAAATATAGGGAATTCTTGATTAATAACATAACCAGAAGGTGATACAAAAGCACCAAAGATATCGTAATTCCCATTCCTGTAATCTTCCCATACAACAAGATATTTTTCTCCATCAAATGAGACTGAAGGTTTGTGAATTTCAAGAATCACTGTGGAATCAGGTGCAAAGGAAATTGAAAAACCATTAGGGTCTAGAACATTACCTGATGGACTTACCCTTGCACCAAAGATAGAATCTTTCTGACCATCCATCCATACAACAAGATAATTTGTTCCATCAAATGAAATCGCTGGGAGCCATTGGTCACCTGATGCTTCACAGATAGGGATTCCATTAAGGTCAAGAACATTTCCTGATTGGGATATCCTTGAACCATAGATATCTCCATTACCATTTCTGAGATCAGTCCATACAACAAAGTAATTTGTTCCATCAAATGAAACTGCTGGATAACACTCTGTTTTTAAACCTGTTGAGATAGGAATACCACATGTATCAAGGAGATCCCCAAATTGAGAAATCCTTGCACCATAAATATCACAATCTTTTCTATAATCCATCCATACAACAAGATAATTAGTTCCATCAGATGCAGCAGAGGGAAACCATTGATATTTTTGATAAGTTGAGATTGGTATGCCAATAGTATCTAAAACTATTCCTGATTGAGAAACCCTTAAGCCATAAATATCCCTATCATTATTTTTTGTGTCTTCCCATACAACAAGGTAGTTTGTTCCATTAAATGCAACTGATGGTCTGTATTGAAAATTTGGATTAAGGGATATTGGAAAACCAGAAGTATCAAGGACATTCCCTAATGTATCAATAAATCCACCATATATATCTGGAAAAATATACCTTTCATCTTCCCAGACAGCAAGATAATTTACACCATCATAGGCAACTGCAGGATGTTGTTGGAAATTACTTGTTGGAGAAATATGAATATGAGTTTTGTCAATGATATTACCAGATGGAGAAACCCTTGTTCCATAGATATTCCCTCCATTCCATACAACAAGATAATTATTCCCTCCAAAAACAACAGAAGGAAAATAACAATTGCAGGTTGTATCACAAATAGGAATTCCCGAAGGGTCAAGAACCACGCCAGAGGGCGTAACCCTTGCACCATAGATATGAGAATATGAACCACTAAACCATTCCCTCCATACAACAAGATAATTCGTCCCATCAAATGCAATAGCTGGGGTAAATTGTTCATTTGTGGTAGGGGAAATTCTAATTCCCGAAGGGTCAAGAACCACGCCAGAGGGCGTAACCCTTGCACCATAGATATCAGAAACATTGTATCCAAAACGATAGTCCTCCCAAACAACAAGGTAGTTTGTCCCATCAAATGAGACTGAAGGATAAACACTATTTGTGTTGGAAGAGATTAAAATTCCAGTAGGGTCAAGAACCACACCTGATAAAGAGACCCTTGTCCCATAAATAGAATTATTTTTATACCATACAACAAAATAATTTGTTCCATCAAATGAAACTGATATATGGGATGCGTTAGTTCCTGTGGCAATGATGATAAAGGAAGTATCAAGGAGGATACCTGATTTAGAAATTCTTGAACCATAAATTTTAGAGGTTGCACTATCTACCCATACAACAAGATAATTTTCTCCACCAAAAGCAACAGATGGAGATTTTTGAGAATTTAAAGCATTACAGATTGTTATACCACCATCAGGGTCAAGGATTTTTCCTGATGGAGAGACCCTTGTTCCATAAATGTCGCATTGATTATTCTTATAATCTACCCATACAACAAGATAATTTTCTCCATCAAAGGCAATTGATGGATACCATTGATAATTTGATTTCCCGATGTAAACAATATTTGTATCAATGATGAATTCACCTGTCTCAAGTGTTTTATTTCCATTAAAAAGAACTATTATAAATATTAAATTAAACATTGGTCCTCCAGATTATTCAAACTCCCAGCCCTTTTAAGGGCTGGGAGTGAAATTATTTCAGAATCGTTATTCTTGTTCTTTGTTCGCACTTTCCACCTTCGAGGATGAAAAAGTAAACACCACTCTTAATACCATCTGTATTCAATCTTATCTCATATTCACCTTTATTAAACTCTTTCTCAAATAGTGTTTTTACAAGCCTTCCACTTATATCAAAACAATTCAATTTATAAAATCCATCCGACCCTATATTCAATTTCATATTCACATCTTTGGTGATTATATTAGGTAAGGAGAATGAGGTAATTTCGTTTTCCTGCCACCACAATAAAGAAACAGACGAATTTAAGGAACAGCCTTTTCCTTTTTCATTCCAGACATCTCCAAGAACTTTTATCCCTTTTTCATAGTCTCCCATCTTTTTAAATGTATATGCTCTTACTATTTCTTCTTCTATTTTAGAGGGTAAGTTTTCACCATAATCCTTAGATAATTGAAGGAGTGTTATGAGTGAAGCAACATTGAATATTTCATCATTTATCCTTACATCGGCTACACCACCTTTTGAAAGCATTTTAATAGACTGCCTGAGAAAATTGAATACAGGGAAAGATGTGTCAGAAAGTGTGGTATTATCAATCCACCAATAACCCTTTCCCACCTCTATCAGTTTATTAAAAGCCTGTCTTATATGGGGATTAGTAAGGTCATATTCGGATATTATGTCAAGTGCGTCAACCAGATGGAGTCTGGGAAGTGTTTCCTCATATCTTCCGTTTGTGTAAAGAAGGAATTTTCTATTTGTCTTTCCAGTATTTGGAGGTATAGAAAAATCCATTTCTATCTCTTCCATAGGTTCAATAATAGCATATTCTCCATCTTTTTCAACAATTTTTTCTTTCACATCACCTTTAAAATTATCATAGGCAGAAATCATATCTAATTCTGTCAATAAAGGCTCCTCATCTGTAAGTTTCACAACAGAGATATAATCAAGTTTCGCATTGTTACAGGAGTAAATCCTGATTGTAACAAAACTGTCCCTTTCTACCTCTGAAATATCAGCCACCTCTAAACCATAATCACCCCTTGATTTAAATACCCATTTATTTAATAGTCCAATCCCATCTCCCTTAAGAGATATTATTCCTTCCTCTTTTTTTGGCGTGGATGTTAGTAATCCCAATCTTACCCAGTGATTTGGAAATGTTATGTCAAGATAATCACCTGCTTTTCCTTCCCAGAATATTCCATCTTCATAAGATATTAGAGAAAGACAATCATTACCATTATTATCAACACATCTTACAGGGTTTCTTACTTCATCGTAGCATAGGACAGAACCATCAGATGTTACAGAAATATCTGAAGAATTAAAATCAACCGCTATAAGTTTCACATTGTCAAGATATGTTCTCTCCTTCTCAAATTCTTTTATCTTTATTTTATACACACCGTCATCTTCAATGAGAGATTTTTGCAAAATATACCAATCATCTAAAAAAGTGTCTGAAAATTCTGAGAAAGGTAATATCGTGTTATTCTTTAAAAATTCCTCACCATCATAGGTATAAACATAAGGACATCCATTTGACAATGCCTTTGGTATTATACCTTCTTCTTCATAAACATCCACTATTTGAATAGGAGGGACAAAATTATGATAAATTTCAATGGCATTTGGGTTATATTCGTTTCCAATATGAGTGATATGACCTGCTGTTACAAAGTCAAATATTGTAGCACCTCCATTAGTAGGACAAGGTGCGCAAGGAATACTTCCATAAGGTGTAGGTTGTTCAAGAGCAGGGTCAACAGGAATTTTTCCACCCTTCACAAATGCCCAGAAGACAAACTTGTGGCAGTAATAGGCATCAAGATTAAAGAGAAAACCTTGAGATAAAACAGGATTTGGGAAAACATAAGGTTTATTGGGGGTTCTTTGGCGAATTGCCCAGTTTATAATTGAGTCTGCATTATTTATGTTGGGAGAGGGAGGTGGATTATATATTTTCCAGATATCTATATGGTGGCCTGTTGTAGGATTCCCAGATGACCAATCATTATACCAACTATATGCTGTTCTATAAGCAGGGTTTACAGGTATACCATATTTGCCTTCATATCCGATTGTTACATATGTTGTATCTAACAAATAAACATCCCACCTGAATGTATCCTATAGACTGTGTATAGGTTTTTGTAATTCCCTATGTCAAGTGCAGTATGGTTAAGAATCCCATGGTCAATATTTGTAGGAATTAAATCGTTGTTTTCAACACTATCATGCCAGCCAACCCATATCTCACCTTTAAGATGTGTAACTCTTGCATTAAGGTTCAAAACACATACACATAATAACATTAAAATTATAAATTTTTTCATTATTAACTCCTTTTTTAAATTTTAAACTTTAAACCATTTTTTTATTCTCCCATTTTATTTTCACCCTTTATCCAACGGGAAATGGATAAAGGGTGAATCAAACAAATTTCATCCTCCTGTATAATATATATAAAGTAGTTTTATTCTTAAATTCCGATATATATATATATACCTATTGACAACATTGAATTTTTATAATATAAAAATTTGTAAACTCCCAAATTTACTATGTAGAAGGTATTTAATATTAAACATAACAAAACACATTTTTTCATAAACTTTTCTCTAATTATCATAATAAAAAATTTTATTTCAGTCAATATTTTTTCTAAATTGTTAATTAAAATTAAAATAAAACTGATTAAAAATTTTTTTATATATTATTTAAT